>Ga0302208_10001068_pt1 | contig 12181 bp, 8 predicted proteins | sample II_Fen_E2_3_FD_194577 | JGI IMG/M metagenome (GOLD analysis project Ga0302208, IMG submission 194577) | Peat permafrost microbial communities from Stordalen Mire near Abisko, Sweden - II_Fen_E2_3 | ecosystem: Environmental > Terrestrial > Soil > Wetlands > Permafrost | place: Sweden: Abisko...
CACATGGAATCACATGTCGAACGGAAGCGTCGTTACTCCAAATTCAGGATTAAATTTACTGAATGCATTTGTTGGACTAAAGTATTGTCCAAATTACAAAAACGCTCATAGACCAATAAAACGTTACTTCGAAGGCATTCCTCGAAAGTTCAGTTTAGAGCTTATTACAGCGGGTGGTATGAGACAGCTGTACTACAAAGACAATAAAACTTACCCTATTGGATCTCTGTCGTTGGGGCTATACAAGCCTCTAAGCAACTCTTATCGCATGGGAATAGGAGTTGATGCTTTCTATGACGGAGTGTACGATGGAAAAACGCTTCTTGAACGGACTTACATAACCACAAACGAATTAAAAAACAAAATCAGGGTAGGTGCTTCATGGCAACATGAGATTCTACTTGGACGCTTAACTGCAGGGTTTGGGTTCGGATTATACCTTTATGATCCTCTGAAAAATCTTTCACCCTATAATGTTGCCAAAAACAAAACACTACATAAATCCTTGATTTATGATTATAATATAGAAAACGAAGATGGTTGGCTATATACGCGAGCTGCCTTGAAATACAGCCTGAGTAAACATTACTTTTTCTCAATAGGATTGAAAACTCACCTCCAAAAAGCTGAATTCATTGAATGGGGATTAGGATACAAATTTTAAGTTCATAAAGAATCAACAAGCAGCGATATTTCATCTTCATCAATCCCGTTGGCAAGCAAATACGATTTATCACTATTAAACTGCTCCATAAAAATATCCAAATTATTCTGTTGTAAATTCAGACTCTGCTTATAAAACTCTATTGCTTCTGCTATTTTACGCTGGCACCAAGCTACATGTCCTGCATTCAAATAATCCTGAGCATTTGGTTCTCTTTCAATTAATTTAGACGAATAGTATTCGGCTTGTTGTATGCTTCCAGCAATAAATGAGCACCATGAAATTGCCCTCCACACTTTAATATTTTCATCTTCGAGGGCATCAAGCCGGAAATAAATACTTAAAGCTTCTTTGAATTTTTTCAATTCCACAAAGCAATGCCCAATTTGCATCAAAATATATGATTGATTTGGCTTTAAATGCTCGGCATGCTGATAATACTCCAATGCTTTTTGAAAGTTTCCCGATAAACGATAGCAAAATGCCATTTTTTTTATCGTCCAAATATCATCCGGCTGAATCAGATCTGCCTTCAAATAAGCGTCCAAAGCTTTGGAAAACTGAGATGTTTGTTGATACAGATAACCTATTTTCTGATAAAGAGCTGCCGTTGCAGTAGAACTTAGCTGAATATCTTCGAACAGTTCCAACGCTTGTGAATAATGGTTCTTTAAAAAATAATATTCAGCAATATTGGATTTAAACTCATTATCAGTAGCTAGAATATCGAACAAATAGGAACGATGCATAAAAAGCGAAAAAGTAAACATATCAGAGAAATCAGCACGTTCAGGATTAAGCTTAAAAAATCGGAATAAATCCTGAACATATTGCTTCGAAATATTTTTAGATACAGAGCCCGGAGTCAATATCGCCTCATCTTTGGACATTTCGTCCAACTGTTCAGCTTCCATCTTAAATGATTGCTTTAGCATGCCACGCTGCGATTCAGGCATTTGAAGTATACTCAAACAAAATGAATACTTGTCTGAATTACACATCAGGTTATTGCCCATGAACGCCGTCAACAAACTTTTATCATTGGTTACAAACAACTCATTTACTTCAGAATAATGAGGATCAAATGGTAAAAACCAATGGGAGAACTCTGAAAAAAACGGAAAACTTTTGAGCAAAGAGAAGGTACTCATATACACATCAGCTCCTTCCATTTGCAATTCGCTCAATTCTTTTAACTTATCGGAAACACCACTTTTGTCAAGCATCTCCTGCCATTCTGGATTTTCTTCATTCCATTCATCAGTAGCCAACAGACTGTCAGGATCCATTTTATCTTTAAGCATTGGGCTTATTTTCATCACCTCCGGTAGAATTTCCTCCTGCATTTTCCGCGTGATCTTTTCCGTCTCCACCGTAGCAATTATCTGAATAATAATATTCTGAAAATTTTCTACAATATGATTATCATCAGCCAGTAGCACCAATCTGTTTCGCACCGACGGAAAATAGGGTAAAAAACGGTTATGTTTTGCCAGCACAAAGCATAAACCAACCAAGGCACGCTGCCTTACTTGCTCATCGGCAACCAAACAAGCATCAAAAAGCAGAGCCAACTTACTTTCGTCGAACATTCGCCAAAGGTTAAGCGTAAGTGCCGAAATAACTATTGACTTTTCGTTAGTTCCTAAGTATTTATCACCTATCAACTGATTGAACAGCACTTTTTCTTCGGCACGATAGATAGTTGTTAACCAAAACAGGCCAAACAATTCAACCAATAATGATTCATAGTTTGTCCGTATGCGTTTCAATTCGGTGTCATGATTTCCATCGTCGCTTTTCAGCAATTCGGATTGGCTGTAGAAATATTGTATGGCTGTAAATAATTCTGGAGCGGAATTGTGTCGTTTGGTATGGGGGAAATATCGTTTCTGAGCATATTCAAAGTTAGACGAATTGCGCATCAGCAGCTCTTCTCTTAATTCCGAATTCAGTACAAACATTTTTGCCACCAGCTTATTATATACCGATTTTCGCTGAGGATCATCTACACCCGAAACATAATATTGAAGTAGATAGCTATAATTTTGTTGCAAATCTGCCAACCTGTCAGAATAATCGCCAAGCTGCAACTCATTGACCAATTCTTCGGTTTTACCAAAAGCATTCTTGATTTTTCGTAAAGCCAAAAAGTGCAATGAAGATTTATAGGTAGCCTGAATCTGAGAAGTATTCATATATTTAGACAGTTAGTTGGTAAAGAATCACTGAGAAGCAATGAAAAAAACTATTTAATACAAAAAACGTTCCAACAAGGATGAATCTAAAAAAAGACAGTAGCAACTTCGGCAAACCATGATGCTCTTAGCCCATTTTACTTATTTTTATAAGTTCCTCTTCATCAATAATTTTAAGTTTACGACCATCCATAGCTATAATATGGTCGTTTACAAAGTTGGAAAGCGTACGAATAGCATTGGAAGTTGTCATATTAGAAAGATTAGCCAAATCTTCACGGGAAAGATAAATACTAATAGTGGCTCCATCCTCTTCCAGACCATAATTTTTTCGTAAAATCAAAAGTGCTTCAGCTAAACGGCCACGGATATGCTTCTGCGTTAAGTTTACTGTACGCGCATCAGATGCTCCGAGGTCAGTAGCCATTTCTTCAAGAAAACGATAACAAAAAGCATTATTATGCCGGAGTATCGACAAAAATGTTGCTGCTTTAAGCATATAAACGGTGGATGCCTCAAAAGCAGTTACAGTCGTATTGTATGTTTCATTGGCAATAATTGCCCGATAACCGAAATGTTCACCGGGCTTAAGCATTCGAATAATTTGCGAACGACTTCCGACACCTTCTTTAAAGACCTTGACCTTACCGCTAGCCAATATCATCATGTGTGTAGGCTGTTCGCCTTCACAATGGATCATTTCATTTTTCTTGAAATAATGAACGGTGTAACTATTTCGCAGGAATTGCCTTTCGTCGGGAGTTAAAACATCCCACACAGTAAGAATCTCTTCCAACGGCTTAAGATCGGAAACATGCTTTTTCGCCATAGAATTCGTTAGAAATATGTTTGACAACAGTGTTATAAAGCACAAATTTAGTGATTTTTCGAGAAATAATACAATCCGACAAGAAAAAACATCATTACTAATGAAAAATCAACATATAACTTTTTAAATAAAGCTCAACATTGCATAAAAACATTTGCCACAAGAATTAGTTAAACATTTCCATTGAAAACATTTTTAAATAAAAATTATTACTTTTGCAAAACACTATAATAACAGTACCCCATATGAAAAGAATTTTGTTCATCGTAAGCATTCTTATCTACACATTAAGCTCCAATGCCCAGCAATTTTCCATGAGCGATTCGGCCGTTGTAAGTTTGCTTACATGTTCGCCTGGCGAAGAGGTATATGCTAAATTCGGACATACCGCCATACGCATTGCGGATAAAAAAAATGCTTTTGATGTTGTGTTCAATTACGGCATTTTCAGCTTCGAAACAAGCAACTTTTATTACAAGTTTATAAAAGGGGAAACGGACTATCAACTGGGTATCTACGACACGGCTAATTTTCTGCCCGAATATGCTCAGCGCAACTCGATGGTGGTAGAACAGGTTCTGAATCTGACACCGTCAGAGAAAAAAGAGCTTTTTGCTCTGTTGATGAAAAACTATGAACCCGAAAACAGAACGTATCGCTATAATTTCATTTTCGACAACTGTGCCACCCGTCCACGCGATAAACTTCTGGCGGCACTGCATGGCTATCTGAAATTTCAGAAAACCTCGGATGCCAAAACTTTTCGCCAGTGGATAGGAACATACGTAGGCAACGACACATGGCTTAAATTCGGCATCGATCTAGTATTCGGACTTCATGCCGACAGACTAGCCACCGAAAGCGAAAGTATGTTTTTACCCGAAGTGCTGATGACTCAGTTTCAAACAGCCGAAATTAATAGTCGTGATGGCAAAACGGCAAAATTTGTTTCGGAAAGAAAAATCCTGGTACAAAAAACCGATTTAAGCGACAGTAATGACTCATGGTTATTCAAACCCATGACTTTTTCTATATTCTTATTAATTGTAGGTACTGTAATTACTATTTGGGATACAAAAAGAAGGTATTACTACAAACCTTTTGATGCCGCTTTATTCGGAATTACCGGACTGGGAGGTCTGATTGTATTTTATTTAATGTTCTTCTCTGTACATCCGTTGGTTCAAGCCAACTTAAATATACTTTGGCTAAACCCGCTAAACTTAATGGTGGTGGCTTTGTTTTGGATCAGGCGATTGCGAGTGGCTTTGTTTTTCTACCTGATATTAAATGCTGTAATTCTTCTGGCTGCTTTATTTGCATTTGCCCTCTCTGCCCAATCAATCAATGTGGCCGCTTTCCCGATTATTATCTTACTGCTAATGCGTAGTGTAAGTTGGGTGGCTTTAACCAAGAAAAAGATTTACCGACGCAGAAGATAATTTTCAAAAATACTTATTACAATGACTAAAGCTCTTGCTAAAACTCCGAAACCACTGCGTTTCGTTGGAATAATTCCCGCCCGCTTTGCATCTACCCGCTTTCCGGGAAAACCGCTGGTGAACATCGCCGGCAAAACCATGATAGAACGTGTGTACGAACAGGTATCGAAAGCACTGACGGATGTATATGTGGCTACTGACGATAAACGTATTTTTGATGCCGTGCTGGCATTTGGAGGAAAAGCCATTATGACATCCGACAAGCACCGGAGCGGAACCGACCGTTGTTACGAAGCTTTTTCGAAACTCGAAGAGTGGTTTGATGTGGTAATAAACGTGCAGGGCGACGAGCCATTTATTCAGCCGGAACAAATTGCGGAACTACAAAGATGCTTTGAAGAGCCGGAAACGCAAATTGCAACATTAGCCAAGAAGATAACCAAAAAAGACGGGCTCGAATTTTTGCAAAACCCCAACAATCCCAAGTTGGTAGTAAACAAGCAAAATGAAGCACTATACTTTAGCCGTTCTGTTATACCCTACCGACGTGGTGCAGAACCCGAAAACTGGATTTCGCTCCACCCCTACCTCAAACATGTGGGCATTTACGCTTACCGGGCCGACGTATTGCATGAACTTACTCTGCTTGAACAATCGCCTTTGGAAATTGCCGAGTCCTTGGAGCAACTACGATGGCTCGAAAACGGCTATCGTATCAAAGTTGGGTTCACTGACGTAGAAACTATTGGAATTGATACTCCCGAAGATATGGAAAAGGTAAAAGAAATGTTTGTTTAAGAATAGAGAAACTGCTTTTCATTTAACTTAGAGCAAACTGTAGGTCTTACAATGTATATTCTAACTCCTACAATGTAGCTTGAAGTCCTTACAATGTATATTCTAACTCTTAGAATGTAGCTTGAAGGTACTACAATGTATATTCTAACTCCTACAATGTAGCTTGAAGATACTACAATGTATATTCTAATCCTTACAATGTAGCTTGAAGGTCTTACAATGTATATTCTAATCCCTACAATGTAGCTTGAAGGTCTTACAATGTATATTCTAACTCCTACAATATAGCTTGAAGGTCTTACAATGTATATTCTAATCCCTACAATGTAGCTTGAAGGTCTTACAATGTATATTCTAACTCCTACAATGTAGCTTGAAGTCCTTACAATGTATATTGTAACTCTTAGAATATACCTTTTAAGATACTACTTCTGCAAAATCGGCAATATGCTCATCTACGTAGGCTGCAATAAGAGCAGTTTGTTGTTCCTCAATATCAAAATAAATTTCTTCCAGTTCATCGAACACTTCAAAATCTACATACAGCGCATTAAACTCTTCGTCAGTTGTTTCGCGCTCCAGAGCCGTTTTGTTTGGATCGTAAATTTCTTTTGCTTTATAGATTAGTTTTGCCAACTCTGCGGCACCGAATTGCTTGATGGCTTTAGCAAACGGATTACCAAATATATAACCACCATATCCGTTCTGAATAAGCTGTACAAAACCTCCATCGCGCATTTCGGTTGTAAAAAAATGCCAGGCCAGCAAGGTATGCTGACTTCCATTTAGCAAAGACATATTGTCAGCAGTCAGTTTGCCGTCCACAGCCTGCAAATACGCATTGGTAAAGAGATGTAAAAACTCATCCATTCCTTTTTCGGCCGCAGTTGCCAAAGCACTATCTTTAAGCTGTATCATATATTGGTTTGAATTATTGAAACATTGAACTATCAATGATTATCCTTTTTTTTCGGATTGACAGCACAAAGTTATGATTAAATATTGATTCTAAAAATCAGAAACAGTTGTATAAATGAATATCTCATTTTTATCCAACCCTATTTATCACAATCCAGTCGGGTAATTTTCCTGAAATACGCATAAAGTTTCTTTTGCTGAGCTTCAACATTCGTATCAGAAACATCAATTGCATCTTCCCGCTGCGCCCAAACATCAACCCAGGCTAAGGAATTCTCTTCCAATAGTTTTTTCCAACCTTTTTTTCTGGAATCAATGGCTAAGCTACAGGCATAGTCGGTCAAGTCATCATTTGAGTGACTCAGCGAATCGATAATTGCCACATATTTATGCAGGCAAACTGTATCGTCAGCTTTCACATCGGTACCTACCCAAAAGCCTGCCACTCTTTCTTTTTCTATTTTAGTAGGATTCACCCGCAATGCCTCATTGTTCTTATACAACATATAAGTCAACGCACCACAAAACAGATAATTCATTCTGCGTGCATGTGCCCACAAGTGCGAAACGTCTTGCTGAGTTTTCACCTGCAACATATTCCACAATTGCTCATTATCGGCCAAATCTTGGTTGGTTATATTTGCATCAATGATGGGTGTAAACGAAATGCGGCCAACAAAATTAAGAGACTTTACCGAATAATTGAATGCCCCTACTTCCTTTTCGGCCATACTCAGAAACTGCTTCACACACACCTCAATTTGCCTACCTTTCGGTGAAGTGGCTTTAAAGCTCCGTTCCAAAAGTCCGTCACGCAAGTTCAATTCCCGTTTAAAGTTTTCAACAGTCCACACCGCCAGATCCAACACCTCATCGTTCAGTCTTACATTAATACCATTCCAGTTTGGAACATTCAACCACTTTACTTCTTTGCAATCGGGCTCCTGATAACAAACACCGGCAATGCGAGAAGCCGGCCGACTATCACCCGAATAATATTCGGCAAAAGTACCACGCTGACCAATATGCCCGTTGGCTAGAGCAAAAAGACTTTCAGACTCAACCTGATTATCAAGTTTGAACCCCTCCTCTACAACACTCCAAACATCTGTTTGTAAATCCTTATCCATATATTCAGTATCTAATAGTTACGACTTTATTTAAATCAGACTAAATACGAATGTCTGATCCAGCGCTTTGTTTGTCATCAACCCACAAAACGCTGATTGCAGCAATCAACAAAAAACATCCGGACATAATCAAGGCATAAATAGCCTGCGAACCAAACAATCGTTTAACGATCATTCCACCAAATAACCCATTTATAACCTGTGGTACAGTTATAAATATATTGAAGATACCCATATAAATACCCATTTTACGAACCGGAAGTGCCGGTGCCAGGATAGCGTAGGGCATCGACAGAATACTTCCCCAGGCCATGCCCACTCCCACCATTGAAAAAATCAACGTAGTGGGGTTCGTCACAAAATAAACCGACAACAAACCCACCGCACCGGCAGTAAGCGATAAACTATGCGTCAACTTACGGCCAACAAAATGAGCTACCGTTGGTAAAAACAGTGCATACACCATAGCCACTGCATTATACACTCCAAAGATAATGCCCACCCAATTTCCGGCATCCTGATAAAGCGGCGATTTTACATCTGTCACCGCCAGTCCGTAAACATGCTGTGCCACAGCCGGAGTAGCAAACACCCACATGCCAAACAAAGCAATCCAGGTAAAGAACTGTACCAATCCTAATTGTTTCATCGTCTTAGGCATAGCCACAATATCCCGAAAAATATCGGAAAAACGAATTACTTCTTTCTCCACAGGTTCTGCAACGGGGTTAAACGAAGCCATCTCTTCAGGAGAATATTCTTTTGTTGTAAAAACAGTCCAAAGTATCGTTCCAATCATAGCTGCCGCACCTATATAAAACGAAAACACCACGTTGTCAGGGATTCCACCATGCGTAGCTATTTTTGAAATGCCAAACCATTCGGCTAACACATAAGGCAACCACGAGCCCACAACAGCACCGATCCCAATCAAAAATGTTTGGATGGAAAAGCCCAACGTACTCTGATCAACCGGTAGCATATCAGCCACCAAAGCTCTGAAAGGCTCCATGGCCACATTAAAAGATGCATCCATAATCATCAAAAAACCGGCACCAATAAACATAGCCGGCAAAACGCTGGCAAAAACACCGGCATTTGGCATCAACACCAGTGCTATGGAAGCTAATATGGCACCTGCCAGAAAATAAGGACGCCGACGGCCAAAACGAGTCCAGGTATGATCGGAGTAATGACCAATGATGGGCTGAATAATCATGCCCGTTATAGGTGCCGCCAACCAAAACCAGGAAAGTTGCTCTATATTGGCTCCGAAAGTTTGAAGAATACGGCTGGCATTTGCATTTTGCAATGCATATCCGAATTGTATCCCCATAAAACCCATGCTCAACGACAAAATTTGAAAAAAAGAGAATTTAGGCTTAATGCCTTGCGTTTGGATTTTTGACTTCATAATAATAAAAAACTATTTAGTAGTTCCTCTGATAATTAGATTTGTTCTCACTATTTTATTCGTATACTGACCATGTGTTTTCCCATTTATTTTATCGAGCAATAAAGCCGCCGCATTTTTACCCATTTCGTAGCCGTGCTGTTCCACCGTGCTAAGCATTGGGTCACAAGCCTTTGCCAACTCACCATCCGAAAATCCAAAGATGGCCACATCTTCCGGAATTCGTAGTTTTGCAGACTTCACGGCATACATAATGCCTGCCGCACAATGGTCGTTGATGGCAAAAAAGCCATCAGGCCGGTTGGGTTGATCTAAGATTTCGGGGGTAATAATAATTGCTTCTTCGCGTGTGTCGCACACATAAATCAACGATTCGTCTACAGGCAAAGCATATTTTCGAAGTGCATCCAGATATCCGTTTTTCCGATTCTTAGAAATCTCCAGATGCAAAGGCGAACTGTAAAATGCAATTCGTTTACAGCCGGTTTGAATCAAATACTCCACCGCTGCAAATGCCCCCGAATAATCATCCACCACCACACGGTCGGTATTGATGCCAATGCAAATCCGATCAAAAAAAACGAGTGGAATCTCACTATCAATAATATCCTGAAAATGGTCATAATTGGTGGTATGCTTGGACAAACTTGCTAAAACCCCCGAAACACGGGTTGCAATCAATGCCTGAGTATTTCGGACTTCAGTTGCATAGTCTTCGTTAGACTGAGAGATAATCACGTTGAATCCCTCTTGATTGGCAACTTGCTCAATACCGGAAAGAATAGACGAAAAAAAGTAATGAATTATTTCAGGAACAATAATACCAATAGTGTTATTTCTACTCATACGAAGACTCAATGCCAAACTATTAGGCTTATAATTGAAATCTTTTGCATACTTGTTTACACTGTCTTTGGTGGCCTGACTAATATCGGGATGGTTCTTTAATGCCCGCGAAACGGTTGAAGGAGATATATTGAGTTCTCTGGCAATATCTTTAATTGTGATTTGTGTTTTTTTCATACAATTATTTTTGTAGTCAAAATAGAATTACAGCTCAAGGTATAAGTCTGATTATCTTCGAAATTACATAGTAACAGAATCGAATTTATTATGCAAATAAAAATATCCGAATAAAAGATAATACAAAAGTAGAATAGATTATCCGAATAAAAAACTTTTTCTTCGAAAAATAAATATCCCTAGCGCAAACGTTTGCATTGAATTTTCGATTTATAATAGGAAAACTGAGATTGCAAACAATTAGTTATCCTCTATTTTTGCCATCATAAAAATGATCAATAACTGTTTCTTAACTTCAACGACGAATAATTAAAACGTATAACAGTTAAAGCTACGAATGGGTTATTTCTCTTTAATCAATAACAACAGGTTCAACCTTAAAAAAAACTTAATGCATGAAGTACAATCACTTTAAGCTCAAATTACGGGCATTTGTAGCCGTATTAGTGTTGTTTGTTTTTGGCATCAGTGCCAATGCGCAACATACAACAGTTTCTGGAGTTGTGAAAGATGCTAAAACCGGAGAACCAATCCTCGGCGCAAGTATTCTTGAAAAAGGTACCAATAAAGGTATTATCTCTGATCTTGAGGGAGCATTCACCATCTCAGCCTCCTCAAATGCAACTTTGGTAGTCAAATACATTGGCTATCGAACAGTCGAAGTTCCTGTTGCAGGAAAAACTAATCTCACCATTTTAATAAATGAAGATGTTGTAGCTCTGGGAGAAGTAGTCGCAATCGGCTATGCCACCGTAAAGAAAAACGATGCTACAGGTTCAATCACTGCTATTAAACCGGACAAACTAAACAAAGGACTTACCACCAATGCACAGGACATGATTGCAGGAAAAATTGCAGGAGTAGTTGTGACTTCGGGTGGTGGTACTCCTGGCGGAAGTTCTACTATTCGTATCCGTGGAGGTTCTTCTCTTAACTCAAGTAATGACCCATTGATTGTAGTTGATGGTTTAGCAATGGATAACAATGGTATAAAAGGTACTGCAAACGGATTAAGCGCAATTAACCCTAACGATATCGAATCATTTACCGTTTTAAAAGATGCTTCTGCTACAGCCATTTATGGTTCAAGAGCTTCAAATGGTGTAATTCTCATCACTACCAAAAAAGGAGACAAAGGCTCCAAGCTTCAAATTTCTTATGACGGTAACATGTCAGTTAGTCAAATTGGCAAAACCATTAAAGTAATGAATGCAACAGATTACAAGTCATATATTCAAAAACTATATGGCACGTCATCTGATGCTTATAAAGCACTTGGCACATCGGATACAAATTGGCAAGATCAAATTTATCAAACCGGAATAGGCCATGATCATAACATCAGTTTTACCGGAGGTATTAAAAATCTACCTTATAGGGCTTCTGTAGGTTATACTAATCAAGACGGTATTATCAAAACTTCTAATTTTGAGAGATACACCGGATCTATTAATCTTAGTCCATCATTATTTGAAGATCATCTTAAGATTAATATTAATTTAAAAGGAATGTCAACAAACAATCGTTATGCAGATACCGGTGTAGTTGGCGATGCACTTTCAATGGATCCCACACAAGCAATAACAAGCAATTCGGAACCATACAAAACATCGTTTGGTGGATACTGGCAGTGGGCAACAACCACAAACGGTGTAACTTCCAATAATAGCAACGCTCCTAAAAACCCTGCTGCGACATTAAATCAAAAAAATGATGTTGCACATTCAACTGATGTTATTGCAAATGCGGAGTTTGATTATAAAGT
>Ga0302208_10001071_pt1 | contig 12159 bp, 8 predicted proteins | sample II_Fen_E2_3_FD_194577 | JGI IMG/M metagenome (GOLD analysis project Ga0302208, IMG submission 194577) | Peat permafrost microbial communities from Stordalen Mire near Abisko, Sweden - II_Fen_E2_3 | ecosystem: Environmental > Terrestrial > Soil > Wetlands > Permafrost | place: Sweden: Abisko...
TGTAAGGTTTCTTTCCGTCTCCCCACCGTATTGATACAGATGTTGGAGGCCACTTTATAAAGCCAGGTTTTCGGATATTGAACTTCTCCGCCCAATTCATAATGAAGATACAGCCTGATAAATACTTCCTGAACAATGTCCTCCGCCTCGAACCGATCGACCGAAAACTTCGACACCATCCGGTAGATCGTAGTGAAATGTTGTCTGTAAAGTTCGTTAAACTGTTCCAAGGAATGGTGGTTTATTATATAGACACGAAATATACAGATTTTATGACAAAAATTGATTCTTTTCTTTTGAGAAAGATAAAATTAATAAATAATCAACAGATTTTTGAAGTGGGTGATACCTGAATATAATACCTAATACATGGATTCAAAAATATTACTTTCTCTTCATCAGTTCTTATTCTTTTGAGTATCTTAAATTTTGGGTGAAATGTAATGCCTTCCGTGTGGCTTGTGTGCGGGTATCGTTTTAGGGTTAAAGAGGGTTTAGAGAGGGCATATTGGGGGTTTAGAGAGAGTTCAAAGGGCTGACCCCCATTAAACCCCCTCTAAACCCCCTCTGAACCTAGACCAAAAACATGACCAAACAGGAACATTTCCGGAGCAAAATCCATGTTTTTAACTTATTTTTATTCGTGAGGTGTATAAAAGAAAAAAACGTTGGGAAATCCGGATTATTAATTTATAAAAAGTGAATTATTTATTGTTTTCTAAGTTACTTACCGAAGATTCAGTTTTTTCAAAATCTTATTCGTTAGTGTTTTTCATGATCGAAAGGAATAAGCAATTTAAATTATTCTTCCCATGTACGATCTGAAATTTTTAAACTACTTTACACGATATTCAATTTTAAGATCAAGAAAAAAGTATTTCATTCTTTTCTATCCATAATTATTTATAAATTTGCAACCGCATTGCCATTCAATTTCATATAACAAATTAAGAATCACAAACCCGGTAACAATAACTTTGCAATGTGAAAATCATTTTATCTTAAGCAGAGCAACCATTTTATTACCAATCCCCTTAGTATCTAATCTTCGATTTTCCATGTTTAAAAAAACGCTTTTCGCTATTTTAATCCTTATTCCTGTTTTCATACAGGCCAAAGAAAGCAAAATCAATGCTGCATTGAAAGATCTGGATGCCTGCATTGATAAACGTATTTCATTTGAAGAAATTAAAAAACAACGGATTCAAAATCTGGAAGCCAGGTATTTCCGGGCAAATGTCTCTTTAGCCAATCGGTATAAACTGAGTGAGGCGTTGTTCAACGAGTACCGGTCCTATAAATACGATTCGGCCTATACCTTTGCCGGTAGAATGCTGGACTATGCAGAAAAAATAAAAAACCCGAACTTCATAGCCGAATCAAAAATAAACCTGGCATTCAGTTGTGTTTCAGCCGGATTATTCAAAGAAGCTTCCGAGATATCCAATTCGATCGATTCAACCCATATAACACTAAAATGCAAGGCCGACCTGTATGCTTTTTTATCCACGCTAAATATTGACATGGCCGATTTTACCACAGAACCTTACTCGTCCAGGTATAGAAAGAACTCACTTCTTTATTGCAGGAATTCAATTGCACTATATAAAAAACAAAGTCCAGAAGGAATCATGGCAAAGATTCGTGAATGTCAGCTGGAGAATAACTACCCCAAAGCCATCATTATCGCCGAACAATATATTTCGGCAAAGCATCCCGGCATGCACGATTATGCAATTGTTGCATCAACTCTCGGATATTTCTATCAGATCAGCCGTGATACTACGAAAGCCATTATTTATTTTTCGGCAGCCGCCACCGCCGATCTGCAAATGGCAACAAAAGAGACTTCGGCCATACGGCAGGTAGCCGAGTTGTTGTATACACGAGGTGATGTGCAACGGGCTTATTCGTATGCCATCATGGCACTTGACGATGCCAATTTCTACAATGCCCGTCAACGGAAAATTGAAGTAGGCAGGGTACTCCCCATCATAGAAGCCGGACGGTTTGAAATTATAAAGCAGCAAAAAGACAAACTTTTGATCTATGCCGGAATAATTTCCATTTTATTTGTACTCTTCCTGGTTTCCTGGTTTATTATTTTAAAACAAAAAAAACGACTGGACTCGGCCCGGTTGCTGATTCTCAAACAAAATACCGATCTGCTTGAAACGAATGAACAGTTGACCGACGTACAGAAGAAAATCAGTAAACAGAACGTGGATCTGGTTCATATCAATGAACGGTTGAAGGAAGTTCACCGGATTAAGGATGAATATATCGGTTATTTCTTCAGCACGAATTCGGCTTACATTGACAAGACAGAAGATTTCCGTAAAATGGTAGTACGCAAAATACGTAACCGGCAGTTTGATGAATTAATTGAATTATCGGCATCCACCGATTTGCGGAAAGAACGGGAAGATATGTTCGACTTGTTCGACCAGATCTTTATGAAGCTTTTCCCTGACTTTGTGACCCGTTACAATCAACTTTTCAAAGAAGAAGACCGGATTTTCATTAAACCGGATGGAATGCTAACCCCCGAGATCCGAATCTTTGCCCTGATACGTCTTGGCATCACTGAAAGTGAACGGATTGCACAATTTCTTGACTTTTCATTATCCACGGTAAAAAATTACAAAACAAAAGCAAAGAACCGGTCTTTTATTTCAAATGATTTATTTGAACATAAAATAATGGAAATTGAATCCGTAAAAACGGATATACAGTAAAAATAAAGTGACTTATCCGTACACTTTGAGTACTTTTTTAGGCATCCTCCGGATGCCTTTTTTGTTGATATACTGCATATTACCAGCCATCATACAGGTACATTCCGTACATTATGTGTAGTCGTCGAACGAATACAATTCAACTACTTATATATTTGCAATGTGAAAAATCGACATAAGATTATTTACTCTTTTTATGACAAAAACATAGACAGAGAGAATGTCTAATTAATTAACCTTTTAAATATAATAGTATGAAATTGAAATTTCTACTTTTCGGCATCTTGTTTATGTGTGCCGGACTTACAGGATTTGCGCAAGAACAATTCACCGTAAAGAGTAAAGTTTTAGATGATCGAAAAGAACCCTTACCGGGTGTAAGTGTGTTGGAAGTTGGCACGCAGAATGGTACAACTACTGATTTTAACGGCAACTTTGTTTTAAAAGTAGCTTCTGAAAAATCAATCCTGAAAGTCAGGTTTCTGGGGTATCAATCCGTTGAACTTGCAGCAAATAAATTCGGAGCTTCAGTATCATTGGTTGAAGCGGCTTCCGATTTGCAGGAAGTTGTGGTGGTTGGATATGGAACATTACGAAAGAAAGATGTAACGGGTTCGGTTTCAAGTGTCACGAAAGAAAACCTGAATAAAGGGGCAACCACTAACCCACTGCAACAACTTGCAGGAAAGGCTGCAGGTGTGGTAATCACACAAACAGGCAGTGAGCCCGGCAGTAGTCCGAGTATAAGGATACGGGGTATTACTTCATTGATCGGTGGCAGTGACCCACTAGTGGTTATTGATGGTATTCAGGGAAACCTTGATTTATTAAACCAGTTACCACCGAATGAAATAGAAAGTGTAGACATTTTGAAAGACGCATCTGCCACAGCCATTTATGGTTCGCGTGGAGCACCCGGAGTAATATTAGTAACTACCAGAAAAAGTGAAGCCGGAACTTCTCAGATCGAATACAGCAGTACTGTTTCGATAGATATGATTTCAAGAAAGCTGGATATGCTCACTGCCGACCAGTGGCGTACTCAACGGACGTTGTGGGGAGTACCTGTATCAGCAGATCATGGTTCAAATACAGACTGGTATGGTTTGCTTACAAAAAGCGGATCAACTCAAAATCACAGCATAGCCATTGGAGGAGGATCAGCCAATTTCAATTACCGGGCATCTGTTGCAGCCATCCTGCAGGATGGAATTGTGATTCATTCAAACAATCAAAATTATATCGGACGTTTTCAGGCAACTCAGAAAGCATTGAATAACAAACTGATCCTCTCTGCAAATCTGAGTGGCAGCACGGTGGCAAATACCGGTAGCGTGGCGAGTATCGGACGGGCGGCTTTTACGTCGAATCTAATCAGTAACGCTTACGTTAGTAAACCGACAGACCCTGTTTTAAACAGCGATGGAAGTTATTTTACCGATACGAATCTGTTTCAGTATATCAATCCGTATGCAGTGGCTCAAACTGTGCAAAACAATCAGACCATCAATAAAATGTTCGGGAGTCTCAAAGCTGACCTGGAAGTAACAAAAGGACTAACGATAGGTTGGTTTGGAAGCTGGAGAAAACTGGATGGCAATACGGGATATTACTTACCTGCCGCCTCCACTGTAACATCAGCCATCGATCAACATGGGACAGCCAACATCAACAATTATCATGAAGATGAACGGTTAATGGATGCCACTTTGAATTTCAAAAAGGTATTTGGTGACCACAGTTTCGATGCCATTGCCGTTTACGAATGGCAACGACAAACCTACAATGGTAATTTCACCCAGATGAAAGGGTTCATTAATGACAATACCACCTACAATGCCCTGCAACTTGGAGATTTCACACGAATTAATTCCGGCGATATCAGTTCATATAAAAATGACCGGACACTTATTTCATTTTTAGGTAGAATTAATTACGCGTTTAAAAACCGTTATTTATTAACAGTTAGTATCAGAAGGGATGGATCAACAGTATTTGGAGAAAATAATAAATGGGGAAATTTTCCTTCTGCATCAGGAGCATGGAGGTTGAGTGAAGAATCATTTATGAAAGGAATCGATTTTTTAAATGATTTGAAAATACGGGTCGGATATGGCGTTACCGGGAATCAACAAGGTTTATATCCTCAAAATTCACTTCAGTTGGTAGGTTCAAACGGTCAGACTTATTTTGCAGGAAATCAGATAACAAATTATGGAGTTACTCAGAACTACAATGCCGATTTAAGATGGGAAACCCGTACCCAGACAAATATAGGAATTGATTTTGCTTTGTTTAACAGCAGGTTATCCGGTTCGGTGGATGTTTACAGGGCCACAACTTCAAATCTTTTATTTAATTATACAGTTCCACAACCTCCGTTTCCGTTTTCAAGTATTGTAGCGAATGTAGGGAGTCTTTTAAACGAAGGGATTGATTTTAATCTGAATGCAGCAATTATCAAGACAAAAGACTTTAATTTTTCGGTTAACGGAAACTTGTCCTTATTAAGAAATAAAGTACTTAAATTAAGCGGCAGCCTTAACGGAGTCCCTTTAAATACAGATTATGTACCCTGGGGCACGAGTAGTTACCTGATCGTTGGTCAACCGGTTGGCACCTTCAACATTCTGCAACATTCCGGAAAAGATGCAAACAATAAAGAAACTATTGTTGGGGAAACTGTGGACGGAATCTATGATGGAGGCGACAGAAGTCCTTTGCGAAAGATGGAAGGATCAGCTTTACCCACTTACACTTATGCTTTTTCTCCGGTATTATCGTATAAGAACTTCGATTTGTCGATGCTCTTCAGGGGACAGGGAGGGAATAAAATTTATAACACCATTCGTTCCTCCTTTAGTTACTTTGAAAATCTGGGTAAATCAAACCTGTTGGCAAGTGCTGTATCAACCGGACTTTTCACATCACCATTTTCTTCGGATTTATGGTTGGAAGACGGATCATTTTTACGTTTTGATAACCTTACAGTTGGATACAATTTTGATACAAAACAACTGAAATATATCAGGAATCTTCGATTATCATTCACAGCCACAAATCTGGCAATATTTACAAAATATACCGGTCTTGATCCTGAATTGAATGTGAGCGGAGCGACTGCAATAGGCGCAACGGGCGGTACCGGATTTGGAAACGATAATGGAATTTATCCAAGAACGACAAGTATTGCCATTGGATTAAATGTGACACTTAAATAACCTTTAAAATCAGTCAAAAATGAAAAAGATAATCACCCTGGCATTATTGATTACCATGATAATGCAGAGCTGTACAAATGTAGTAGAAGTTGTATATGATAAATTTGCAGCCAAAGAATTTTATTCGACTTCCATGGGTGCCGATGTGGCACTGGCGAATGTGTATTCGCAAATTCCGGGAAACTGGGGCGGAATAGGATATGTAGGAGCAGATAATGGTTGGTATGACGTGAACAGCATGTCAACCGATGAACAGGTAGTGCCTCACCGCACTACCGGAGACTGGGAATTGACATTTGCCCAAATGTATTTACGTCAATGGCTTCCTGATCATTCTCAAATTAACAACGCATGGAACTGGCTATATAAGTCGGTTTTTTCGGCTAATCTTGCAGTAGATTTGCTACAAAAGGCAAATGCAGATCCCTCTAAAATTGCAGAAGCGAAAGTGATGAGAGCATTCTTCTATTATTTACTTATGGATGATTTTGGAAATGTACCCTTTTATACGGACAATAATATTACGGTAGATAAAATGCCTCAAAAGAGCAGGAAAGATGTTTTTGATTTCGTGGTTAGCGAATTAAAAGACAATGTGGACAAACTTTCAACCACAAAAGGTGGTACTTATTATGGTCGGTTTAATAAATGGGCCGGATATGCGTTGCTGGCAAAAACCTACCTGAATGCGGAAGTATATACCGGAACACCCATGTGGGCTGAATGCCTGGCAGCCTGCAATAAAGTATCGGAAGGTAGTTTTACGCTTCACTCAGGAGCATTGGATGCTACAAACCCCCTTGGATCAAAATACTTTGAACTATTTGGAGACGTTTGTCCAGATGATGAAACTATTCTGGCGATCTACACGAAAGTGGATATAGTAGGAAGAAACATTCTGACAATACGTAGTTTTGGAGGTACAGACGGTACAAATATCCTGGGATACAGTGCTTGGAACGGAACTATTTGTCCTCCGGATTTTGTAAATAAATTCAGTGATAATGATATCCGCAAGCATCAGTTCAGATACGGTGCAAGTCCTTATGGACCAAAACCAGCCGGTTTTATTAATTATTCACTGGCAGTGACAAATCTGGATAATCCGGGTGCAGAACCGAATGCAGGGGCCAGGAATCAGAAGTTCTATCCGGCTTTACCGATGAATGGTGGAGGAGCATCCAATGACTTTCCAATTTACCGGTACGCCGATATCATGTTGATGCAAGCCGAATGTATGGTACGTACCAATAATGCAGCTTCTGCAAAACCATTGGTGGATGCAATCAGGCTTCGTGCCGGTCTGAGTGGATTAGCAGCCAATCCGACATTGAACGACATTTATAATGAAAGAGGCTTTGAACTTTCCTGGGAAGGACATCGTCGTGAAGATATGATTCGATTTGGAACTTTTATTCAGGCTCATGGGCTAGCACCAGCCGTCGATGCTCATTACAACCTGTTTCCTATACCAACAACTGCGCTGAATGCCAATACAAATTTAAAACAGAATACAGGATATTAATGACACCTAATATTTCAAAACGGCAGCAAATCATATGTACAGATTAAATATCAGGTTGTGAGTATTTTAATATATACAGAATGCTGCCGGATTGAATACTTTAAAAATTGATTTTTTATTGAAAATTTAATTTACTATTAAAATGAATCATTTATGAAAAAATACTATATAAAGGCACTATTTGTGTTCTTTGCCTTCATTTTATTCGTATCCTGCAAAGATCAGGCTGAAATAACCAAGTTGGGAATAATAAATTTCCCGAAAACATTTACAGGTTCAACAAATTCGGTTGTCATTACGGCAACAAACGATTCTGTCTCTGTCATTACATTTAACTGGCCTTCTGTTAGTTATGGAATAAAAGCAGCCGTCACTTACAGCCTGCAATTTGATATTCCGTCAGATACTGCCACAACAACTCCGTGGTCAAAAGCAACAGATATTCCTGTTGGTGACGATCTCTTAATGTTGTCGATGCCGGGTGTTGACCTGAACAATATTGCCATCAACAGTTTAGGATTAACCCCGGGAGTATTTGCGGATGTTGTTGTACGTGTAAAATCATTTGTTGATCGTCCTGCATATTCAAATGTAATAACCTTGTCGGTAAATCCTTATGTTCCACCTGTGATTGTGGTGGGTCAGGTATTATGGGTTACCAGTCCCGGATGGAATATAGCATCTGCTCCGAACATTGTATCGGTGGATTCAAATAAACTGTATGAAGGATACGTTTATATACCTGTAGGTGGTTCTACCCAAATTAAATACTCCAGCAGTCCTGACCTGACGCATATTGTTTATGGTGACGGTGGTGCAGGCGTATTGAGCACAGATAAATCAGCAGGATATTTAAATCTGCCTTCGGATGGATATTATGAATTATCTGCCAACCTGAACAACATGAGTTGGACCGCAACTAAAACAACCTGGAGTATCCTGGGTGATGCAACACCCGGATTATGGGTTACTGATACTCCATTGACTTACGATCCGGCCACTAAAGTGTGGACAGTCACATGTGCCATGGTTACAGCAGGATCATTTAAATTCCGTGCCAACAACGCCTGGAAAATTGACTTTGGAATCGATGCTGATGGGAAACTGGGGTATGTGGATAATCCGTTGTATCCTTATAATGGCAAACTTTCAAACCTGACAGTACCTTCGGATGGCAATTACACCATTACGTTGGATTTGCACGTTCCGGGACAATATTCCTATAAATTAAAGAAAAACTAATGGTTTGTATTGCTTCTAAAATCCTCATTAATAACGAGTATTTTAGAAGCATTCAACCCTGATAAATGATTACACAGGTGTCATCATTTTAAAAAAATTTTGATGAAGACAATTGTTTTTAATATTATTTGTCGCATTTTTTTAAGCAAAAAAAGTTATCAAAATAAGTATTATGCGATTGTAAAAGAAAAAAATTCATGAACAGACTTCAATTTAATCCAGAAAAAACCGTGTTGAATATATTAGTTCTACTGACGTTTTTATCATTCGGAAGTTGTACAAAAACTCCGGATATCATTGATACAACAAATCACAATACAAATACCGATCCGGTTCAGTATGGCACACCTTTTACGGGAGTACCCGATGCCAGAGATGCCGTTATTTATCAGGTAAATATGCGTTGTTTCAGTTCGACACATAATTTTCAGGGAGTCATATCCCGGCTCGATTCGATTAAAAGTCTTGGAGTGAATATCATTTACTTAATGCCAATTTACCCCGTGGGTACATTAAAATCGGTTAACTCCCCTTATTGTGTGAAAGATTATACAGCAATTAATGCCGAATTCGGAACATTGGCTGATTTACGGAATCTGATTGACGGAGCTCATACCAGGGGAATGACCGTAATACTTGACTGGGTAGCCAATCATACAGCGTGGGATAATACCTGGATTACAAATACTTCCTGGTACGTTACAAATACAAGTGGGAATATTGTCAGTCCTAGTGGATGGACCGATGTGGCACAGTTGAATTTTAAAAATGCCGACATGCGCTTGGCCATGATCAAAGCTCTGAAGTTCTGGGTGTATACCACTAACTGTGATGGTTTCAGATGTGATTATGCTGATGGACCTCCTGCCGATTTTTGGAAACAGGCCATTGATACATTGCGAAATATTAAAACACATAAACTCCTGATGCTTGCCGAAGGTACACGAAATGATCATTACGCTTCCGGATTTAATTACACTTTCGGATTTAGGTTTTACGGCCAGTTGAAATCAATCTACAGTGGTAATCAACCTGCGACGAATATTGACAATATCAATTCACAGGAATTTCCATCCGGAAATTCAGAAATGAATCTGGTTGTCCGTTATACCACCAACCATGATGTAAACAGTTCGGATGGTACTCCACTTGATTTATTCGGGGGGAAAACAGGATCCATGGCAGCTTTTGTTGTGGCAGCCTATATGAAAGGAGTCCCTATGATTTACAATGGTCAGGAAGTAGGCACTCCTGTCCGGTTGGCATTTCCTTTTACCAATCAACAGATCAACTGGACATTAAATCCATCCATGGTAGCCGAATACAAAAAGATTATTGCATTTCGTAACAACAGTCTGGCACTGCGCAGGGGGACACTGGTATCGTATGATAACACTGATGTATGTGCTTTTTCCAAAACATCGGGAACAGAATCTGTATTCGTTGTCAGTAATCTTAGAAATTCGACGATAAGCTTTCCGATTCCATCAGCAGTAGCGGGCGGAACATGGAAAGATGCTTTCACCGGTAATCCGTTCACATTAACTACTCAGATTACTTTATTACCCAATACGTATGTGGTGATGAAGAACTGAATATTAGCATAATAAATTTATAAAATCTATGAATCACAAATTTAATTTCAATTTATTAATTAGAATAAAATTAGTATTTATCCTTAAAATTTAAATTTTATGAAACGTTTTTACTTTATTTCATTTCTTATGTTGTTGCTGGTTTCATCATTAACCGTAGCTCAGATCACGGTAAAATTTCAGAAACCGGCTGGTTGGACAGCTGTAAGTTTATATACCTGGGGACCTGAAGCATTGGGAAGCTGGCCGGGTGTTGCACTTTCCGAAACTAACGGATGGTACACCTATACTTTCGATCCCGCATTTACCGGAGCAAATTTAATTTTCAACAATGCCGGTGCCGGTGAACAGACAGTGGATTATCCTATTGCGGCAAGTTCATGTATACAGTCATCAACTACAAAAAATGCCGACGGGAAATATATTCTGACTACTGTTGCCTGTGTATCCGGCATGACGGTTAAAATTCAGAAACCTGCTGCCTGGACTGCACTTTACCTGTATGCTTATGTAAATGGGAGTCCGATACTAGGCGCATGGCCCGGAGTCCAGTTAACAGTGGATGCAAATAGTTGGGGATTGTATACATTTGATGCATCAGTTACTGCTGTTAATTTTATTATTAACAACAGCACCGGGCTACAGGCTGCCGACACGTATATAACTGCCTCTGCATGTTATACTTCTGATGGAGCAGCAGTTACTCCAGTAGATTGTGCTACCACTGCAGTAGCCAATCTAAATGTTTCACCCCTTACTATTTATCCGAATCCTATAGTTGATAAACTTAACTTTTCAGGTTCTGATAATATTGATAAGGTATCCATTCATTCACTTTCAGGTCAACTTATTTTGTCAGTATCATCACTTTCGAATAAAAGTTCTGTGGATGTAAAATCTTTAAATTCAGGTGTTTATTTTGTTTCAATAGATTATATTACCGGCAAGAAACTGACTGAAAAGATTATTAAATTATAAGGTGTTAGTTTTTGAAAATTGATTTTTTGATTTTCATAGTGGTTAATAAGGGTTAGGCTTCATGCACCTGATCCTTATTATTTCACTACTTATATTTTTTTTTATATTAAATATAATTCCTACAAATGTTGGATTAGGAATTATGCATGTATTCATTCATTATCATTTAAACCAGTTTTCAAAGTGAAAAAAAGATTATTCATTATCCTTCTGTTAACAATTTATTGTTTTGGATATATTCCCGCCGCTAATAAATCAGATAAACTTATTGGCAACAATGTATCCGTTTTCTATCCTTTACATTATGATGCAAAATCTCATCAACCATCATTCGCCCTGCTGAAAGAACCAACAATAACGGGTAATATCCCTGAAAGCTGGGATTTAAAGCCGGTATTTTACACAAAAGGATCAAAGACCTATGCCACTTTACCTGTTTCAAAAGGAACCAGCCTGTACGGAACCGGTGAAACCAAAGGAACACTCGTACGTAACGGTGAAAAGATTGTACTCTGGAATACCGACAATTATAAATACAGTCTTGCTGAAGGGAAACGCCTTTACCAGAGTCATCCGTGGGTACTTGGAGTAAATGCCGACGGAACGTCCTTTGGTGTGATTGCTGATAATACCTGGAAACAACAAATCGATTTATCGGATAGTATCCGTTTTATTTCCGATGGGCCGGCTTTCAGGATCATCATTATCAAAAGGAATACGCCTCAGGAAGTTGTCAAAGAACTGGCGAATCTGATTGGTAAAATGGAAATGCCACCGCTGTGGTCACTTGGGTACCAGCAATGCCGGTACTCCTACGTGCCCGATACGCGTATTAAAAATTTGGCAGATACTTTCAGAAT
>Ga0302208_10001086_pt1 | contig 12087 bp, 14 predicted proteins | sample II_Fen_E2_3_FD_194577 | JGI IMG/M metagenome (GOLD analysis project Ga0302208, IMG submission 194577) | Peat permafrost microbial communities from Stordalen Mire near Abisko, Sweden - II_Fen_E2_3 | ecosystem: Environmental > Terrestrial > Soil > Wetlands > Permafrost | place: Sweden: Abisko...
CTTTCATTATTATACCTATGTTGGCGATTGGGTGCCTTATGTGGTGATTGCCGGATTGCTTTTTTACCGGTACCGGGTGGCTTTGTTTGTTCTGGTATCCCAGCTTGCCACCGGATTGGTATCCATCATCATAAAGCAAACCTGGAATGAGCCAAGGCCAATCCTGTATTTTAAGGAACATTTTCCGAATATCCAGCTGCATCAAATTGTCGGCGAACATTTGCATTCGATGCACAGTTTTCCTTCCGGACATACCATTACGGCATTTGCTCTCTTCTTAGCCTTATCCTTTTTTACAAAACGACCGACGTTGCATTTGCTTTATTTTGTGTTGGCTCTGTTGGTGGGCTATTCGCGTATATATTTGTCACAGCATTTTGCATTGGACGTCCTTGTGGGTTCATTCATTGGGGTTTCAGTCACCCTGCTTTGTCAGTTTTACTTTGATAAAATGGAGTTGAAATGGGCAGATGGCTCATTACGAGATGTTTTTTCAAGAAAAAGAAACTGATAGCTTTGTTATTCAAAATTAAAAACTTATCTTTGCAAGCTCAAATTAAAAATGAAGTTAAGGAATTTACAAGACCTAATTTTTAATCATTAATCATTTATAATTAACCACTTGTATGTATTTAACAGCTGAAATTAAGCAAGAAATCTTCGGTAAACACGGAAAGTCTAACACTGACACTGGCTCGTCTGAAGGCCAGATAGCATTGTTTTCATACCGTATCAACCATTTGACTGAACATTTGAAGTCAAACAAAAAAGATTATAGTACAGAACGCTCTCTTGTGATTTTGGTAGGAAAACGTCGTCGTCTTCTCAATTATTTGAAAGATACCGATATTTCACGCTACCGTGCAGTAATCAAAGAGTTGGGTATCAGAAAGTAAATCTGACTTTCAATCCTTTAAAAGGCGTTTCAAAAACTATTTTTGAAATGCCTTTTCTTTTTAAGAACCCCAAACCCCTAAAGGGGCTTTCGGACTGAATTTCTAAAGGATTCAACGGTTTGCAAAGCAGGGAAACTCTAAGATCCGAAAAAGGGATTTAAAACAAAATAAACTAATTTAATTTTCTGTCGCTAGACGGAACAGGAGTCATGAAAATACTCTATTCTATTGGTATTTACATTTACGGAGCATTTATCTTTATAGCTTCGCTTTTCAATGAAAAGGCAAGGTTGCTACGTGCCGGTCAGCAAAATGCACTTAAACTGCTTAAAGAAAGAGTGGATCCGAATGGCTGTTATGTCTGGTTTCATGCCGCTTCGTTGGGTGAGTTCGAGCAAGGCCGTCCGGTGATAGAACAATTAAAGCGGGATCAGCCTACTACTAAAATACTCCTGACATTCTTTTCGCCTTCGGGATATGAAGTGCGGAAAAATTATACCGGTGCCGATATTGTCTCCTATTTGCCATTGGATACTCCTGGAAACGCACGGTCCTTTGTGAATATGGTCAAGCCTTCGAAAGTCATCTTTATAAAATATGAATTCTGGCCGAATTATTTGCGGGCATTAAAAGATACAAATGTTCCTGTATTTAGCATTTCGGCTATCTTTCGTCCGGAGCAGGTGTTCTTTAAAGGATACGGGAAGTGGTACCTGGGGTTGTTACGCAATTTTAGCCATATTTTTGTGCAGGACAAGGTGTCGCTTGATTTGCTGGAGAAACATCAGATTAAGAATGCCTCTGTTTGTGGGGATACCCGTTTCGACAGGGTCTACGATTTGTTCAGGCAAGCCAAACAACTTCCGTTGATTGAAGAATTTGTAAAAAATGCACCTGAAGTAATTGTGGCGGGTAGCACCTGGCCAAAGGATGAAAAATTGTTGGTCAGCTATTTGAAACAGCATCCGGATGTAAAATTGGTATTAGTGCCTCACGAAGTACATGCTTCGCATATTTCAGGCATATCCGGGTTGCTTGATGGCAGGTTTGTCCGGTATTCCGAAGCGACTTCCGACAACGTGAAAACAACCAATTGCCTGGTAGTGGATGTGATAGGAGTTCTGTCGTCTATATACCGGTATGCCAATGTTGCCTATATTGGCGGCGGGTTTGGAGTAGGGATACACAATACACTGGAAGCTGCTGTCTATGGTATTCCGGTAGTTTTTGGCCCCAATCACCTGAAGTTCCGGGAAGCACGGGAGCTGATTGCAATAGGGGGAGCTTTCTCTGTATCGGATTACGTTTCTCTTGAAGCGCAATTCGACAGGCTGCTAAAAGATAAGGAAGCCGGAAAAATTGCCGGGGAATACGTAAAGCAAAAGACCGGGGCAACCAGTCAAATTTGTAAAATAATAGCTCAATAATCGGCTTAACGCTAATTATTACATTTTAATATCAATACATCATCACATTAATTGATTATGCAAAAACCTTCCATACCAAAAGGAACCCGTGATTTTACGCCACAGGAAATGGCAAACCGGAATTATATTTTCAATACTATAAAAGACGTTTTTCGCCTGTATGGTTTTCAGCAGATTGAAACACCTGCCATGGAAAACTTATCAACCCTGATGGGAAAATACGGTGAAGAAGGGGATAAATTGCTTTTTAAGATACTTAATTCGGGGGATTATCTGTCAGGATTAACTGAAACTGAATTGACCGGACGGAATAGCCTGAAGCTTACCAATAAAATATCGGAAAAGGGATTGCGATACGACCTTACTGTACCTTTTGCGCGCTTTGTGGTGCAACATCAGAATGAGATAAGCTTTCCATTTAAACGCTACCAGATACAGCCGGTATGGCGTGCTGATCGTCCCCAGAAAGGACGTTACAGGGAATTCTATCAATGTGATGTGGATGTTGTGGGAAGTGATTCTTTGCTAAACGAATTGGAACTGATCCAGATCGTGGATGAAATATACCGCCGGTTGAAAATCAATGTTGTCGTAAAAATAAACAACCGCAAGATACTTTCGGGTATTGCCGAAATCATTGGCGAAGCGGAGAAAATAACCGATATAACCGTTGCCATTGACAAGATGGATAAAATCGGACTGGAAAAGGTAAATGAGGAAATTGCTTCGAAAGGTATTTCAAAAGAAGCTATTGATAAACTACAGCCGATATTGAAACTTAGCGGAACAAATGCTGAAAAGCTGGAGCAACTTAAGAGGGTGCTGGCTGAATCGGAAGTTGGATTGAAAGGTGTAACAGAACTTGAAACCATCTTTGGCTTGTGTGAGGCAATGAAGGTACAAACAACCCTGGAGCTTGACCTGACCCTGGCACGGGGATTGAATTACTATACCGGTGCCATTTTTGAAGTAAAAGCGCTGGATGTAGAGATGGGAAGTATTACCGGTGGTGGACGTTACGATAACCTGACAGGGGTTTTCGGGATGGAAGGTGTGTCCGGCGTGGGAATATCTTTTGGCGCCGACCGTATATATGATGTATTGAATCAGTTGGAGCTATATCCTGAGACTTCGGTGGAACAGACTAAAATTCTGTTTGTGAGCTTTGGCGAAAAGGAATTGATGTATTCATTGCCCTGGCTAAACAGCTTGAGAGCAAAGGGAATAAATGCTGAGATCTATCCGGAACCGGCTAAAATGAAAAAGCAAATGAGCTATGCTGATAATAAGAAAATCCCTTTTGTTGCTATCGTCGGCGAAACGGAAATGAATGAAGGCAAGGTGATGCTGAAAAATATGAAAACAGGTGAACAAGCCCTGGCGTCCCTGGACGAAGTGATAGAAAATATACTCAACTAGTTGAAATTATACTATATAAAAACCATGGATATCCCGGGATGTTCATGGTTTTTCTGTTTTGTAACACTACAGGACAGTGCTTAGATCTTCAACATAATGATAAATCAGAATGCCTGCGACAATGAGCTGCGAAACTGTGCCAAGAATAAAAAAGGCAAATGAACCGATTGCAAGTTGAATAGCTTTATTACTTTCTTTTCCTGCAAACAGTTCACCGATAAAAGCACCGGCAATAGCACCGGCTATGATTCCCAAGGGACCGAAATACATTCCGGCAAACATTCCCACCAGACTTCCCCACACGCCTTTTTTACTTCCGCCAAATTTCCGGTTACCCCAGTCAGGGATCAGATAGTTAAGTCCCTGGACGGCTATAACCAATACTCCCCACTTTATGAAAAAATGGATTGAAAATTCGGCAATAGTAGTGTATTGGAGTATTATGATTCCAAGGTAGCATAGCGAAGCACCCGGTAATTTAGATATTACACATCCTATCAGTCCGGTTAATAGAAATATTCCTGCTAAGACGATGAGGGCAGTATCCATGTTTTTTTAACTAATAATGCTTCGTTAGACTTCGAAAATTTGTTTGCGCCTGCAAATATAATTCAAAAAAGACATGTGAAGCTTCATTGGATAAAAAAATATGGAATTCGTATAAGGTTGTTGGGGCTTTAGGGTAATATTCAATACAAATTAACAGAGAAAGCCTGCAATCTCAGAAAAGACTTTGATAAACCCGGCATCGACTTCAGTAGCATCAATGAACTCACCCACCGGGAAAGGATTTTCATGTGTGTATGGAAATGAAAAATCCATCTGGGTGATGTGATTCAATGCACAGTCTGTTCCCAATGCTTCCGGGATTCCGGAATAGGGCATAACTTTATCATTCTTAAGTGAGATGCCTTTTAGTTTGTTTCCTAATCGGGAGAAGAAATGTTCTCTCTCTGTCTGATTTTGAGTTGAAGAAATCATACAGTTGAACGATTCGAACATCTTGTCTTTTGCAGATTCCGGCTTTATGGATTTGCTAAAATGATGCAGGTAGTAATCATAAAGCGTCTGAAATGCTTTTGTATCCATGATGCTGCGCGACTTTCCAGCCATAGAACTAAAAATACCTCCTCCGCAAAATAAGAATAATTTAGACTCGGAGAATAAATTAAGTGGATTTGTCATTAGGGTGATTTCGGACAGGAAGGCTCCAATCGAATAAGCGAAAATATCAATTTGAGCATTCTCGGCAAATAACCGATGCTTTCCCTCTTTGATTTGTCTAAAAAGAGTACTCAGGTCATGGATGCTCTGTCGTCCGGAACTGTAAAAACGATAGGGCTTTTCGCTGATCCGCTCACTTAAAGCAACATTGGCAAAGCTCAGTGACCTGTCATTGCCGTTGTCTTGCCGTCGTAAATTCATAATGCTTTGTAATGCCCTTGGATTGGACCAGCTCACAGGAGAACGATTCACGTGGAATGCTATAGGAAACAGAATGACCGGTTTCCCTGTTTCGGAACACAGATATTCTGCCCAGGTAAGATATTTATTCCAGTTTCGCTCATTTAAACCATGTAAGAGTAAAATTGCTTTGTCAGCCTGCAACATTCCACCCGGCATGAAGACCGGATAAACAAAAGAAAAATTTTCGACTATCGTTTTATCGCTGGAGATACTTATTGAATTTTCGCTATGATCTGTTTCGTTTGAACTTTGAAATGAAAAATAACGAATGTCAATATTGGATTCAATAAGATGAGTGTCAACTCCAAATTGGAATTGACTGTTGAGTTCCTGATATCGTTGGGAGTATTTCATTTTGTATAAATAAATGGATTTCAATTACAAAGTTAATGTTCGAAAATATAATTTACAATTTTATGGGTAGTTTAATCACGGAATGGGACTGAAATGCTGATTATGGGACGAATAATGAAATTATGGGGTGGATTTAAACCTAAGGGATAAAGAGTTGTTTTCTACTTTGAGTAGAATAATATACTTTTGTACTGAATTATTTCACTTAAGAATAGAAATATGAATACAAAAATTCCTTCATATTTGTACGATAAAGCAAATATCAACCGGTTGATATTGTTTACGGCTTTTTTTGCCCTCCTGTTTATCAACATTTTCCAGCCTTTTGGATCGCGTGGATGGTATCCCAATATCTCGGACTTTAAATACTTCTTTTTCTCGAGTTTAATTATTTTAATAGGGATGCTGGTTGTTGTGATCAGCCGGTTGTTGATGCTTTGGTTCGTCAGAAAACATTCTATTACGTATTTGCAATATGCACTTTGGGTAGTGGGTGAGATTTTATCCATGTCTCTTTTTTATTCTTTATTTACGAAGTTTATTCCAAAGGAGGGAATGAACAGGGATTTTGTAGAGATATTTCATAAGTCAACTGTAAATACAAGCTTGGTTCTTTTATTGCCTTATGCTATTCTGTGGTTGTATTTCTCATGGCGTGACAAAAACAATTTGTTGCAAAAAATGGCCACTGTAGACCAGGGTGCCGGAGCGCAGCGAAAGAATTTAATTGCATTCCCGGATGAAAAAGGCGAACTACGCATAACCATTATGCTTGAAAACTTGCTTTATATTGATTCCTCCGATAATTATATAACCATTCATTATCTCAATAAATCAAAATTGTCACATTTTCTGATTCGTAATTCATTAAAGTGGATGGACGAAAATCTAACCAAAGATAGTCAGCTGGTACGATGTCACAGAAGTTTTATTGTGAATCTGGACAAAGTAAAAGTGCTTCGTAAAAATAAGGGTGGCATTGTTATGGAGCTTGATGCAGTCAATACCCCGGATATTCCGGTGTCTAATACTTATTATGAACGCGTAATGTCTAAATTTTCATATTACTCAAATTGAGAGTCTCTATCTCCACTCTAAAGAAAGAACTGGTTTTTTTAAACCAAGGAGCTTCAAAGAGCTAACTATCTCATCTTTCAAAAATCTTATTTTATCATGGATTTATTAAAAGTATTTGATCAGAAACCTTATAAAGTAGGTATAGCACTCAGTGGCGGGGGTGTAAAGGGATTATGTCACGCCGGCGTGTTGAAGGCACTTGAGGAAGTTGGTATTAAGCCGAATGTCATTTCGGGGGTAAGCTCAGGAGCTTTGGTTGGTGCATTGTATTCAGATGGATATTCCCCTGATGAAATTGCAGTATGTTTCGAAGAAATTAGTTTTAGAAATATGACGAAAATAAGACTGCCTGATGGAGGTTTCTTTAAAACGGATATCTTTCAAAAGTTTTTAAACAGCAAACTGCACGCTCGAACTTTTGAAGAACTATCCATTCCGCTGAGAGTTGTAGCTACAGATCTGGATAATGGCCGGAGTGTCACTTTTAATAGTGGTCAGTTAATTGATCCGATTGTTGCATCCTGTACTTTTCCTGTTCTGTTTAGTCCGAAAATAATAAATGGAATTCATTATGTGGATGGAGGGGTTCTTAAAAACTTTCCTGTTTCCACTATACGAAAAGATTGTGAAAAAGTGATTGGTATTAATGCAAGTCCTTTGGTTGCCGATGAGTATAAACAAAGCATACTGAATGTAGCCCTACGTTCTTATAATTTCATGTTTAAAGCTAATATATTACATGATAAAGGACTCTGCGATCTGTTGATTGAACCTGTTGATATGGGAAACTACGAAACTTTTGATGTTGATAAAGGACGTGAAATTTTCGAATTGGGCTATCGAAGTGCCAAGCAGATACTAGCCATTAAACTTGATCCTAATCTGGGTTTAGCGAAATGAATTTAAATCAATAAGCTGCAAAAAGCTATCTAAATAGTTTTTTTTTATTACTTTTGCAGTGAAATAATAACAAAAAATACAATCTTTATATGTATCCAGTATCTGATCGTTTGGCAGCCTTATCTCCATCAGAGACGCTTGCCATGTCGCAAAAAAGTAATGAGTTAAAGGCTCAGGGTTTCGATGTAATTAACCTCAGTGTTGGTGAACCCGATTTCAATACACCAGACCATATTAAAGAAGCGGCTAAAAAGGCTGTTGATAATAACTTCTCATTTTATTCTCCGGTTCCGGGTTATCCTGCATTACGAAATGCCATTTGTGCAAAGTTAAAATCAGAAAACGGATTGGACTTTAAACCGGAACAAATTGTCTGTTCAAATGGGGCAAAGCAATCTGTTTGTAATGTTCTGCTTGCAATTATAAGCAAAGGTGATGAGGTTATTATTCCTGCACCTTTTTGGGTAAGTTATCCTGAGATGGTAAAATTGGCAGATGGAACTTCTGTATTCGTTTCAGCCGGTATTGATCAGGACTTTAAAATAACAGCGAATCAATTGGAAGCTGCTATTACACCTAAAACAAAAGCTATTATTCTTTGCTCTCCTTCAAATCCAACGGGAAGTGTATATTCGAAAGCCGAATTAAAAGAACTGGCAGATGTGTTGGCTAAATATCCTGATATCATTATTCTTTCTGACGAAATTTACGAACACATAAATTATTTGGGAACCCATGAAAGCATTGCTCAATTCGAAAATGTACGCGAACGGGTGGTCATTATCAATGGAGTTTCTAAAGGGTATGCTATGACCGGTTGGCGTATTGGCTGGATTGCCGCTCCTAAATGGATTGCATCGGCCTGTAATACGTTACAGGGACAATATACCTCCGGGCCTTGTTCGGTGGCTCAGAAGGCAGCAGAGGCAGCTTATACGGGCGATCAAAGTTGCGTTGAAGCTATGCGCGTTGCTTTTGAACGTCGTAAAAAACTGGTGGTTGAATTAGCTCGTCAAATTCCGGGCTTTAAAGTGAATGATCCTCAGGGAGCTTTTTATATTTTCCCTGATTGCAGTGCTTATTTTGGCAAATCATTTAATGGCAAGCCTATTGAGAATTCAGGTGATTTGGCAATGTATTTATTGGAGAAAGGTCATGTTGCTTGTGTAGGCGGTGGTGCATTTGGTGCTCCCGATTGTGTGCGTTTCTCTTATGCTACCTCGGATGAAAACCTGGTAAAGGCATTTGGATGGATTAAAGAAGCTTTGGCGAAACTAAACTAATATTCAATTAATAAAATAGATAAAGGTGTTGAAATCAATTTTCAACACCTTTTTTTTGTGTGATGAGTAAATAGCTAAAAATAAGACTCCAACAGTTATTTACATATTTGCTATATTTTAAATGCCTGTTCTTAAAGAACCACTACGAAAATTGAGAAAGTCAACCACCCTGAAATTGTTACTTAATCTGTCAATTAAATTTCCAAGCCCACCTCCAATAATACTCACAATGATCATCACCATTTTTTTATCGGTTAATTTGAATGCACAATAATAAAGGCCGTACAGGCAAACAACAATTGGCAGGATAATTAAAGCTATATATTTTAGGCTATCCGACCAGTCGGAACCAACACTCAAAAAAGCTCCCTTGTTTTCGGCATATTTTAATATAATGGTGTTGTAAAATAACGAGATGGTTTCTTTCCCTTTTAGATAATGTATAGCAAGTAGCTTGGTAATTCTGTCAAGCGAAAAATTACTCAATAATACAATTAGTGTTAGTATGATTTGATTCCTTTGTTTCATTTGATTGCTGATTTTATACAAAGATATATTCTTTTTGTAATTATATTCCAACTTTGAAATGTAGGTAATAGTTGGTTTTATTCAATAAGGGAACATGACTTTTGATATCTAAATCCGGAGTTTAAATATACGAATATTCAATTAATCGACAAAATTGATACTTTTTTGTGAGTATCTGTATCTGTTTGTAATGATAATGTCATTTTTTACTGCTATTTTTGTGTGTTTAGAACAAGTGTATTTTCATTACGTTACAGTACTAGTAAATTATTTGATAAAATTAAACATTATGAAAAAAACCATTCTCTCTGTGATTACAATTCTTTTAACAGGAAGTTGTTTCTCTATTTTAAATGCCCAGGATGATATTTCAAACATCTTTAAGGCAGGGGTTGCTGATTTAAACAAAGTAGCTGATGGATATCTAAAACCCGCCGGGAATAGCTTTTCGGCCGGATTAGGTACTAATTGGTATAATACGGCTGCCGTGCATAAAACCTGGGGGTTTGACTTTACTATAGGAGTAGGGGTCATACAGGCGCCAATGTCAGATCAAACGTTTAGCCTGACAGGATTAACCAATTTAAAACCTACAGTTGCCGGTACCGCACCCACTTTTATGGGTAAGGGAGATGGAGTAGAACTTAACCTGTATCAACCGCAAACTCTTTCTAATGGTCAGGCAAATCCACTTGCCGGACAAAAAATAGTTTCCTTTACGACACCTTCAGCCGTATCTCAATATGTACCTACAGCAAGTATCCAGTTTACATTGGGAGTGCCATTTATTAATGATGTGTCTATCCGTTTAGTTCCTAAAGTGAGCGTAAATGGTTTTGAAGCCTCATTATGGGGTATTGGAATTAAGCACAACTTTAAACAGTGGATTCCGGTTATTAAAGATCTTCCTTTCGATGCCGCCATTGTGTTAGCTTACTCTAAGTTTGATATGAAATATCCATTCTCTGCTTCTGCTCAAATTACACCGGAAAAATTGTTAAGTGGTGGAACAGTAACAGCCTATATTCCCGATCCAAGTTCAAGCGATTATACCAACCAAGGGATGAAAGTAAGTGCCACAGCTAAGACGGCCAATCTTGTATTTTCCAAGAAGATTGCTTTCGTTACTCCTTATATTGGATTTGGCATTACCAGTACGAATTTTGATTTGAACATGGTAGGTAATTATCCAACTTTAGGAGATCCGGTATTGCAATCGAATAATAGTTACAAGATACAAATTAAGAACGTGATTGATCCTGTCACTGTCAGTTCAAATGAGGTAATGACTAATGCCACTCTAGGGCTCCGATTGAAATTATCGGTTATTACTGTTCATGCTCAATATGCTTTTCAGAAATATCCTGTTGCTTCCACCGGATTTGGAGTGACCATTAGATAGAAGTATCGATTAATTTCCCCCTAAAAAGCATGAACCCTGTTATTCAGGGTTCATGCTTTTTTTTATCGTAAAAGTTCTGCAATTTCTTATATCCGGCTAAATAGCTCGTGTAATTTCACGAATTTATAAGTTTGTAATTAATCACACCCTTTTACCTAAGATTGAAAGGATACTGGCTTTTCAGTCTGTCAGTCTGATTGTCTGGTAATCAATAGGTCTTCGCATTACAGGTCGGGATGAGGGGACTTATTGATACAATCTTTTTTCAATTTAATGACTTCATTCTTTTGTCTTACATAGTTAACCTTGTAAAAACAGATAATAATGGCATAAAAATTATATAATAATGTAACATATTTTATTTTAAACCTGACATTAACAGTTAAAAACTCTTACAAATAAGTTAAAGTAAGATAATTTAATACCTTAAATAGATAAATAAAATATAAATATGTTGTTAAATTATGCTCTTTATTTTTGTATTAATTTACTTCTCGTGTTCTATAAAAAAAATAAGCTTTGTGTTTGTAGCAATTACTCCGTGATAAATAAAATATATATTACAAAATAACAAAGGCTGTCTTTTTAGTTTTTAAGATTAAAATGTCCATTCGCCAATTTTACAATAGACTACACCTTAGCAGTAGTATGGAATAAATAAATACTGTATAATCATCCATTAACTACGAACTTTGACTTTCTGTAAATATAAGAGAAAATGCGACATCCAAAGAACTATTGCTACTGCAATCAGCATGTTAGACTAGTATTCATTAATGTCTATATTTGTAATGCCAAAAGCAAACAATTATTCTATATTTAATTTTTATTATTCACTCGTTTAAATTATATCATTATGAAAGCGCTAAAAATCGATTCTTTTGTAAAAACAGTATCTATACTTTTTTCGAGCTACATGTTAGTCTTAATGGCATTGATTATTATTTTGCATAAATAAATAATATATAAAACTTACGTTTTGTATTGCTGTCTTAAATTTATAGCATTCAATATGTAGTTATAACTTTTTTAAAATTATTCAATATGAAAACTTCAAAAACAATTTCTTTTGTAGAAGTTGGGTCCGTACTTTTTACCAGTTATATGATTGTTTTAGTGTTGTTAGTGATCCTTTTTAAATAAACGATCAATTAATTCCGTCATTTAGTTGCGAATCTGTATTTTAGTGCAATAATCTCTCTCCGGTTGGTATCTTTTTTCCGACACGCTCCTGAATTATCTTCCATTAATTCACGGATTAAATAACCAATCATTCCTTTAATTAGAAAATCCTCATGCAATGATTTGTATGAGGATTTTTTGGATCAATCGGA
>Ga0302208_10001098_pt1 | contig 12006 bp, 4 predicted proteins | sample II_Fen_E2_3_FD_194577 | JGI IMG/M metagenome (GOLD analysis project Ga0302208, IMG submission 194577) | Peat permafrost microbial communities from Stordalen Mire near Abisko, Sweden - II_Fen_E2_3 | ecosystem: Environmental > Terrestrial > Soil > Wetlands > Permafrost | place: Sweden: Abisko...
TATGAACATCATAGCTGCACTTGCTGCATATTGCTTTTTCCCAAAGAAACCTTCTATTAACGTTGAATGGGAAAATTCACCTCAATTATCAATTGGATTTTAAAATCCTTATCCCGAACTCAGGTTAGGGTAGCATCGCCGCTCAGGGCTACCGGAGTAGCTATACCTGACCCATCACCTACGTATAGGTAGCCCGAAGTCAATGAATTTGTCAATCCGGCAACCCAGCTCAATTTCCCCGATCCATCATTCTGAAGAATCTGTCCGTTGGCTCCCTGTGCCGGGGGAAGTGTCAGCGTATAGCTGGTAACTGTTGTTGGTGCTATAAAGCCGACCGTTCCAGATGTTAGTCCTGTAATATTAAGAGTCTTGCCTCCAGCCAACGTTGTGTTCCCGTTCAGGGAAATGTTGCCTGTTCCAGTACTGAAAGCCCCGGTACCCGTTATAGCAAAGTCACCCGATGGTTGCGTATACCCTGCAATTCCCGATAAGGTCCCTGAGCTTATAATCAAACCATTGATAGTATTGCCTGCTGTCGGAGCTGATATAGTTGAGCTGAACGTTTTTGCACCGGCAAAGGTTTGTGCTCCTATACTTACCACTCCCCGGTTGCTTGAGCTTGCATCGGGAATATTCAATGTAATGGTACCTCCCAGACTAACAGAAGTTGAAGAATTGAAATTTACGTCATTACCCGAAGTCCCGGTTGCTAACGTGATTGACCCGATTGATGCGGCTGTTACATTACCCCAATTGGAACCATTATACCGCAATAGATCACCCGATAAAGGACTTGATATTGACAAGGCAGTTCCCTGCAATTTGTTCACACTTGTTGCTCCCAATGTTCCCGTTATATCACCGGCAATAGACAAGGCTGTCGGTGCAATTGTTTTTAAAACCCCGGCATTGGATACGACCACATTATCGGTTACAACTCCTGTTTGAAGACCGGCTATGGTCAGCGTATTAGCAGCTGTTGTAGTAATGGTGGTTGCTCCGGTCAACGCACCACCCAAGGCAACATTGCCGCTGGTAACGGTCAATCCGTTATTAGCCGAAGTAACTTTATTGTTGAATGTACTCCAGTCCGCGGAAGATAAGTATCCGTTTGTAGTGTTTGTTGCTTTAGTAATTCCAACTATACCGCTCGTATTGTCATAACTTAATGGTGCTGTTGCTGATAATGACGTAAGAGAAAGAAAGTTTGGAACCCAGTTCACCCAGTTACTTCCGTCGTATTTCAACAGGTTACCCGATGCCAGACTTGAAATAGAAAGAGCTGTTCCATGCAATTGAGATACCACAGATGCACCCAGTGTCCCTGTGACATCACCGGCAATGGCAATACCTGTGGCGGCAGTGGTTCCCACTGCTGTCAACCGGCCTTTTGTATCAACCGTAAAATTAGGGATATCGGTGACTGAACCGTAAGAAGCAGCTGCTACGCTGGTATTTGCCAATGTAAGGACGCCGGTATTGCTCAGAGTAGCATCGCCACTCATGGCTACCTGAGTAGCTACATTTCCATTACCCACGTACATGTAACCTGAAGTCAGTGCATTTGTCAGTCCGGCAACCCAGCTAAGATTACCCGATCCGTCGTTCTGAAGAATCTGTCCCGTACTGCCTTGTGCAGAAGGAAAGGTCAGTTTATAAGAAGTCAGTGTAGTTGGAGCTACCAGGCCTACATAACCTGTGCCCGAAGCCTGAGTTATATTAACCTGCCCTTTCACATCCAACGCTGCAGCAGGCGTACTTGTGCCAATGCCTACATAACCCGAAGGGACTATTATAGCATAACTTTTTGATCCGCCGCTGGCACTACTGGCACTTACCGAAAGACCTACATTGGTTGGCGTTGTGCCCCCATGAGTATTGCTGATAGTTACAGCAGTGGTTGTACTGTTTGCCGTAGTATTAGCTCCGGATGTGGCAACTTTCAATAACTGTCCACCGGTCATGCCGGTAGAGGTAGAACTGATACTTAATGCCGTACCGTTGGTTAGTGCATTGGCATTGATGGCAGCTACCGTTCCCGTGTTGGCCGAATTCGCGTTCACTTGCCATAAACCTGCGCCGGTATAAGATCCCGTACCGTTAATGGCTATAGCAGTACCGGATGTGGTAGCGTCGTCAATTTCCACTCCGTTACCCGAGTGATTGCCTGTAAAGTTGAATTTGGCAATCCCTCCTGTAGGGGCAGTAGCATTCGAGGTTAAGGCTAATACATTGCCCACATGGGATGCATTGGTGTTAGTCAAGCTGTAAAGATTTCCCAAAGTCAACGAATTACTAGCTATTGTAAACGGATTTTTTGTTGTAGAAGAATTCCAATTCCAGGTTTGTTCGTAATCACCGTTCGTGATACTGTTGGTAGCTACAGCTGCTGTCAGGCTACTTAGAGGAAGTGATAACCCCTGCCCATCAAGTTGATAACGTGTACCACCATCTGTCTCTGACGTAAAGTAAAGGTGGAAACCATCATATTCAATGGTTCCGGTCTCAAGAGTGCCCAGAAGAGAGCCTGAGGAAAGCTTCAATGGAGCTGTACCCGATTCACCGGTACTGCCTGTCAGATGTAAGTGAGCAGTAGGACTCTCCACCCCGATACCAATATTACCGTAAGTAGTGGGCACCGAAGAGGGAGTACCTGAAGTGGTCGAATAGGTATTGGTACCGAAAAGCACACCTCCAATATTGATACCATTGGTAGTACCTGTTGGTAAGGTAATATTGGTACCAATAATAATATTGTTAGTACCGATATGCGAACCTAAATTTTCGTTGGCTACATTGTAGCCTAATAATGTGCTGTATGCAGCTCCCGTGGCATTATAACCGGCATTATTGCCTATAAAATTGGAATAGGTTGCTCCGGTAGCTGTATAACCGGCACCTTGTCCGAAAAAGTTTGATCCGTAAGCATTTGTTGCCGATTGTCCGGCCGATTGACCTAAGAAATTAGCATTATAGGCACCCGTAGCATTGTATCCGGCATACTGACCTAAGAAATTGGAATTAATAGCCCCCGTAGCGTTATAACCGGCATTCAGACCTAAAAAATTGGAATTCGAAGCGCTGGTGGCACTTCCACCAGCTCCTGATCCCAAAAAGTTGGAATTGGAGGCACCTGTAGCACTATACCCAGCACCGGATCCCAAAAAGGTGGAGTTGGAAATAGAGGTAACGCCGCTACCGGTATCGGTTAACCCTGTAGAAAATAAATTTGTACCGTTTATTACCGTGATCGGTGAGGCCAATGGAGCCGACCATTGGCTGCCGTCCCACACTAGGGTTACCGACATACCTGCCGGCAAGGTACAAGAACTTACCTTTACATATTTACCAGAACTGATGGAATTGGCAACGGTAAACAACCGACCTGCCGTAGCAGAGGTCGGATTTGGTAGAGTCAATGCCAGATCATTAACAGTCTGAGTTATTACCATGCCCGAATAGATATCTACCGATGCTGCTGCCGTAAGGCCAGGGTATGTGCTTGCTGTCCGGGTAACAGACATAACTCCAAGCAGCGTAGATCCCGTATTGTGCAAAGTGGCTGTAGGTGTTGAGGTGCCGATTCCGACCTTGCCGGAAGGAACTAGCAGTGCATAATTGTTCGTTCCGCCGTTGGCGCTTACCGAAAGACCTACATTGGTTGATGTAGTACCCGTGTGGGTGTTGATGATGGTAGCTGCAGTAGTAGTGCTGCCCGGGGTTCCATTGGTGCCCGAAGTAGTTACACTCACTAGCTGCCCGCCGGTTATGGCAGTGGAGGTAGAACTGATATTTAATGCTGTACCTGTTGTCAGTGCATTGGCATTAATAGCAGCTATTGTTCCCGATGTAGCCGAATTGGCACTCAGGTTCAACAAACCACTGGTACCGGTATAAGCCCCCGTACCATTAATAGTTAAGGCAGAGCCAGATATGGTTGCATCGTCAATTTCAACTCCATTGCCTGTGTGAGCAGCACTAAAGCTAAATTTAGCAATTCCTGCAGTAGGGACTGTAGCATTGGAAGTTAAAGCCAACACATTGCCGGTATGGGATGTATTGCTATTGGCAAGCGAGAAAAGATTACCACTGGTAAGCGAACTGCTGGCTATTGTAAAGGGATTGATCGAGGTCGATGAATTCCAGTTCCACGCTTGTGCATAATCGCCGTTGGAGATCGTGTTGGTAGCCACAGCTGCCGTCAATCCACTCAAAGGAACAGAAGATGCTAATCCCAATGGGGCAACCCATGCACTAAGTCCATCCCATTGGAAAGTAGCCAAAGCTCCGGGAGCAAGTGTCAGCCCCCCTACAGAGACGGAAGACGAGGACGATTGTGAGTTAAATACCGTAAAAATACGGCCTGCAGTACCAGTACTATAACTTGGTGTAGGAAGCGTCAGCGTACTTGTCACCGAATTGGTAAGTAGCATTCCCGAGTAACTATCCACCGTACTGGCTGCAGTAGGGGAATACGACGAAATATTATTTGTTACCGGAGTAACTTCCAAAAGAGTTGAACCGGTATTATGCAGCGTTGCTGCAGGAGTAGCAGTTCCGATACCCACGTTTCCGTTGGCCAATACGGTCAACCCCGAACCGGCAGTGTTATTCGACTGGATACGCCCAACGGTACCGGTAGTACCGGTAGAGTTATTAGCTACATACAACAGCCCGTTTGTTGAATTTAAAGAACTATTCGACGTGGTTATACTCAATCCTGTTCCGGTAGTCAGTGAACCGGACGAAATTGCGGCCAACGTTCCTGTGGTAGCCGAATTGGCTGTAACATTGAATAACCCGGTACCGGTATATGCACCCGAACCCGTAATACCAAATGCTGTACCGCTAGTGAGTGAGTTTGTGAAGCCTAAAGTAGAAGCATTCTGCGTTACCATACGGTTGTTCGTAAGCGTACCATCAGAAGTGTAAATGTTTTTTACACTCAGACTGGAAGCATCGGTCCACATCGGTGTAGAGGCAGCTCCCGAAATAAGTACTTGTCCTGATGTACCTGCAGCTGTGTACCCCAATGTGGTAGCGGATGATCCGTAAACCAGAGCCCCCGGAGTAGCAGCCGTTGTGATACCGGTACCTCCGTTGGCAATAGCCAATGTTCCTCCCAAAGTTACCACTCCGGTAGAAGCAATACCAGGTGTCAACCCGGTTGTACCACCGGAAATAGAGATTACCCCGGTATTAGTTATAGTCGTGCCTGAAATGGATATCCCTGTGCCGGGCGTTAAAGCAGAACCTACCAATGAGGACGGTGTTACATTGACCCAATTGCTACTGCTATTATTGTATTGCAATAAATCCTTGTCTGAAAGACTTGTATAAACAAGTGCTGCGCCATTTAGTCCTTTTACCGTCGGTGATGTTGCCGTACCGCCTAAATCCCCGGCTAATTGTACTACGCCCACACTGCTTGTAGTTGCATTATTCACCCCGAGTGTTACAGCTCCACCTGTGGTAGATGCCGTTATCGGTGCTGTTCCGGTAACCGAAGTTACAGGGGTAGTTGCGCTGATTAATTGTCCACTGGCATTAGTAGCCACATACGATGCAGAAGCCGGAACTGCAGCACTGTTCACTTGATTGGCATTCCAATAAGCTCCTGTATTAAGAATAGTAGCCGTTGTTCCATTGGTTGATACGGCAGCAGCCGTTGTAGCCGTTACTGCTCCTATCTTATTGTTAAACGTATTCCAGTTTCCAGAAGATAAATATCCGTCTGTAGTACTTGTTGCCTGAGTTATTCCAAATGCACCAGTCAAACTGTTATATGTAATAGGAGCAGTACCTGACAATGATGACAACGTCAAATAATTCGGAGTCCAGTTAACCCAGTTCGATCCATTATATTGAAGTAAATTTCCATTGTTCAAGGCTGAAATTAAAAGCGATACCCCTTTCAGTTTATCCACACTGCTTGATCCTAAAGTGCCGGATACATCTCCGCTAATAGAAAGTGCTGATGTTGAAAAATACGAGGGTGCACCTAGCGTAGCTGTATTATTTCCCAAAACGGTATAGGCATTGGCATTACTTAGCGTGTAGGACAATGCTGGCGTTGTGGTAGAAGTAGCCACCGAGCTTGTAAACAATGGACTCAACGATCCAGAGGAGACACTGGTAACCGTACCATTATTGATGGTACTAATAGTACCGCTACTGACAGCAAGACCGCTACCGACTATAACACCTCCCAAGGTAGTGGCTGTTGCCGGTGTCAAGCTCCATGTTTGTGCTGAGCTACCGTCATAATCGGAGCCGGTCAAACCGGTTCCTGCCGATAATTTGTAAGGATTAGCAGCTGTTATTGTTGCGGATCCGCCTAACGAAACATCCTTCCCGTTTACGGTAACCTTGCTATTGACTAACGAAGAATTTGGAATATTGGCTGTTATCAAGGTAGTTCCCGAGAATGCTAATCCACTACCTAAGGTTATTTCCTGTGCATTGGCAAGCACTCCGGTAGGATTGCCTACCAACGAACCGGCTGCTACCTGTTGAAACTTTGCATAAGTTACAGCATTGTTTCCGATAGTTAATGTCGGAGACAATGATGTTGTTCCAGAAGCAGTTCCTGTTACATCTCCCAATGCTGAAAAGTTGATACTTTGATTGGCGGTTAAATAAGTAGAATTATCATAACTCACATTACCACTACCGTCTAACTTAACTAATCCTGTTCCATTGGTGGTACCTAAAGCACCTGCTGAGGTATTGGTTACAAGCCCCTTGGGAGTTAATCCACTAACGGTTAACCCAGAGAAAGAAGGGGTGCTTGTGGTGGCAATATTTTGAGGCAATGTTAGTGTAACATCTCCGGTAGAAGCTGCACCTGCTGTCCCGTTTACCAATACCTGATTGGCTGTACCGGTAAGAGTGGTCACTGGAGTAGTTGCACTAATAATTTGTCCACTGGCATTAGTTGCTACATAGGATGCAGAAGTCGGAACTGCAGCACTGTTTATTTGGTTGGCATTCCACAATGCAGCGGTATTGTTTACGGTTAACGTGGCATTGCCAGAACCCACTAACTGCCCTGTGTTAGCACTCAAAGTAAGGGGCAATGCGGCTACTGCGTTCGAAATACCAGCAACAATGTCTTTTGTCAATAATGCGTTATTAGCAGGTGCCGGTGTCCATCCCGTTGTAGTATTATATACCAGAATATTGTTGGCGATTGTTGGTGATGTAGCATCTACGACTATCCCCTGTATTTGGTTAGCATTCCAATAGGCTCCTGTATTAAGAACAGTAGCCGTTGTTCCGCTGGTTGATACGGCGGCTGCCGTCGTGGCTGTTACCGTTCCTATCTTATTATTGAACGTTGTCCAGTCTGTGGAAGAAAGTTTTCCTGTATTAGTACCCGATGCTGTTGGAATATTCAACGTAATAGATCCACCTAGATTAACAGGAGAACTGCTAATATTTACATCTGTTCCCGAAGTACCGGCTATCAATCCGATTGTTCCTAAATTTGCAGTATTGACATCCACAGTTGGAACTGTGGTTGTTCCTCCAATAGTAACTTTTGAACTACCGGCACTAATCGATGTCACTTTATTATTAAACATTGTCCAGTCTCCCGACGTAAGAGCGCCTCGATTAGAGGATGAAGCATCTGGGAGATTAAAGGTGTGAGTACTTCCTGAAGATGCTATATTAAAATCAGGTCCTGATGTGCCGATTGCAAATATTTGATTCGCAGTCGTCAACCCATTTAAAGAGCTAATAAATGTATTATTATCAAAGCTCCAGTTTGTTCCATTATATCTCAGATAACCAGTTGAAAAACCAGCCGACAAGTAAGGTACTTTTGTGTTGTCAATCGTCCAGATTTGCGCTGCGCTACCATCATAATCCGTACCCGTCAAACCGATTCCTGCTGATAATTTGTAAGGATTAGCAGCGGTTATTGTTGCGGTTCCGCCTAACAAAACATCCGTTCCATTAATGGTAACCTTGCTATTGGCTAATGATGAATTTGGAATATTGGCAGTTATCAGTGTAGTTCCAAAGAATGTCAATCCACTTCCTAATTTTATTTCCTGCGCATCGGCAGTCGCTCCGGTGGAGTTACCCAACAACGAAACGGCACCTACCTGTTGAAGTTTTGAATAAGTAACTGCATTGGTTCCTATAGTTAATACAGGAGACAATGATGTAGTTCCAGAAGCTGTTCCTGTAACATCTCCCAATGCAGAAAAATTGATACTTTGATTGGCTGTCAAATAAGTCGAATTATCATAACCTACATTACCACTACCGTCCAACTTAACAAGTCCGATTCCATTCGTTGTACCCAAAAGACCTGCTGCCGTATTGGTTACAAGACCTTTTGAAGTTAGCCCATTAACTATTAATCCGGAGAAAGAAGGAGTACTTGTAGAGGCAATGCTTTGAGGTAATGTTAGTGTAACAGCTCCGGTAGAAGCTGAAGTTATTACTTGATTAGCAGTTCCGGTAATCGAAGTTACAGGAGTAGCTGCGCCGATAATTTGTCCACTGCCATTGGTAGCTACATACAATGAAGAAGCCGGAACTGCAGCACTGTTTATTTGATTGGCATTCCAATAAGCTCCAGTATTAAGAATTGTAGCTGTTGTTCCGCTGGTTGACACAGCCGCAGCCGTTGTTGCGGTTACTGTGCCAACCTTATTATTAAACATTTGCCAGTCTACGGAAGATAAGTACCCATCTGCACCACTTGCTGCTGGAGCAATCCCGAATGCACCGGTAGAGCTGTTATAACTTAAAGGAGCAGTTGCCGATAGCGATGAAAGAGTAAGGTAGTTAGGGACCCAGTTTATCCAGACTTTGTTTATCCCGTCATATTTCAATATATTGCCATCCGCAAGACCTATGTAAGTAAGCCCTGCACCTTTTAGTTTATCTACGCTCGAAGCACCCAATGTTCCCGAAACATCACCACTTATAGACAAGGCTGTTGGAGCAATAGTTTTTAAAACTCCTGCATTCGACAAAACCACATTATCGGTGTTGGTACCTGCTTGAAGTCCTGCAATAGCCAAAGTATTGGTAGCATCGGTTACAATCGTAGTAGCTCCCGTCAATGCTCCACCCAAGGCAACATTGCCGTTGGATACCATCAATCCATTGTTGCCGATATAAGAACTGGAACAGCCGGTGTTGTTGCAACGCCATTGACCTTAGAAACAAGATTCCCATTTGTGGCTGTAAATGTATTGCTCCCGATAATAGTAGCATCAGTGGTGGCTGCAACTCCGTTTATGGTAGTTCGAACGGTATTGATTGTCGGATTAGATACGGTAGTAGTACCAATGATAGTAGCATCGGTGGTAGCAGGAACATTATTTATAGTAGTTCTGACCGTATTGATTGTAGGATTAGAAACCGTATTACTGTTAATCATCGGAACACTCGCACCAACAACACCATTGACATTGGTAATCAGACTATTGACTGAGGAGGTATTGACTACCGTATTTACAGCCGGTGCTGTTGCAGCAATACCATTTACTGTTGAAGTAATGGTGTTTAACGTATTGTCTAAAATATTGGTTGTCGGGGTACTTCCACTTCCGGAAGTCACCAAATTGCCGGAAGCATCAAAGCCTACCCCCTTGACAATTGTTCCGTTTGTAAGAGCTAAATCAGCTGACACACCATTAACAATGCTAGTCAGTTTCCCTGAGGCACCCTTTAATATATTTGTCGTTGCTTTGTCTATAATAGATTTAATACTATCTGATACAGGAGAAGTATTCAGCAAATGACCTAACTCATTTTTATCCAAATCAACCTGAGTTGCTTTGATGGTTGACCCTACCCCATTTTGAACTGTTAGCACAGAACTGTTACTGGTCAGATTATTCCCCTGAATTGTTCCCGATATGATTGCATTATTAATCACCCTAACTATGGAATCTCGGACTGTTGTATTCTGATTCAGAGAGTTCGCTATCAAGGTTGATAATTCTGATTTGTTGACAACTTGTACCCACTGTGACAAATCTATATTCCAATAATAAATACCTTTTGCTGCTGTACCAGAATCATTAAAAATAACCATTCCACTTACAGGTATTCCATCCAAGGTCCAGGCATTTAAATTGTTAAGTTGAATCCTTGGCAGGCGAAATCCTTTTGTCAGACTTTCCAGTTCAAGCAAGGACCCTGATTGAATCACCGTTGGGTTATCTCCTATTTTGTTCTGACCATATGTTGGCAAAGCTAATGCCGTCAACATCGAGAATAAAAAAAGGTATTTTTGTTTCATAACTGTATTTTTTGTTTATCTAATATTGTTAATGTGTTATTCCTCGCCTTTTTCCATACATTGATCGGGTTTATTTCGTTTCCTTCAACTCATGGGTAAACAGGATTAATTCGTTTTATCCTGATTCGACAGATAAGCATAGTCCAGCGAGTCATGACCAACTTCCTTTCTGGAATTGAGTTTTTGTTTTTCCGCCACCCTACGCATGATTATACGGATTGACAGGCTTGTTTTATTGGTTACAGTTGCAATTTGCAATATCGACATATTGAGATTCATCAGTTTAATGACAAGCTCCTCTAGCTTTGTTAATTTTCTATATTTTGTTTTCTCCAAATGCCTTGTGCTATTTTCAACCAAACGTTTATTCCGACGTTCTCCCGCTTTACCTCTTTTACTCGCAACCAAAACATTTTTTGTATTAGTAACCCAATCCACTATCTGAGAACTCTCCGATTCATGATTATTATCTACCATAGCATAGGACGTAAAAGACCCTAAATTCGCATAAATCGGAGGACATATTTCAAATAGCTGAAACAGGAACAAATCCTGACAACCATTGATCATACATGCACATAATTCAACAATAGCCTGACTATCGTTGCCATATTTTAACAGTGTCTTTGCATGACGCACTGTGTTTCCTTTCTTCAGTTCACGAATAATAGTTTTAATATAATCTTGCGTAGGAAATACTTCATCTTTTTTTTCATTGAATTCCTGAACATTACTTATATTAAGCAATTTTAAAGCAGGTTCATTGATTTCTACTAAGTTGCTTTGTTTATCGAAAACAAGTGTATACGCAGGCAGAGACTTCAACATCACCATCATCTCCTGTAAATTTTCTGTAATTGAAAGATATTTATACATAATGTGAATAAAGTTTAATTATAAAACCTAAATCATATAGACAAAATACTTATTATCAAGACAATATCTATTTTCGAGAACCTATATCTTGCAAAATCATATAATAAATGAATAATCTGTAGAGGCATTACTTTCCTGCCTAGAAATTTCGACTTTACAAATACTAATTTTCCTATCAATATCAACATACTTGTCAGTTAGAATTTCGCTTTCAAGCCCAACAACAAGCTCTAAACAAGAAAGATGATCCTTAAATTTATGAAGTTGTTTGACATAACTTTCTAGTTCACCAACTCCATATAACTTATGTATAATTACCTTCTCATTCTTTAACATCGGTTGTATTTAATGAATCAACAAAAACAATTAAGAAATCACTCTTTTATAATTGGTTCAAAACCTATTTATCTAACAATTACATATAATTCATTATCTGAATATTGGACTTTCGGTATAAAAAATAGTTGCCCCTTTTACAATTCAATCAAAAAAACTCAAGTTGTCAAACTTTAAAATGTCTGCAAAATCACTATCAATAGCCAACTCACACAGAAGTTAAATATAGAATTACTCATATTCATACTTATTTCTCAAATAAATAATATTATTTCAATTTATAAAATATTAGCTATCGTTATGAAATAATTATAAGTTATGTGATTCGTTATACTACAATTTTAAATTAGTTATTTCCATTACAAAAATAGCTATCTAAATAAATGATAATATCATATTACTGCTGTTGCGTTTATTTTTAACGCTATATATTATTAAAATAAGCTAAGTTGCTCTTTGACATTTTGATTGAATTGACGTTGTTCGCATAGCAAGTCACGTATTGGTGTTTTGTCTAATGC
>Ga0302208_10001101_pt1 | contig 11973 bp, 6 predicted proteins | sample II_Fen_E2_3_FD_194577 | JGI IMG/M metagenome (GOLD analysis project Ga0302208, IMG submission 194577) | Peat permafrost microbial communities from Stordalen Mire near Abisko, Sweden - II_Fen_E2_3 | ecosystem: Environmental > Terrestrial > Soil > Wetlands > Permafrost | place: Sweden: Abisko...
TTTACATAATAATACTGTTTCTCTTTTTGTTTTGATTCCACAAAACCATTTAAATGTCTGAAATAAAGTGCTTTTGGCGTGGAATCAAAGCTTTTGGAAGTTGATTGTCTGCGATTGATTCCCGAGGCGTTTTTGCACCTGATCCGATCATGTACCGTATGTCGTTCCGGGATAATGCTTTAGATATCCAAAAGCATAACTCTCGGTATTTTCCCCTACAGGGGAAAAGATGTTCCCCTGTAGGGGAAGACATCTACCCCTGTAGGGGAAAATAGAAGGAGCTATGTTTTCAGATGAGGTCTGATAAGCTGATGGATATGGATTTCTAATCTCAAAGAAAAGTATCGTACGGTGATGAAGATGCAAGGTGATAAGATAAACATGTCCATCATTGCGTGTCAAGAGGTTGGCCGTAAAGTTGTCTCCACGGATTAGTCTTTGTCAGTCAGAACGTTAATGAGAATCGTGGAATCAATCTAAAATAAAAAACACTGAGAGAACTATGTCTCCCAGTGTCATCTTTATATTAGGTACTATGATGTCTATGCAAAGAATTTATCGATGTTGTCGGCAACTTTATGGCCGCTGTCCATGGCACGTACCACGAGGGATGCACCATTGGCAGCATCACCAGCCACGAATACGTTTTTGGCAAATTCAGGTTGCTTTGGGCGAAGGAATCCCATGGCAAGGAATACCATGTCACAAGGAATAATCTCAGGCTTGCCGCTCTTCTTCATGATAGGACGTCCACCGTCTGGATTTGGTTCCCATGTCACTTCTTCAATCTCCACACCGGTTACATGTCCATCCTTGCCGATAAACTTGTTTGAATCGATGTTCCAACGGCGCTCGCAGCCTTCCTCGTGACTTGATGTAGTCTTGAGGATGACCGGCCAGTTTGGCCATGGTGTTGCCGGATTATCGTCAACCGGTGGCTTCGGCATGATCTCTACCTGAGTTACGCTTTTGCAACCTTGGCGGTGTGCAGTTCCGATACAGTCGGAACCCGTATCACCTCCACCGATCACCAACACGTTCTTGCCTTTGGCGTTGATCAGTTCTTCTTTCTTGAATTCTATTCCTTCCAGAATGCGGTTTTGCTGTGACAGAAGTTCGAGAGCAAGGTATATACCTTTCAATTCTCTACCGGGTATTTCGAGATTGCGGGCAGTCGGGGTACCGGTCGCGATTACATAAGCATTGAAGCCTTTAGGCAACTTGGTCACGTCAATTTTCTCGTTATATTTGAAGGTAATACCTTCCTGTTCCAGTACGTTGATACGACGGTCGATGATCTCCTTATTCAATTTGAAGTTTGGAATACCGTAACGGAGTAGTCCTCCGGCAGCCTCGTTGTTATCAAACACGGTGACAGTGTAGCCACGGTGGTTTAATTGGTTGGCTGTGGCAAGTCCTGCAGGACCTGCACCGATGACAGCAACAGTCTTGCCGTTACGTTCGATATCTTCCACTCTCACAAAATTCTCAAGGAATGCGTGTTCTGTGATCGCGCATTCATCCTCACGGTTGGTGGTAGGCTCATGATCCATCAGATTGAGCACGCAGGCTTTCTCACAGAGTGCAGGGCATACACGGCCTGTGAACTCAGGAAAGTCGTTGGTACTGTTGAGCAGGCGGTAAGCAAGCTCCCAGTCACCTTTATACAGAGCATCGTTCCACTCGGGCGGTTTGTTGCCCAGAGGGCAAGCCCAGTGGCAGAAAGGTACGCCGCAGTCCATGCAGCGTGCCGCCTGTGTCTGACGATCTTTAGTATTCAATGTTTGCTCCACCTCACCGAAATCGTGTATACGGTCGTGGATTGGTCTATATCCCGCTTCTTTGCGGTGTATTTTCAAAAATGCTTTAGGATCTCCCATTTTACTTTTTTCTTTTAAACCTTTTACCTCAATTAATAATCTCTCTGCATATCTGCAATCTTTTGTTGCAGTTTCTTAACCTGTTCTTCCTGTAGCACACGTTTATACTCGATAGGAACTACCTGGATGAATTCTCCCACGTAGAGGTTCCAGTCGTCAAGCATTGTGCGGGCAAGTTTAGAACCGGTATAGAGGTAGTGCTGACGAATCAGCTCATGAAGTTCTTTCTGGTCGCTGCTGCTCTCAACGAGATTGATTTCCACCATGTCCATATTACAGAAGTAGTCGAAGTCGTGCTTTTTGTCCCAGACATAAGCCACACCACCACTCATACCTGCAGCGAAGTTGCGTCCTGTCTCACCAAGCACTACCACACGGCCTCCGGTCATATATTCACAGCAGTGGTCACCTGCACCTTCCAGTACAGCGATGGCACCTGAGTTACGTACTCCGAAACGCTCACCAACACGGCCGTTGATATAGAGTTCGCCGCTTGTGGCACCGTATAGACCGGTATTACCGGCGATGATATTATCTTCGGCATTGAAATTACTGCGCGATGACGGAAGAACAGATATACGACCGCCGCTGAGGCCTTTTCCGAAATAGTCGTTGGTTTCACCTTCCAGACGGAAATTTACACCTTTGACGAGAAAGGCACCGAAACTCTGACCGGCAGAGCCTTTGAATTTGATGTTGATCGTATCGGTCGGCAGACCAGCTTCGCCGTATTTCTTGGCGATAAGTCCGCTAAGCATTGTACCAACAGCACGGTCGGTATTCTTAATAGCATAGTCGAGGCTCACCTCTTCTTGATTTTCGATAGCGTTTGCAGATGCTTTGATAATCTCAACATCCTTTACGCTGTCGATATTGTGTATCTGATTTGTTGTGTGATACAGTGATGTATTGCCCTCTTCCTTGGTGAGCAGACGACTGAAGTCGAGCATGGAAGCCTTGGAATTCTTCTCCGTTTTCTTGAGGGTGATGAGTTCTGTATGACCGATAATGTCAGTCATTTTAGTGAAGCCCATCTCTGCCAGATATTCACGAACCTCCTGAGCCAGGAATGTGAAATAATTTACCAGATATTCTGCTTTCCCGATGAAGTGCTTGCGCAGTTCAGGATCCTGGGTAGCCACGCCCATAGGGCAGGTATTCAGGTTACACTTGCGCATCATTACGCAACCGAGAACGATCAGAGCGGTTGTTCCGAATCCGAACTCCTCTGCACCGAGCAGTGCCATGTTGATGATGTCACGACCAGTCTTGAGCTGACCGTCCGTCTGCAGGCGTACCTGTCCGCGGAGACCGTTTCTGACGAGTGTCTGCTGAGTCTCAGAGAGTCCGATCTCTGGGCTTATACCTGCGAAACGCATACTTGAAGCAGGCGAAGCACCCGTACCACCCTCTGCACCGGAGATGACAATCAGGTCGGCTTTAGCCTTAGCCACACCGGCAGCGATAGTACCTACACCACTCTCGGCAACGAGTTTTACGCTGATGGCGGCTTTCGAATTCACATTCTTAAGGTCGAAGATAAGCTGAGCCAAGTCCTCGATAGAATAGATATCGTGGTGAGGTGGAGGTGAAATCAATGAAATGCCGGGGATGGAGTGACGAGTCTTTGCGATAATCTCGTTAACCTTAAAACCGGGCAGTTGACCGCCTTCTCCGGGTTTTGCACCCTGAGCCACTTTAATCTGTATCTCTTCAGCGTTAACCAGATATTCGGTGGTTACGCCGAAACGCCCTGATGCAATCTGTTTTGTTTTGCTTGACAGTGAGACACCGTCTACGGTTGCATGAAAACGGTCATTATCCTCACCACCTTCACCCGTGTTTGAACGGGCACCGAGTTTGTTCATAGCGAGAGCCATTGCCTCGTGAGCCTCCTTGCTGATAGCTCCGAAACTCATAGCGCCTGTAACAAAGCGCTTAACGATGTCCTCTACAGACTCTACCTTATTGATGTCGATAGGATTGCGCTTGAAATCGAAGAAGTCGCGGATGAATATTGGATCAGCTTTTCCGTCAACAGCAGCAGTGAACTCCTTGAATTTCTTATAGCTACCCAAGCGGGTCGATATCTGTAGTTTAGATATAGTCTCGGGGTTCCATGCGTGGTCAATACCATCCCTGCGGTAATGGAACAGACCTATATTTGGCAGGAAGTCAGTGTGTGTCTTCTTAGAGAAGGCTGCGTCATGCATGCGAACAGCATCACGTGCGATAGTCTCCAGTCCGATACCACCGATTGTTGAAACGGAAGTTCCGAAGTAGTCTTTTAGCAGATTTTCTGAAAGTCCGATGCTCTCGAAAATCTTTGCACCACGATAAGAACGGATGGTGGAGATACCCATCTTAGCCATAATCTTGAAGAGTCCCTTCTTGACAGCCTTGATATAGTTGGTCTCCGCCGTATTGTAATTTTCCTGAATGGCACCGCGTTTAACGAGGTCATCAAGAATGGCAAATGTCATATATGGGCAGAAGGCAGAAGCTCCGTATCCCAGCAGCAGAGCTGCATGCATCGTCTCGCGGATTTCACCACTTTCAACGATAAGAGCTGTCTGCACACGTTTTCCGACAGAAATCAGATAATGGTGAACAGCACTGACGGCGAGTAGTGACGGAATGGCTGCATGAGTCTCGTCGATATCGCGGTCGCTGAGGATGATATAGTTGAATCCGTCGTCTACGCTCTTTTCAGCTTTCTTACAGAGATCCATGAGCGCTTCGCGCAGTCCTTCTCCACCTTTCTCGCATTCGAAGATGATAGGAAGTTTGACGGTATTGAATCCCTTGTAACGGATGTTGCAAAGAATATCAAGTTCTGTATTTGTCAGAATCGGGTGGGGCAGACGCACCATCTTACAGTTGCTCTCGTCCGGAGTAAGGATGTTTGTGCCTACACGACCGATATACTCGGAGAGCGACATAACCAATACCTCACGTATGGAGTCGATGGCCGGGTTGGTTACCTGAGCAAACTGCTGACGGAAATAGTTGAAGAATACCTGTGGGCGTTCGCTTATCACTGCCAACGGGGTATCGTTACCCATGGCTGCAGTCGGCTCCTGACCGCTCACGCACATAGGGACGATCGTATTGTCCACATCTTCCTTGCCAAAACCGAAGTTGATCTCATGGCGTACGAGTTCGTCGATACTATTGGATATTTTACGTCCGCTCTTGAGTTTCTCGAGCTGGATACGGTTGGTTGATAACCACTGCCGGTAAGGATGGGCGCTGGCAAGCTTTTGCTTGATTTCGCCGTCATAATAGATCTTACCCTCCTGAGTGTCAATGAGTAGTATTTTACCGGGCTGCAGACGTCCCTTTTCGGCTATCTGTGTCGGGTCGAAGTCCATGACACCCACTTCGGAGGCAACAACCATCATGTCGTTCTTCGTAATGGTGTAACGGGCAGGACGAAGACCGTTACGGTCGAGCATGCCACCGGCATAACGGCCGTCGCTGAACAGCAGTGCTGCAGGGCCATCCCATGGTTCCATCAGGATAGAGTGATATTCGTAGAATGCCTTCAGATCCTCAGAGATAGGATTTTTGTCATTGAAGCTCTCAGGTACCATGATTGCCATGGCGTGAGGTAGCGACAGACCGCTCATCACGAAGAACTCGAATACGTTGTCGAGGCTGGCAGAATCACTCATGCCCGGTTGTACGATAGGGGTAATTTGTTTGGTATCACCTAATGCTATGCTATTGAGTACAGTCTCACGGGCCTTCATCCAACCGCGGTTACCACGGATGGTGTTAATCTCACCGTTGTGACAGAGGAGGCGGAAAGGCTGAGCCAGACTCCATGTAGGAAATGTATTTGTAGAAAAACGTGAGTGAACAAGAGCCAAGCCGCTAGTGAAGTAACTGTTGGTCAGGTCGGGGAAATACTGGCGAAGCTGAAGGCTGGAAAGCATTCCTTTATAAATGATATTCTTGTTCGAAAGAGAACAAATATAAAAATCTTGATCGTCAACTCGTTTTTCGACTTTCTTCCTAATTATATATAAGATTCGTTCGAAGGTATCCACCTTGTCGTCAGTCACACCGGTAATGAATATCTGTTTGATGGCCGGTTCATTCTTAAGGGCGGCATCACCCAGACATTCCGGAGATGTGGGCACATCGCGCAGGTGCATCAGTGACAAACCTTCGCGCTCTATCTCCTCAATCATTATACTCAAAATAGCTGTCTGCTTTTGCTTGTCCTTAGGGAAGAAGACGAGTCCGGTACCATACTTTCCCTTTTCTGGAACAGGTATGCCTTGAAGAAGAATAAACTCGTGAGGTATCTGCAGAAGAATACCTGCACCATCGCCGGTCTTATTGTCGGCACCTTCAGCGCCACGGTGGCGCATGTTTTCGAGCACTTTCAACGCATTGTCAACTAATTCGTGGCTTTTGTTGCCGTGGATATTAACCACCATTCCAACGCCGCATGCGTCATGTTCGTACTCAGCATTGTACAATCCGTTTATCATTGTTTGTCGCATATATTTTATTAAAAACTTGATTTTCCTACCAGATTGGTTGCAAAATTACAAAAATACTTCCATTTTGTCAAACAAAAACGCATAAATATGATATCAAACATCGATATTTTAACGTTTGAATGATAAAAACTGTATTTTTGTCTCATTTTTATGATAAAATGAAACGTTTGAGTGTGTTTTCCTTTAATATTGTAAGATGGACTGATTTGTATAAAAATAAATATTTATGCAAATCAGTCCATATTTATATTCTAATAATGTATAATATCCAGATAATTCATGCAGGTTATGTATGTTTATAACAGTTTTTGAATTTCTGTTTCCAGATCCTTCACATTGTCATCCCTTGATTTTAGATTGCTTTCGCGGTCGATAAGAAAGTAGGTTGGTATCTTCGTAATGTTGTACATTTCCAATTTCTGTGACTCGATGCCGTTCGGGTCACGTACACTGATCCAAGGCAGTGCGGCAGTGGATGTCTTCCAGAAGTGCTCGTTGCTATCGAGTGACACCTGGTATATCTCAAATCCTTTAGCGGCATATTTGTTATATAGATCGCGAAGCATCATGATACGTGCGGGCGATTCCTTCGTGCTAAAAACATGGAAGTCGAGCATAACCACCTTACCCTTCAGACTGCTCAGTGTTCGGGTTTTTCCGTGATTGTCGGGTAGGGAGATATCAATGATTCCGGATTCGGACACCTTACTAGCTTCGATGGTCTGAGCTTGTTTGGCCTGTACGATTCGGGTGTTTTTCATACCTTCGATGGCAATGTTGTGAAGGTTTTGTCCGCGAACGGATTTGGGATAGAATGTATCCCAGCTGGTGGCAACAGCCGCGAATACCTTGATGTCATCACGATTGCTCTTCGGATCGAATATCAGATAGTTGCCAAGTGTCTGGAATAAGGCGAAATAAGCATAAGCCTTATTGGGTTCTTTAAAAATATAATTCCGCTTCACATGATCTTTATATGCATTTAGCATCACTCTCAGGCTGTCTCGAACGGCATCGGATCCAAGGTCGGAACTTGCTTCTATCGCCATTGCCTTATTGGTGAGGGTTATCTGCATGAGCGCCAACTCCTTAATCTTAGAACAGTCGTATGAACCTTCTACTGTATAGTCTGTGGGCATCGTGGTATATTTAGCCTTGAAAGTGACGGTCTCTGTTGAGTCGATAGATAAATTTATAACCTGATCATTGATTCTCAATCTGTAAAATTCAGGTGCATGAGGACTATCGTCGCTGAATGAGAATGTACCGTCTGACGAAAGTTTAACAGAATCGATAACAACCGGTCCTTTAAGACTTATGTTCTCAAAATATAGTATTGAATCCTTTGCGTCAGTTATTGCACCGTTGACATGAAATCTCTGTTTGTTACAAGAAGAAAAATTGATTGCGGCCAACACGATTATTGCGGCAGAAAAGAGTTTTGATATTGTCTTTTTCATTATATTTATTTTTTTTACATGTCAAAATTAAGGTTACCCTTATATCCAAAATTCGCTACAAAGATACTGCAAGTTGAGCGGAATACAAAATATATTGCGAAGTTTTTATTCTTATATTACCATGGGCTGTTTCATCCTTCTTTTTTCCTAAAGGTCAAAAAACAAAAGAATATTGCCATTTTTCAGGTAGTCCATAAATTCTTTATCATTAATTTTGTCGCGGATTTATTTATGGTCTTTAACGATTAGTAAAAAAATGGGAAAAAACATCTTGTCTTTAGTATGGTTATTTCTAATCCCGGTTTCACTCAACGCCACAATTTATTATGTGGCAACTGACGGAAGTGACAGCAATACGGGTACCAAAGATAAACCTTTCGCAACACTGAATACTGCTCAGAGTAAAGTCGGTGCAGGTGATACTGTCTATTTTCGTGGTGGTACCTATATTATAAAACAAAATCAGATAATGGGCTACGAGGTGAACGGTTTATATGCTTGTGTTTTTGATCTTAGTAGAAGCGGTACAGCCACAAAGCCGATCTGTTATTTTGGTTATCCTGGTGAACGGCCGGTGTTTGACCTCTCGAACGTGAAACCTGCCAACAAACGCATAAGTGTGTTCTATCTTTATGGAAGCTATCTTCACTTTAAGAATTTTGAGATCGTGGGTACTCAAGTGACAATCAAGACTCATACTCAGTCGGAGTGTTTCACCGGACGCAACGGAAATAACAATATCATCGAAGATGTCGCTATGCATGATGGTATGGCTATCGGAGTATATCTCGCAAAAGGTTCTAATAATCTGGTACTCAACTGTGACGCTTATAATAATTATGACACTGTGTCTGAAGGCGGCAAAGGTGGCAATGTGGACGGTTTCGGATGTCATGTGGCTGCTCAATACACCGGAAATGTTTTTAGGGGATGCCGCGCGTGGTGCAACAGCGATGATGGTTTCGACCTTATTAATAATTATGCTCCTGTGAAATTTGACAACTGTTGGGCTTTCTATAACGGATATCAGAATTACACAACGATAACTCCAGGTGATGGTAATGGATTTAAAGCCGGAGGTTATGGATCAAAGATACAGACGGATGTAATAGAGGCGCCGCGCAATACGATAGAAAATTGCATAGCTTATCATAACAAGGCGAATGGCTTTTATGCTAATCATCATCTTGGCGGCGACAACTGGTACGACAACTCTGCTTACCTGAACAAGTATAACTACGACATGGTAAACCAGTCTTCATGGGACAACGGCAGCGATGTAGACGGATATGGACATGTGCTTGCAAACAATCTGTCATTCAAGGGTTCCAAAGGTGATTATCTATATATCAGTACTACAAAATGTACGTTGCTCAACAACTCCTTTTTACCCACTTCTTACGTTGTATCAGCTTCCGATTTTGAAAGTACCGACTATACTCAGCTTGCTGCTTCCCGACAGGCCGATGGAAGTCTGCCCGATATTACATTCTTGAAGTTGAAGCCAACTAGCAAGCTTTATTCGGCTAAGATGGGTTATCAGTTTAATGCTGGAGAAATTACAGGAATAAATGGTATTGTCACGTCTGCGTCTTCGCCTGTCACTGCTTATGATAATAAGTATTATAACCTTATGGACGTGCAGTTTGACCATCCGCTTAAGGGCGTATTCATTTGCAATGGTAAAAAATAGTGAGATAATTTTATATCTGCTTGATTAACCAGTAACCTATAAATACCGCTAATAATCCGAAGAAGAGACTGCCAGCAGTATATAGTGCGGAGTAAATGAAATTCCCTATGCGGAGCAACTGAAGATTTTCGTTCATAAAGGTGCTGAATGTGGTGAAGCCTCCGCAAAGACCTACGGTGAGAAATAACTTTAGGTCGGAACTTAGAAAAGAACTGCGGTCGAATAGCCCGTAAAATAATCCGATAAGCAGACAGCCGAGAATGTTCACTGTCATCGTGGCGACAGGAAACGATGTGTAAACCGAGCCTTGTATATACTTTGACATAACGAAACGTAAGGTTCCGCCTATTCCGCTACCCAGCGCTACTATGAATATGCTTCTTAACATGGGCACAAAGGTAGGGAAAAATCCTGTTACACAAAATTTTAGCATGATATTTTGTTCTTTTCCATCAGGAAAACGCAATATTAAAACATAAAAAAATGCAAAATAATGCAGATTCCATAATAAAGTGTCGTTTATTAATATGTTTTTAATTATCTTTGTCCGATTTATTTTTTGAAGAAAACAATAAAAAAAAAGAAATTTTTAGATGAACGTAATTACGAAAACAGTTTCATTGCCTGACGGAAGAACCATCAGCATTGAAACCGGGAAATTGGCAAAGCAGTGCGACGGTTCGATAGTGCTCCGTATGGGCAATACTATGTTGCTTGCTACTGTTTGTGCCGCTAAAGATGCAGTTCCCGGAACAGATTTTATGCCTTTGCAGGTAGAGTACAGAGAACAATATGCCGCTGCCGGACGTTTCCCTGGCGGCTTCACTAAACGCGAAGGTAAAGCTACTGACAACGAAATCCTTACTTGCCGATTGGTTGACCGCGTTCTGCGCCCTCTCTTCCCTTCAAATTATCATGCTGAAGTATTTGTTAATGTACTCCTTTTCTCTGCTGACGGTGTTGATATGCCTGACGCATTGGCTGGATTTGCTGCTTCAGCTGCTATGGCTTGCTCAAATATTCCTTTTGAATGCCCTATTTCTGAAGTACGTGTTGGCCGCGTTAACGGTGAATATGTTATAAACCCTACTTTCGAACAGCTCAAAAAAGCTGATATGGATATTATGGTGGGTGCCACAAAAGACAACATCATGATGGTAGAAGGTGAAATGAAAGAGGTTTCCGAACAGGATCTTCTCGGTGCCCTTAAGGCTGCTGCTGCTGCCATCAGACCGATGTGCGAGCTACAGGAAGAACTGATGAAGGAACTCGGCACTGACGTTAAGCGTGAATATAGCCAAGAGGTTAACGATGAAGAACTACGTGAACATGTTAAAAAGGAAACCTACGACAAGTGCTACGCTATCGCTGAGGCTGGAAATATGGATAAACATGAGCGCGAGGATGCCTTTGATAAGATTAAGGCTGATTTTGACAAAGCTTATGCTGTTGCCCATTCCGACATGACAGAAGAAGAACTTGCTGATAAATATGCTTTGATAGACCGTTATTACGCTGACGTTATGCGCGATTCAATGCGCCGTTGCATCCTCGATGAGGGTAAACGTCTTGATGGTCGTAAAACTACTGATATACGTCCTATCTGGTGTGAGGTTAGTCCTCTGCCAATGCCTCACGGATCGTCTATATTCACTCGTGGTGAGACACAGTCGTTGACGACTTGTACTCTTGGTACAAAGCTTGACGAGAAGATGGTTGACGACGTACTCGATAAGAGCTATATGCGTTTCCTTCTTCATTATAACTTCCCTCCATTCTGTACCGGTGAGGCTAGACCTCAGCGCGGTGTAGGTCGTCGCGAGGTCGGTCACGGTCACTTGGCATGGAGAGGACTGAAAGGTCAGATACCAGAAGACTTCCCTTACACAATACGTCTCGTTTCTGAGATTCTCGAGAGTAACGGTTCGTCGTCAATGGCAACTGTATGCGCTGGTACTTTGGCTCTTATGGATGCTGGTGTTCCAATGAAGAAACCTGTAAGCGGTATTGCTATGGGACTTATCAAGAACCCTGGTGAAGACAAATACGCAGTGTTGAGCGATATTCTGGGTGATGAAGATCATCTGGGTGATATGGACTTTAAGACAACTGGCACAAAAGATGGTCTGACTGCTACACAGATGGATATCAAATGTGATGGACTGAGCTTCGACATACTTGAGAAAGCTCTTCTGCAGGCTAAGGCTGGACGTGAACATATCCTTGGCAAGATTACGGAGACAATAGCAGAACCACGTGTAGAACTCAAACCTCACGTTCCTCGCATTGAGGCTTTCAATATTCCTAAAGAATTCATTGGAGCTGTCATCGGCCCGGGTGGAAAGATTATACAGGGTATGCAGGAAGAGACAGGTGCGACTATCACTATTGATGAGAATAATGGTGTTGGTAAGATTCAGGTG
>Ga0302208_10001103_pt1 | contig 11961 bp, 12 predicted proteins | sample II_Fen_E2_3_FD_194577 | JGI IMG/M metagenome (GOLD analysis project Ga0302208, IMG submission 194577) | Peat permafrost microbial communities from Stordalen Mire near Abisko, Sweden - II_Fen_E2_3 | ecosystem: Environmental > Terrestrial > Soil > Wetlands > Permafrost | place: Sweden: Abisko...
GTATGAAACTGAAATCCTTTCTATATAACTATTGGAAATCTTTAATTATAATATCCGGTATTTTATATTTGTCTTTTGCACCTCCATCTACATTTAATGGAGTTCCATCTTTTGAATACGAGGATAAACTCATACACATACTTATGTATGGAGCTTTAACATGCGTTTTGATTTTTGATCTCCAACTGTATGCAAAAAAAAAATCATTGTCTAAATTTGCTTTTATTTTTATATGTCTGTTAATACCTATATTTCTTGGTGGTGTCGTTGAAATACTACAACCAATCTATTTTGCCCCACGTACTGCCGAATGGTTTGATTGGTTTAGCGATATTACGGGCGTATTGATTGGATGGCTGGCAATGCAATTTATTATCCTGAAAATGAAGCTAAAATAAATTATTCCTGTTTTAAATATATTTTGTGAACCTCTTTGTCTGTAATGGTGAAAAACTATGCTTGATGAAAATCTGAAATATAAAATTGGTATTACGCTGATCAAAGGCATTGGAAGCAATCTGGCTAAAAATCTGATTGCTTATATAGGAAGTGCGGAAGGAGTGTTCAAAGAAAAGCAACAAAACTTAGCAAAGATTCCCGGGATAGGAGAAATAATTTCAAATCAAATCGTTTCACAGATTACCTCTCAAAATGTACTTAAACTTGCTGAACAGGAAATTGAATTTATAACAAAAAATAAAATACTGACTTATTATTTTGCAGACCGGGACTATCCTTTTCGACTGAAAGAATGCCCTGATTCGCCAATCCTGATATATTCAAAAGGAAATTGCAATTTGAATGCAGGAAAATTTGTAGGAATTGTAGGTACCCGAAAAGCTACCGAAACCGGAAAAGAGAATTGCAGAAAGCTAATTACAGATTTAGGGGGTGCCCTGCCGAGTACTGTTATTGTCAGTGGACTGGCTTATGGAATTGATATTTGTGCTCACAAAGCAGCTCTCGAATCAGGGTTACCTACCATTGGGGTTATTGGTCATGGTTTGGATCGGATTTATCCGGAGGTACATCGCCCTACTGCAGTTAAAATGGTACAAGACGGAGCCTTATTAACTGAATACCTAAGTCAGACTAATCCCGACAAACAAAATTTTGTACAGCGTAACCGTATTATTGCGGGTCTGTGTGATGCCATTGTGGTCGTTGAATCAGGGATTAAAGGAGGTGCACTCATTACAGCCGAAATTGCCAATGATTGTAACCGGGATGTATTTACTTATCCGGGGCGAATCACAGATGAATGGTCAGCCGGCTGCAATGCGTTGATTAAAAATAATAAAGCCTCATTAATAGAATCGGCTGATGATATTCTACGGTTTATGAATTGGGAGAGACAGGATTCCAATTCAAAACCAATCGTTCAAACGGCTCTTTTTATGGACCTGACAGATGAAGAACAGGGAATAGTTTCAACCTTACGACAAAATCCGGAAGGCATTCAGTTTAATGAATTGGCCATTCAACTAGAAAGGCCAATCAGCAAAATATCATCTCTATTGCTTGAAATGGAATTTAAAGGATTGGTGAAATGTTTACCCGGTAACTTGTATAAAATTGTCAAGTAGAGAAATTGATTGGTTGACTGGTTTTGGTATTATGAAACTTAGTTACACCCCTCTCTCTATATATTACCTCACAAATAGCGAAAAAAGAATGTACAGCAGGGAAGAATTAAAGCAACTAAAAAAAGAGTTTTGGGAGGGATTTGGCACATATTGCAGCCTTGTTCCGGCTTTAAAACGCCGAAAAAGTAAGTTTATGTTATATAATACCAAAATGAAAGGGGTAGAGCTAAAGTTTGATGCAACGCGTAAAGGGGCATCGGTCATTTTGGAAATCAACCTTTCGAATGCAACGAAACGATTAGAAAAATACGAACAATTTAAACTTTATAAATCCACCATGGAAAAGCAATTTCCGAAGGGGTTAATTTGGGATCTTGCTTACATCCGCGAATGTGGTACCGAGGTGAGTCGGATTTATACGGAAAAGAATGATATTGACCTGCATCGTCGAATCCAATGGATGGAATTCTACCAGTTTATGGCTACCGAAATGATGAAACTGGAAAAGGCATTTAAGTTGGTAAAAGAAGTAATGGAGTGAAATTTACATTTACCCTTTTAGATTACATGATGTGATTTTTTTGAATCTGTTTTTATTCCCTGAGTTTGGAGAAGAAAGTATATCTCTGGAAATTAATTCAGACATAATTAAAATTTACAGCATAGATCTTCTCCACTCGATTTCAATATATTAGATTTAAAAACTGATCTTTCATAAATTTTATTGATCGAATTTCAACTTAAATCTTGAATTATCTTCTGAAAATTACTAAATCTTTAAATTCGGGAGTCAATTCTACAATTTCGTGTATTTCTGTATCAACTTATTAAATTTGATTGGAGCTCAAAATCAATCAACTATTTGTGTTGATAAAACAAGGAATTTTTAGTAGTTTTGCATCCCATAAACAAACGGAAAAACGGAATATGGAAAAAAAGCAAATCAAAAGAGCCTTAGTTTCTGTTTATCATAAAGATAAACTCGATATTATAATACAAAAACTATACTCCGAAGGGGTTGAATTTATCTCTACAGGGGGAACCCAGTCCTTTATTGAGTCACTTAATATCCCATGTCAGGCTGTTGAAGACCTCACAGGCTATCCTTCAATTTTAGGTGGACGAGTAAAAACATTGCATCCGAAAGTATTTGGGGGCATACTTTCCCGTCGTGATAATGCTCAGGATAATGAGCAAATTGAAGAGTATGAAATTCCTGAAATAGACCTTGTCATTGTTGATTTATATCCTTTCGAAGCTACTGTGGCTGCAGGAGCTGATGAGCCTACCACTATTGAAAAAATTGATATAGGAGGTATTTCTTTAATTCGTGCAGCAGCCAAAAACTATTCGGATGTAGTCATCATCGCTTCACAAGATCAATATGAACCCTTTTTAGAGATCATTACATCAAATGGGGCACAAACGTCTATCGAAGAACGCCGTTGGTTTGCAAAAGAAGCTTTTGCAGTATCTTCGCATTACGATTCAGCAATCTTCAACTACTTTGATGGTCATGACGAAAGCGCATTTCGTTATAGTGAAAACAACTCCAAGGTACTTCGTTATGGTGAAAACCCTCATCAACGTGGTTTTTTCTTTGGTAAATTTGAAGATTTATTCGAACAATTACAGGGAAGAGAGATTTCGTATAATAACCTCCTTGATATTGATGCATCAATCAATTTAATCAACGATTTCGAAGATATTACTTTTGCCATTCTGAAACATAATAATGCTTGCGGTATAGCTTCTCGTCCTGTATTGGTAGATGCCTGGAAAGCAGCATTAGCCGGTGATCCAGTTTCGGCTTTTGGAGGTGTTTTAATTACCAATGCAATTGTTGATAAGGCTACTGCCGAGGAAATTAATAAAATTTTCTTTGAAGTAATTATTGCCCCTGATTACGATCTGGATGCCATTGAAATCCTAAGTCAAAAGAAAAACAGAATTATTCTGATAATTAAAGAAAATAAAGTCAAAACTCAACAATTCCGTTCGTTGCTTAACGGGGTGTTATTGCAGGATAAAGATACTCATACTGAAACAGCCGACGATTTGAAGGTGGTGACTGAAAAAGCTCCTTCGGCCAAAGAAATTGAAGATCTGCTTTTTGCCAATAAGATTGTAAAACACACTAAATCAAATGCTATCGTATTTGCTAAAGACAAACAAATGTGTGCCAGTGGCGTTGGTCAGACTTCTCGTGTTGATGCTTTAAAGCAGGCAATTGATAAAGCCAATGCTTTTAAATTTGATTTGAAAGGTGCTGTTATGGCTTCTGATGCCTTCTTCCCTTTCCCCGATTGTGTTCAAATTGCTTCGGAGGCAGGTATTACAGCTGTTATTCAACCGGGTGGTTCTATCAACGATAAACTCTCAATAGGAACATGCAATGAAACCGGTGTATCTATGGTAACTACCGGTTATCGTCATTTTAAACATTAATTTTTTAGTTGTAATTTACCGGTTTGCGAATAGAAAATGTAGACTGGCGAGATTATAGTATAGTAGACAACAAAATAAACCAGAAATAAAGAAAGATAATGGGACTATTTTCATTTACACAAGAAATAGCTATTGATCTGGGAACTGCCAACACGATTATCATCCACAATGATAAAATTGTAGTAGATGAACCTTCAGTAGTAGCTTTGGATAAACGTTCCGATAAGCTGATTGCCATCGGGGAAAAAGCACGCCAAATGGTAGGAAAAGAAAACGAGGGTATTCGTACCGTTCGTCCATTGCGCGATGGAGTGATTGCAGACTTTTATGCTGCTGAACTAATGATTCGTGGTATGATAAAAATGATACCTACCAAGAATCACCTTTTCTCTCCTACCCTTAAAATGGTGGTTTGTATTCCTTCGGGGAGTACTGAAGTCGAAATTCGTGCGGTACGTGACTCTTCTGAACATGCTGGGGGACGCGAAGTGTACATGATTTATGAACCAATGGCTGCAGCTATCGGTATTGGGATTGATGTAGAAGCTCCTAATGGTTGTATGATTGTTGATATCGGCGGTGGTACTACTGAAATTGCTGTAATTTCATTGGGTGGTATTGTTTCAAATAAATCGATTCGTATTGCCGGTGATGACTTGACACTGGATATCGTTGAATATATGGGTCGTATGCACAATATCAAAGTTGGTGAACGTACAGCAGAAATGATAAAAATTAATGTAGGTGCAGCTTTAACTGATTTGGAAGATGCTCCTGAAGATTATATTGTTCACGGTCCAAACCGCATGACAGCTTTACCAATGCAAGTTCCGGTATCCTATCAGGAAATTGCACATTGTCTTGAAAAATCAATTTCTAAGATTGAAGCTGCTATTCTGAGCGCACTGGAACAAACTCCTCCCGAATTATATGCAGATATCGTTCAACGCGGTATTTATTTAGCTGGTGGCGGAGCGTTACTTCGTGGATTAGACAAAAGGTTGACTGATAAGTTGAACATCCAGTTCCATATTGCTGAAGATCCTTTGAGAGCTGTAGCCCGTGGAACAGGTATTGCCTTGAAAAATGTAGATAAATTCTCGTTTTTGATTCGATAAAACTATATTGAATTTTCGATAGACACATTAAATTCATGTGTCTATCGAAATTTTTTGTTCTATAAACTTCTATACCTCAGAGCAGTTACGCCAACAATGAAGAACCTCATTAATTTTTTAATTCAATACAGTGTCGTGTTTTTATTTCTATTTTTAGAAATAATCTCCCTTACATTGATTGTAAAAAATCAGGAGTATCAAAAAAGCGTCTTTCTGTCTTCTAGCAATTCTGTGGTATCAGGCATGTACGAGTGGAGTAATTCGGTAGTCGAATTTTTTAAACTTCGTGCTGCAAATGACAACCTGTCTGAAGAAAATACTTCCCTTAAGAATCAAATCATCAACTTACAAAATAAGTTGTCCACCTTAAAGCCAGAAGCTTCTGACTCAGTTCACTTTCGTATCCCACCGGAAATGGAATATCAGTTTATTTCTGCAAAAGTAATTAATAGTTCGACCAATAAACTTCTAAACTACATCACCCTGAATAAAGGGGCTATCGATGGCATCAAAGTCGATATGGGTGTCATAAGCGATGAAGGAGTAGTTGGAATCGTAAAAACTGTTTCAAAGCGATTTTCGGTAGTTATTCCTATTCTGAATCCTAAAATTGAAATTAGTTGTAAATTCAAACGTAATAACTATAGTGGTGGTCTCCTTTGGTCGGGTGAGGATTATCGCTATGCTAACCTGACTGATATTGCGCGACACGTAGAGCTTGCATTAGGTGACACAATTATTACAAGCGGTTTAACCAGTACTTTTCCGGAAGGAATACCTGTAGGGGCTATTGAGGATTTTAAAATCAAAGAGAGCGATGCTTATTACAAGATTAAAGTGAAACTGGCAGTTAATTTCCGAACTCTTTCACACGTTAAAGTAATTAATTATCTGAATTTTCAGGAACAAAAAGACTTGGAAAAAAAATCAGAAGAATTATAATCTGAATTTGCTATTTTATCATGTACTGTTTACCATTGGAACAATTGTAAATAATAAAATAGTAAATAGTAAATGATAAAAATAGTAAATATATAAGATGCCTACTGTTCTTCAAAATATATTCCGGTTTGTGTTATTGGTGCTTTTCCAGGTACTGGTGCTGAATAATATCCAATTCTTGGGGTATATCAATCCGTATCTGTATATATTGTTTATTCTGGCTCTTCCCGTGCAAATACCACGGTGGTTTTTACTGGTGCTGGCTTTTATTCTGGGTATGACTATTGATATTTTCTCAAACACAATAGGCATGCATGCTTTTGCAACTGTATTGGTTGCCTTTTTTCGTGATGGGATTATTAAATTATTCACAAATATTGAAGAAGGGAATAATCCTACTCCTTCTTTCTACACTTTTGGAGTGAGTTCATATATAAAATATGTTGTACTCATGGTCATTATTCATCACACAACGTTATTCCTACTTGAAGCTTTTTCTTTTTCTCATTTTTGGATAATGTTGGCAAAAATCTTACTCAGTTCAATGGTAACAATACTACTGATCATGGGAATTCAATCCATTAAAACAAAATAGAAGATGATAAACGATACGCTACAAAACAGAAGATATGTGATTTCAATCATCATGTCTGCTGTCATTGTTGTGTATATTCTGAGGTTGTTCACCATTCAGATTATCGATACGAAATATAAGAACGGTGCCGATAGTAACGCCTTTCTAAAAAAAACACAATTCCCTCCCCGAGGGCTTTTATACGATAGAAAACATAAATTGTTAGTTTATAACAAACCCGCTTATGACATTGCATTGATCATGCGTGAAATTCGTGATTTGGATACCTTAGCATTCTGCAAAGCCCTGAATATTGATAAACAATCTTTTATCAACCGGATTGAAGAAATTAAAGACTTTAAAAAGAATCCGGGCTATTCTTCGTATACTCCTCAGCTTTTTATGACTCAATTGGGTATTGAAGATATAGCCACCATTCAGCAATCCATGTATAAATATCCCGGTTTTTATATTCAAAACCGTACTTTGCGTGAATATGCTTTTCACGGTGCAGCTCATGTCCTTGGAAATATTGGTGAAGTTTCTCAAAAAAGGATTGATAACGATGATTATTACAAACAAGGTGATTTCGCCGGGCGTGATGGAATTGAATATACCTATGAAGAACAATTACGTGGGGAAAAAGGGGTCGAGATATTATTGCGGGATGCTAAAGGGAGAATAAAGGGAAAATATGAAAACGGAAAAGAAGATATTGCTCCCAAAGCAGGTCAAAACATTACCCTGACACTTGATGCCCAGCTACAGATATTAGGCGAAAAATTAATGGAAGGGAAAGTGGGTAGTATTGTAGCCATTGAACCATCAACCGGTGAGATATTAGCCATGGTTTCTAATCCGTCTTTCGATCCCTCAATGTTGGTAGGGCGCCAACGTTCCAAAAATTATATGCAACTTTTGACTGATCCTACAAAACCGCTTATAAATCGAGCCACTCAGGCACAATATTCACCGGGTTCATCATTCAAACCTCTTCAGGCATTAGTGCTTCAACAGATGGGTGGAATTAATGAAAGCTCTATGTTCCCTTGCAACGGCCCTCAGTCCTGGCCCATCAAATGCACCCACCATCACGGTTCTCCGGTGAGTCTGCTCAGTGCCATTGAACAAAGCTGTAACCCCTACTTTTGGAATGCTTTCCGCGTCACTCTTGAAAAGGAAGGGTATGGGAAGCGGAATGTCTTTTTCCGTAAGAATTATGATGAATGGGTTGATCGGATTAAAAGTTTCGGACTGGGTGAAAAGTTTAAAGATGGCGATATTTATGAACAATCACGCGGGAATATTCCAACTCAGAAATTCTATAACAGAGTGTACAGAGCCGATAATGGTTGGCGGGCAATAACCATTCGTTCAAACGCTATCGGACAAGGGGAAGTGCTGGTTACTCCGCTTCAGCTGGCAAATACCATGGCTGCAATAGCCAATGAAGGGTATTACATTACCCCTCACCTGAATAAATGCGATTCTATGCTCAAGAGAATTCATCGGTGTAAAGTCGATAAAAAGTATTTCCCGATTGTTTATGAAGGTATGGCACGTGTGTTTGAATCAGGAACTGCTCGGTCGTCAAGGATTGAAGGACTGGACATGTGTGGTAAAACAGGTACTGCCGATAATAGCCATGGTAAACCCCACTCCATTTTTGTAGGATTTGCTCCCCGGATACACCCTAAGATTGCCATTGCAGTGGTAGTAGAAAATGCCGGTTTCGGATCGGAATATGCGGCACCAATATTCAGTTTGCTGGTGGAACAGTACCTGAAAGGAAAAGTTACACGAACTGAATTACAGGAAAGAATAACAAAAATAGTCACTAACTATAATGTACAAGAACGTTAGCATAAAATATGCTTTGGACTGGACAACGATATTTTATTACGTTGTGCTGGTTCTTATGGGGTGGGTTAGCATCTATGGTGCCAGCTACAACTTCGATCAGGCTAGCATTTTTGATTTCAGCCAACGTGCCGGTAAGCAGTTCCTGTGGATATTGACGGCTTTTGCAATTGGCGGTGTATTGCTGCTTATAGATTCGAAGATGTATAACATTTTCGCCTATTTTATTTATGTGGGGGCTGTTTTATTGTTGTTTATTACCATTTTTGTGGCTCACGATATCAAAGGCTCCCGCTCATGGCTGGTACTTGGTCCTATCAGCTTCCAACCGGCTGAACTGGCTAAAATGGCCACTGCATTAGCACTTGCAAAGTTTATGAGTGCCTATAACTACAAACTCAAAACGTGGAAAGATTTGATTCCGTTGGGACTCATTATTTTCATACCGTTTGCATTAATTGTCCTGCAAAACGAAACCGGTACCGCCCTGGTATATGTTGCATTCTTGTTGATGCTTTACCGGGAAGGAATGAATGGTATTGTTCTTCTTATTCTGACCTTTGCTGTAGCGCTTTTCATTACCATCATCAAATTGAGCATTGTACCCATTCAGATTGATCATGGAACACTTGGAATGGTGCTTGGAATGGGCCTTATCCTGTTGGTACAGATTGTGTATGCTATTTATTTTGTCAAAAATCAAAAAGAAGCATTCATATTATTACTGGGAACTCTGGTTATTGGTGTTGTATCGTATGTGTTGAATTTCTGGCTCTATTTGAATTACAACTATGTGGCCATTTTTACCATACTTGCGTCGTGTATTTATTGGATGTTTATAGAAATGATTAACCGGTATAAAAAATACTGGTTTCTGGTCTTTTTTTCATTGGGATCTGTATTGTTCAGTGTGTCGGCTGATTATTTATTTACAAAAGTATTGGAAGATCACCAACAAATACGTATCAAAGTGTTGCTAAACATGGAGAACGCTCCGTTGGGAGCCGGCTATAACGTAAACCAATCCAAAATTGCCATAGGTTCAGGTGGCTTTTTTGGTAAAGGCTTTCTAAATGGCACTCAAACCAAGCTTAAGTTCGTACCCGAACAGGATACCGACTTTATCTTCTGCACTGTAGGCGAGGAACACGGATTCCTTGGTTCCACCCTGGTATTGTTTGTTTACTGGCTGTTGCTTATGCGTATTATTCGAATGGCTGAGCGGCAACACGATCCCTTTAGTCGGGTATATGCTTATTGTGTGGCGAGTATATTCTTTTTCCATTTGATGATAAACATTGGGATGGTACTCGGTATAATGCCCGTAATTGGCATTCCTTTGCCTTTTTTTAGCTACGGAGGCTCCTCGCTCTGGGGTTTTACCATTTTACTCTTTACGTTGCTTAGATTGGACGCAGCGAGGTCGGAAAGATTGAGTTAGGATACGGTGGTTATTTTTATCCCGGCTGCTCATTTAAAAAATCATCTGGGGGCATAATAAATAATGCAAACACCAATCAAGGCAACCAGTGCTCCAATAATGTCATACTTGTCCGGTGAGAAATGATCGAACCGGATAGCCCACAGCAACGACATGACTATAAAGAACCCTCCGTAAGTGGCATAGACCCGTGCAAAACTCTCAGTCTGCAACGTAGCCACCACTCCATAAAGAATCAGGATTAATCCCCCAAGGATACCATACCACAGCGGTTTGTCATTTTTTACCCATCCCCATACCAGGTAGCCACCCCCTATTTCGCAAAATCCGGCCAGGATAAAGATCAGTACTGATTTTAATATTGCCATGTTGAGTTTATTTCATATAATTGTGATTATACCGATTGCGCAATCGGTATCATGTCGTTTATTTTATCATTCTGTGAATTCTGATCCTGACAGCTAATCCGTTTCTCACTGAATGAAGAACATATCCTGCTTAATGGAGTCAGTCAGTTTATGTATCATCATGGAACTTGCGCAGGTGTCACTACCGTTACTGGTACAGACATGAGTGACCCGTTTACGACCACATTCTCAAACTTCAGTCCTTTGATATCATCCGTTTCAAACTTCGTATCCGCCATTTTCACATCCACGTTCTTCAACAGTATATCGCCGAAATCCGTATCCGGAGTGCCAATAATCTTCCCGAACGAGCCGCAGGATCCTTTTACATTCGTGATTGTAATAAAACGGACCCCTGACTTTGGAGGTTGTTGCCCTTTCAGGTCAAAATACTGTTTCCAGGGTGAAATGTTGAAAATCATCCCTGAGCCTTCCACCGTGATATCGTTTAAGTGAAAGTTTTCATATTGCTGTGGCGTGTCAGGGCGTAATTTTAAACGCAACACAGTCGGCTTGGTAGTTGTGCAGTGTTCTATATCCACATCCCGTACGATCGTTGCTTCACTGCCCGCTGTCACAATGCCGCCACCGGCCTTAAAGGTACAGTTGCGGATATGAATACGTTCCACGGCAGGGCTATCCTTGTCGTCCATGGCAAAAGGTCCTTTCGAGCCTTTGAGTGCAATATCATCATCTCCCACGGCAAAGAAGCTGTTGTCGATGGTAATGTCCTGCGAACTATCCACGTCGATGCCATCTGTGCTGGGCGCAGGTCCCTCCATCTCATAGGGAGCCAGGAACCGGCAGTTGTTCACCAATACCTGCTGGCAACGGTATAAATGCAGATTCCAGAAACCTGAATTTTTAAAGGTAACCCCGTTTATCTCTACATTTCTGGAGTTTTGGATAAATGTCAGCCTTGGGCGGGCTACACTCAGATTAGTTGTTTTAGGGTCTATCTTACGGTGGCGGTAGAATTCCTGCCAGAATGGTTGTCCATTGCCATCAAGCGTGCCCGGTCCGGTGATATGCAGATGATCCACTTTATCCCCGTTCAGCAATGCACCCGGCCAGGGTTCGAAGTGCCCTTCAATTCGTGTTATCGCCTTTGGATAGTCATTAATGTCGGTCGAGCCTTTCAGCACGCCACCTTCCCGGATTTCGAGGTTAACGCCCGGCTTTATAAAAAGGGCCCCGCTTAGGAATTCACCTTTGGGTATCACCACCGTTCCGCCACCGCTCTGTGCACATTGGTCAATGGCAGCCTGAATGGCCTTGCTGTTAAGCGTTTTTCCATCGGCAATGGCTCCGTATGTGGTGATAACAAAACGGGCAGTCTTATTTTTACTTTCTTTTTCTCCTTTCGAAGTTGCAACAGGTGAAGTCCCGGTATTCGTTTTTTTGTTTGTATCAGCCGAAGTACCCGTTATCAGAAAGGGAGAAATTAAAAGAAGCGCAAGGGTTATTTTTTTTTTCATGTAAAAAAATGACAGATAGTGTCTTTATAAAATGGTTAATAAACAAGATACGTAATTTGAAATAATATAATGTCCCATTTCAGTTGGACATTTATCTGCCGCCGCTA
>Ga0302208_10001106_pt1 | contig 11944 bp, 8 predicted proteins | sample II_Fen_E2_3_FD_194577 | JGI IMG/M metagenome (GOLD analysis project Ga0302208, IMG submission 194577) | Peat permafrost microbial communities from Stordalen Mire near Abisko, Sweden - II_Fen_E2_3 | ecosystem: Environmental > Terrestrial > Soil > Wetlands > Permafrost | place: Sweden: Abisko...
GTTTTTTTCTATCCAGCAAATCAGCCGTGTATCAAAACCAGTTATCGATTTGTGCGGATTATTTCAAATTCTTATTGCACCATCAGGTAAACAATCTATCACCTTAACAACGACGGGCAATCTTCCGCCTGCTACAATCCTGTTTATAGGGCATGCAACAAAAACACCTGTCTGAATACCCGAATATTTCGAATCTATATTTTAGCTCCTATATTATACAATCTAGCTCTTACATTATACAATATAACTCTTAATTTATACAATCTAGCTATTACATTATACATTGTAGCTCTTACATTATACAATCTAGCTATTACATTATACAATCTAGTCATTACATTATACAATCTAGCTATTACATTATACATTGTAGTCATTACATTATATAATGTACATCCTTCGAACCAGCTTGTACTAGTTTGCGTACAAATTATAATCTATTTATTATCATCGCTTTTGGGTTCAACAGATGTATAGCTAAATTGCTAGTTTATTGTTCTGGTTTAAATATTCACTGATATACTTTCCTTCTGACTGGACATACAACGAAGAGCATCCCCGGTCTATGTTTTTAGATTCATTTTTCCCGAACAAGTATTGATATTCATCTACATTTTTGCTCTGTACTCTATGTCCGTCTACCAACAATCAGAAACAAGCTACTGTGATTTAGCATTGATAAGCAATCAAATTAGGACTAAATTGTGCATTCAAAATTGCTTTTGTATAAGTCAATATTACAGATATGTCCAATAGACTATCTACCTTACAACTTTTCGCCGTTCATTTTTTCAACCATTACCTTCGATAAAGTCATAATCCCTATTTACCATATAAAATACCTGATGCCTGAATAATAGCCGCTATTTCAATAGCATCTTTTTTATTCGTACTGTATGGGGTTCTGATCTTAAAGTAAGCAGCCTCCTCAACCACAGAAACGGAAACGGATAGGATCGATTGTACTTTATCAGCCAGCTGTTGTGACTTAGCTCTGGTCTTGAATGCTCCGAATTGAACACAATAGTTTCCATTATCATTTCGGATTATCATTTCTTTCGAATTCCCCTTATAAGATTGAATAAAACTATGTAACAACAGATTATCCAGGTTTACATTATTTACATGTAGTACTGCATTTCTTGAAGGGACTTCAGACTTACTTTTTTTATCTTGATTTACAGAACATCGATCCGGACTAACACCCTTATCGACTAAGTATTTTCGAATCGAATTAGCTCGCAGATTGCTCAAAGTTTCAGTCTGATCATTATCATCACCCTGCGCTGTTATCTGGAGAATAATTGATGGATTATCATAAAGTACACGAGGCAGCGCATCCAATATATACTGATATTGCAGCTCAACGTTGGACTCACCAGCACGGAATTGAATTGCAAACCGGTGTTCTGAATTTAAATAGCTAGTCGGTTTATTCTCCAAAGAGGAGGTACTATCTTCAGATTCGTTTAGTTTATCGCAATTATCGAAGAAATCTACAGGCAACATATTCTTATCTAATTGTTCGCCGGCCTTGAACTTATTTGGGTCTATATTGTCTTTCTGATATTTCTGAATATCCCAGTTACTAATCACCCTTACTTCTGTACGACGATTGACCTGATGGTCTTTTTCACTACAAGGCACCCCACCGGCACAGTGATTAAGTAAAGCACGTTCACCATATCCGGTTGCAGTTATTCTATTACGGCTAATGCCATGTCTTGCCAGATAATTAACTGCCGATTCGGCTCGCTTCTGCGACAACCAATCGTTATACTCAAACGTACCGCGACTGTCTGTATGCGAACCCAGTTCAACCCGGATCGAATATTTTTTTAGTAACATAATCAAGCTATCCAGAATTGGTTGTGCATCGGGTCGGATATCCCATTTATTAAAGCTATAATGTATGTTGTTAAGCTTCCAAGTATCATTAATCTTTAACAGATGTTTTTTCAGCATCAGGTTTTGCATCACTCCCGAAATTGTATCGGTAGACTGAATTCCTTCATGCAAATCCACACGAACATAACTATCATCCAGTTGCTTTTCCAACAACAGATCTTGTACATTTTTCAGAATCGTATCTTTTTGTTGCAATGTAATAGATCCCTTATCCACCAGACAATCATTGGTCAGTCCTTTTTTTACCGCTTTCAGAATAATTTTGTCATCAGAAGGTACGATGAAATAATACTTCCCGTTTTTATCGGTTTTGACTATGTTCACTTTGTTGGTTCTCTTATTCAAGATAAAAAGAGTAGCGCCTGCAATGGGTTTATTCGTTTTCGCATCTACAATTTCACCTGATATATAGCGTACTTTCTTTGAATCATGAGTTTTAAGACCAACCATGCTACCTGATATAGAATCTATTCTCTGACGATCTTTATACTGAAAACTGTATAAATTATCATCATTATTTAGTCTGTCGGATGAGAAAAACCCGGTCATTTTAGTACTATCCTGCGTCCAGCCGAAATCATCAGCCGAACTGTTTATCGGATAGCTCAAATGCTCTGGCTCTTCTTTACCTTCGATAGCATCCTGAAGCGGTATACGATAAATATCCAGTCCTCCTAAACCCGCTCTGGCATCACTGCTAAAATACAGATAACCATCAGATGTGATACTTGGAAAAACTTCGTTTCCCACCGTGTTAACATTCCAATCAAATGCTTCCGGCTCGCTCCATTTATGTGTTTTGGTATCACGTAAAGTATAATATAAATCCATTTTTCCTCTTCCTCCAGCTTTATCGCTGCAGAAAACAAGTGTATTTCCATCTCTACTTACAGTTGGCAGCATAACAGAGTATGCTCCATCGTCTCCGAAAGGTAATGCATGTACATCTGTTATTTCATTTGAAGAATAAACACCTTCCATTAAACGGATGCGGTTTATTTTATCGCCACTTTGGGGGTAGTTGGCCGAGAAATAAACATGATGATTACGGTCAAAGGTAATACCCGTAACATTAAAATCTATCTTATCCAGCCCTTTGACCAGAGAACTTAGCGTATCTTTACTATTGTCGCGCATATAAACTTTATCTGTCATAAAGTATAGTTTGGTCTCCGCATCTTTAGCATCTGCACCTTCATACAGCTGGGCTAATGATTTACTCACTACTTTGGTTTCATTTTTAGACAGCATCTGACGTTCCTTTAATATATTGATCGATTCTGTCTTGATTTTGCGTAATGCTATTTTGTGCAAACGAGTATAACAGGATTCATCCCAGAGAGAAACTTCCTTTTGTACCGACAGCGGTTTATTACTACTAAAAAATAAAATGCTATCTACCAAAACCGGACAATATTCACGGAAAGACGTATTTACATTCAGAAAACCGACTGTCCAATTAACCGAGTCTCTCTTTAATGATTTCAGCTTTAGCGGGCTACTGTAAAAACCTACCTTTGCCTCATAACCAGACACATCCTGCAACCAACTGGCAGCCTCTTTATACATTCCCTGGCGCGCATACAATTCTCCCACCCGCACTTTTTGTTCTTCGGTTGCATCTTCTTTCCCATTTTTAAACAATAGCTTGTATACTCTCAAGGCATTGTCATTAGCCCTTATCTGGCAGTAACAATCGGCCAGTTTAGCCAGCACTGACTTCGGGGGGGCATTATCTACAGTCAGATATTGTTCATAATCACGTGCTGCGACCGAAAATCCTGCGGCTTTATATTCAACGTTTGCCCGTTGTAAAATAGCAAGTGCTTTAGAATGACTTATTCTGCGATCGGACTTTTGCGCATAAGTAATAGTATTGGCACCCAACATCAGCAGACCTAGAGTCAGCATGCATACTAGTTTTTTCTTTTTAGTTCTCATTCAGATTTTATTTTTTCACAATTCATCGTTTGTTATTATCGAAAGTCTGTTATCTATATTGTATAATTAGCAGTTAACTATTTACAATTCCCCATTTACCGTTATCAATAGTATCTTGGAGACAAAACCTTTCTATATCTGGGAACATTAAATTCGTACCGCAACATCAGCTCGTGTGACCCTCCTACATTATATGTTTTAAGGCTCGAAAGAGTATAATCGTAAGCATAACCAAGACGAAGTGTTGGTGACAACTGAATTTCGAACATGCCTACTACTGCATCCTTGTACCTATAACTAAGCCCTCCCCCCAGCGAATTTTGATACCAGATATTCATATTCAGGTCGAATGACAAAGGCGAACCTTCTACTGCTTTTAATAAAGTTGAGGGCTTCAGCTTATAGTCATTCGATAAATTGAAGATATAACCTCCCGTAAGGAAATAATGGTGATTAGCCGTAGTGGAAACCACCGTATTACTAATATCCACTTTTGTTTTCAATAATGCCGGTATGGAGAAGCCCATATACATACGCTCGCTATTATACAACACTCCAAAGCCCACACTTGGAAGAATCACATTAACATCCTGTTCAAACAGCGGATCATTCGGATTCACGATGGTGGATCTGGAATAGGCTGCCCGATAGTTCAACGCTCCTGCACTGAGCCCAAAAACAAAATTCGAATTATCAAACGGGATTCGATACGAGTAAAATGCCTGCGCACCGGTAGTAGTTTCTATTCCCAACCGATCATTGTATATCTGGACACCATAGCCTACATTACTATCCGGAAGACGCTTGTCCCACGAGAGAGTCCCGGTTTTTGGAGCACCATCTACCCCCACCCATTGCATGCGGTATAAAAGAGTAACATTATCGCCACCCAGATTACCCGCATAAGCGGGGTTCATATTTAGCATATTAAACATGTATTGCGAATACATAGGCTCTTGTTGTGCTTTGAGCGTATTACCCCAAAACATCAAACAAAAACCGAGTACCGGCATTAGCTTCGAAACCTTTAGCTTTATACACAAACCCAAAGTATATTTATAATTTATAATTGGCAATTCATAATTCGGCATTGATCATTTATAATTATCCTCTCATACTTTACACATTTAGTAAGTACTTCGCCGGTGGTTATTTTTATTTTCTTGTATACACAATAGTAGGTACCGGATACCGGTAAGGAGCTCCTATCCCTGAAATGCTCCCATTTCCTTGTCATCCTAATCATTTTGAGAATCGCTGCCCCGTATCCCATATCAGCAATTATAAACTTCCAACTCTATTTTTGTTGAAGCCAGCTGGCTTATCACAAACTTGTCATTTACACCATCGGCAAAAGTATTTTGGAGACAAGACCTTTCTATATTTTGGTACATTAAATTCATACCGCAACATCAGCTCGTGTGACCCTCCTACATTATATGTCTTAAGGCTCGAAAGAGTATAATCGTACGCATAACCAAGACGAATTACTGGTGACAACTGAACTTCAAACATGGCTACCACTGCATCCTTATACCGATAGCTAAGTCCTCCTCCCAGCGAATTCTGATACCATAAATTCATATTTAGATCGAATGACAAAGGTGAACCTTTTACCGCTTTTAGGAGAGTTGAAGGTTCCAGCTTAAAATCATTCGATAAGTCGACCATACACCCCCCAGTAAGAAAATAATGATGATTAGCCGTAGAAACCAGCGAACTATTCATATCTATTTTAGTCTTCAGCAATGCCGGTATGGAGAAACCCACATACATACGTTCGGTGTTATACAACATTCCAAAGCCTATGCTAGGAAGAACCACATTAACGTCCTGTTCAAACAGCGGATCATTCGGGTTGATGGTATTGGCTTTCGAATAAGCTGCCCTATAATTCAAAACCCCTCCACTGAGTCCAAAAACAAGATTCGAATTAGGAAACTGAATACGATACGAGTAAAACGCTTGCATACCGGTGGTACTTTCTATCCCTAAACGATCGTTGTATATCTGGAGCCCATAGCCTACATCACTATCCGGAGCACGCGTATCCCACGAAAGAGTCCCGGTCTTGGGGGCACCATCAACACCTACCCACTGCATACGATACAAGAGGGTAACATTATCGCCCCACAGATTACCCGCGTAAGCAGGGTTCAGGTTTATCATGTTAAACATATATTGTGAATACATAGGTTCCTGTTGTGCTTTAAGCGGACTACCCGCAAACAACACACAAAAACCGAGTACCGACATGAGCTTCGAAACCTTTAGCTTAATAGAAAAGCCATAAAAAAAAATATAATTCATAATTAATCATTCATAATTAATCATTGATTATTAATCGTTGATCATTGATTAAGAGCGACGTAAGCTGATATATTTTACGTTTTTATTTACTACTTCGCCGGTAGCTATTTTTATTTGTTTATATACACAGTAATATGTGCCGGTTATCAGTTCTTTACCCAAAAATGTTCCCATACCTCTACCATCCCAGTCATTTTTATAATCACTACTCTTGTACACTTGTACTCCCCAGCGGTTATATACTTCCAGATCTATTCTGGTTGACGCAGTATGCGTAATGACAAGCTTGTCGTTTATACCATCCCCATTCGGCGAAAAACCATCCGGGATAAATATGGTTATTTTAGGCAGAACAGTTATGGTTGGTTCTGCTATGCTTGTACCCCTATTTTCGTCGGTACCAATGCCGGTAAAATAGACAGTCTTCCCATTATTAGCCAAGATCTGACCCGAGAAAAATGCCTGATTGGATACAATCAAGGTATCCGATTGATCCGATTGATCCGATTGATCCGGATTGACCCGTACTTCCATCTGTATTGAATCACGGGCATTCACAGCAAGCGTTCCACCGGCAAGCAGGGTTTTGATAACGGTAGAGCCATTGTAAGATCCATTTGCAACCAGTTTGCCGGAAGCTACCAGACTTGTAACGGTGTAGGTACAATTTTTCGCGTTAAACACATCATCCAGATTATCTTCTACCTGAACTGAATCAATGGCCGAAGGCGTATCATTATACAGCGATATGGTATATTTCCAGGTAAAGCTTCCGTCGTTGTTGGCAACCGGTTTCGAAGATGTTTTGACTATTTCCGGCAAGGGTTGCACAACAATAGTCAAATTGGCACTAACTAAATTTCTATCCGCACCTATTGCCGTATAGCGAATTACTGGCACAGTTCCATCGTAATTTAAAGCCGGGGTAAACGTATAAACTCCATCGGTAGCTATGGTTATGGTGCCTACATTTGAGATAGTGAGAACTGAGCCGGGTTGACCGCTAATACTCCCCACACTAAAGCCCGTTAAGGCAAGCGTGCTGCCCTCAAAAACAGAATCATTACTCAGAACATTGCCACTAACCGGATGATCTTCCAGCGTACTTACACTATCGTTCATTGCCACCGAAGTAACGTTGTATGTGGCCAATGAAAATACTCCATAACCGGTTGCATTAGCCGTAACGGTTCCCGATGTAAAATTGCCGGTAGTAGATACATTGCCTTCGGTTATCCACTCGCTACCATTCCAGCGTACAATTCTGATTTTACGAAGATCGGACGGCATACTTACACTCGTTTTTGTCGCATCCCAACTCAGCGTAAGTTGCACATCTGAACTTCCCGTCGTACGATTCAACACCCAATACTCCTTATTACTCACATGCAGAGCCAGGTTATCACGCAGGCTGCGTGTATAACCGGCACTATTGGGATCGCCGTAAACATAACGTGCGGCAAAACAATCGGTAGTAGCACTTGGGGCCGAAATGGACACCGATCGGTAATAGCCTCCACCACCAACAGGAAAAGTGAATGCGCTATTTCCTGTTTTACTCACAAAGCCATCTACATAGCTCAAATCGGAAGTGTTGGTCCAGTCGGCCCCGTTTTCCATCAACACCATATTAGTCATCGTCTCGGGTGTGGTTTGAGTGGACACTACGACACCTTTAATAAAATCGATCCGATGAGCCACGGTGATATTCTGTTCCAGAGTAAATGCGTTATCCACCAAATCGCTCCCTAAAAACAGACTATAGAAACGGGTGGTACCGATACCTGAAATATGCTGCGTAGCAGCGCTCGAAAACTTGCTCACAGCCGGATCGATAGCCTGCGTAGTTACAAAATCAACTTTCCCGTTGTTGGTGAAATTATGAGTGTACCACACAGCACCATTATTGATCAGCGTGCCGGTAGGCTCGTTGATAAAATCCATACCCACATACTTCTGTGCACCGGGATATATCCAGTTACTCACCTTGTTCAGCTCAGCTGTTTGCGCCTGCCCTCCCACCGGAATGAGAACCAGGAGTAGGAATATGCTTCCAACTATTTTTTTGTAATTCATAATTCGTAATTGTTTTTGAGGTCAAAGGTTTCTTACTATACTGTCTTTCGTCTATCGTTCTTTTTTCCAAATCTACCCAAAGCCCCTAAAGGGGATGTGAGATTACTTTCGCCTACCCCAAACCCCTAAAGGGTCTTTTGATTACTTTTGTCTCCTATTTTTTTTCATCGCCCCGAAAACCATTCTTTAAGTCCCCTTTAGGGGAACCAATGGTCAGCGACCTAAGGGAGATAATTAGGGGTAGTCATTTATTAATCGGTTGTCTATTGTTTCAAATGCTGACAGGTTTGGGATTCATTCATCTAATCATCTAATCATCACATTATCACATCATTTTCTCTACTGTTTGCCGGAATAAAAAGCAATTCTCACATTAAATAATTCTCTATTTGTATATGAACAGCCTATTCCAATTCCACATTTTAGTATCATGAAGCCACAACCCAGATTTACAGTTTTGATATCTATTGTATCAAAATAATCACTCGTATGCAACCCTATAATTCCTGTTACTATGAATTTAGAATTGAATAAAAAGTTATTGCCATATCCAAAAACACAGTTCATATAAAATTCGCTATTCTTACAGTCATACGGAATTGTTCCTTGAATACCGGCATAAATATTATTTGTCTTTAGTGTACCAACATCCATCCCTATATGCCCACGCATGTCATATTTTAATCCATAAACAGTATAGTTATGCTCTTCTTGTGCTGACACAATCATCAAAGACAGAAGAAAAGCAAATAAAAAAAATAATCGTAAACCTTTCATAGAAGTAGTTACAAGTAAATAGTTACGAGTTACAAGTTACAAGACTGATTATCTGAATATAGCCTACAAGAAACATATCGTTAATTCATAATTTATAATTCATAGTTCATAATTAAGTTACGCTTACCGGGGGCTATTGGCTACGTTCTTACTCCCAACTTACTACCTACTACCTACTTTACTACTTACTCCTAAAATTGTTTCAGCTTCCTCACAATCACTCCGGTGATATTTTGTTTCGGATCGATATAGATCACCAGATTACGGAGCTGTTCAAAACTATAAACCGCCGACAAACCGTTTACCCGAGCATAATCGGTTATAGCCCCATTCACTTTATTGAGCATGGGTTGGATCTCCTGATTGTACTGAGCCTGTATCAATTTATCGTAAGTTGTCCGCTTATCCTGCCATTGAACGGCTTCTTTCTCCAGCAAACCGATACGAAGCGTATCCGACGCGCTCATACGCTTCTTCAATTCCTGAATTGTCTCGTTTTTCTTGGGTGCATAGGTGGCAGTCAAAGTCTCATACCGACTCTGGACACCGGCTATACCCGCATTGATTTCTTTGGTATAATTCTGACGCACACTGTCGAGTTTGACCATCTTCACCTTATAGCCCGGCAACGACAGCAGTACGCTATCGGTGTAGAGATAAGCTGTTTTTTGACTGAAAACATGTGCTGAGAACAGCACCAATACGAGTAATACACACTTCTTCATCTGATTATTTTTTTGTTTATTGATATTTTTTTGTCTATTGTCCAGAGTCTAGGGTCTAGTGTCTAGAGTCTTTGTTCTTTGTTCTTTGTTCTTTGCTCTTTGCTCTTTACTCTTTGCTCTTTACTCTTTGCTCTTTGCTCTTTATTACTTATCTTATTCTTTATTGATATATATTCCCTATGGGAAATAGCTTATCACCACATCATAATGATTATCAATTCAGAACTCATAATTCATGGTTATCATCGTCATACTTCTCTTCCTGTTCAACCCGCTTCGGGGTTGTGGTTCTGAGGGCGTCTTCAGCCCCCCGGTTACGCTTCGCTTACCGGGGGCTATGCACATTTAACTCCTTCGGAGTAACAGTCTGCATTATTTTGTTCTTTTGTCTTTGATCTTTGATCTTTACTCTTTGCTCTTTGTTACTTATCCAATGCATTCACAACCACCGCTGTATTTGAATTACCCAAATCAATACCAACATACACAACCTGCTCATCTTTCTCGATATTCTTACCGGCCTTTTCCATGGAGTTCAGACAATAACCTTTCGATGCGCACATATAGGGTTCAGGAAATACGATGACTTCAAGAATATCCTGAAACTCTCTTTTGAAGAGTTCAACCAATTCGCTATACATGGCACCACCACCGGCCAGGTATATTTTCTTCGTATTGATATAATCTTCATCGTTGAATTTTTTGCGGATAGAAGGAGAAATAACCTCCGAATAATAGCTTTGTAAAGCCCGACTTCTGATTCCTATAATATCAATTCGTTTACGGTTAGCCACTATCGTACCGCGCTGAAAAGCACGCTCAATCTGCTGTTCGGTGAGCAGATTCAGATAATATTCTTTATTCAATTCATTTTCAAGCAAGTTTACCGCATACGAAATGCCTTTGGAGCTATAAGCAGTACGATTAACTATACCACTGGCAGTATTAAGTCCTAATTCGAACGTACCAAAGCCTAAACTGGCAATAAAGAAATCTTCCGTCTCATTAAATGTGCTTTTTACTGATTTACAACAACCTTCTATTTCGGTCAGTACATCCACACTTTCGACATTAATTTCGATTCGCTCTGTATCATTTTTACCATATGTTCTGCCATCAAAAGAGATCAGGTGATTACCCTGAAAAAAAGTCCCGGCATCTTTTTTATAAAGAGGATAGGTAGTATTCGGAAAACCGATTGTAACCACCAGCTTAGAGTAACTGCCCAGAGAGGCAATGAGCATAGCTGTCAGCCCCAGCAATTGATAATCGATATCGTCCGGGGAGCTATTAATTAGTTTATGCGGGGCATTGCCTTCTTTTAAAGCCAGGTTACCTATAATATAGTCCTTGCCTTTAAAGTTGACTAATCGAATACCATCAATAAAGGTATCTGCCACTTTGGAGAACACCATGGAGTTCTCCTCAAAAACACTGGGAATCATAAAACATCTTTCCATATTAATTTATTTTAGTTATTAGTAGTTACAAGTAAATAGTTACGAGTTACAAGTTGATAGTTGATAGTTACAAGTTACGAGACCGTTGATCTGTCTTTGTTCTTTTGTCTTTATTCTTTTGTCTTTGTTCTTTTGTCTTTGTTCTTTTGTCTTTGTTCTTTTGTCTTTGTTCTTTTGTCTTTGTTCTTTTGTCTTACGAATCAACAGTCTTGTTACTCGTAACTATTTATCTTCTTTATTATGAAAAAACTGAAATAAAAGCATATCATCATTGTTGTTCGTCGAACCGAATGCAGCCTTAGTTTTTGTATTTGTTCCTTTATCTGTTTTTTTCATTTTTATCCTGTCTTCTGCTATTGAACTGTCAGCACTTAGAGCTGCGAAAGCCGAATCAGGAATTTCGTTTAAGCGCATCGACAAATTGTCCAGGTTTAATACCGCTCCACATTCCACCTCCAGAAAGTTTGTTTCCACACTACCGGCAGTAATGATAGAACTACTGCAATAGATTGCTCTGCGCTGAACCTTTATATCTCCATTAATTTTACCCTTAGCCATCAGGTCACCGGCACAGACAGTACCAAGCACTTCGGAGTTCTTACCTAAAACAAGTTTATTTTCTGTTTCAATATTTCCATGCATCTTACCGTCAAAATAACAGTTATCCGCACATATAAGCACACCCGTTATAGTGGTGCCTGCCGAAAATCGCGCAATTTTATCGACTTCAATCGTTGAGTTTAAAAT
>Ga0302208_10001111_pt1 | contig 11896 bp, 15 predicted proteins | sample II_Fen_E2_3_FD_194577 | JGI IMG/M metagenome (GOLD analysis project Ga0302208, IMG submission 194577) | Peat permafrost microbial communities from Stordalen Mire near Abisko, Sweden - II_Fen_E2_3 | ecosystem: Environmental > Terrestrial > Soil > Wetlands > Permafrost | place: Sweden: Abisko...
ATTATGCCATATCCATGCAGTGGAGAATAAAGGGCCAGAAGGGTATAAAACACTGCTTCTGTCAGAACTTTGTTTTCATTGTTATTCATATCGCTTTTCGTTATACTGTCATTCGTTATATCGGTTGACGGTACAAAGATAGACGATATATTTATTCTATGCTAATATTGATCTCTATTTTTTAAATAAAAAAGAGAAAGTACTTGAATTTCTGAGTTCTACTGTATGGATTATATTTTTAAATCATTCATTTCATGGATATAAGGGATTATTCAGCCTTAGTTTGAACATAAATTGTAATAAATGATATATTAATAGTGCGAATACAAATATTGTTCGTACTTTTGCGAACAACGAACAATAATATAGAAAAGGATATGGATTTACAAAAAAACAAAGAATACACAATTAACCAGGAGCAACTTGCCCGCTTTGCAAAAGCCATGGGACATCCTGCCCGTATTAGGATTCTGCATTTTCTGGCTTCTATGGATAGCTGTTACTTTGGGGATATACACAATGAACTGCCGATTGCCAAAGCCACTGTATCCCAACATTTAAAAGAATTGAAGGATGCAGGGTTGATTCAGGGTGAAATAGAAACACCGAAAGTAAAATATTGCATTAATCGGGAGAACTGGTCGAAAGCACAGTCTTTTTTTGAAGGGTTCTTTGCTGATTGCGAACCTAAAACAAGTTGCTGTAATACCCCTAACCCCTCCCGATGATAATCGGGATAAATTGCGGGGAACTTAATTACTTTATAAAACATATAAATCAGGAACTTTATTGGACTAATTCAACTGAAGAACTTAAATAAATTCAAATAACATGAACCTGCTTTATCCTCCTTTAGGGGTTAGGGGTTCTTAAAATCGATACCATTATGAACATTCAAGTATTAGGTACAGGCTGTCCGAAGTGCAAGTCACTTGAAAAAGCCACTCGTGAGGTAGTCGAACAAAACGGTATCGTTGCTACTATCACGAAAGTAGAAGACATAGTTGAGATCATGAAATTCAACATTATGACTACCCCTGCCCTGGTGGTAAATGGGAAAGTGGTGGTGAAAGGACGGGTGCCTTCAAACAATGAATTAAAAGAAATACTAACCAACAAAATTTACACATTATGAAAAAGATAATACTGCTGTCAGCCATCTTACTTTTTGTAGTATCCTTTTTTACAGGAACTGCTGTTGCCGCTGATAAAAAGACTCAAGCAAAGGTTTCGAAATCTGCAAAGGTTGAAGTGTATTATTTCCATTTTACACGTCGTTGTAAAACCTGCCAGGCAGTAGAAACTGAATCACAAAAAGCTATTGCTGCTCTTTATCCCAACGAAATGAAAGCTGGAAAAATTAAATTTTACGGAGTAAATTTAGATAACAAAGAAAGTAAAGCATTAGCTGCGAAATGTAAAGTAGAAGGCCAGGCGTTGCTGGTGATTAGCGGGAATAAACGTATTGATTTAACCGATAAGGGTTTTATGTATGCACTCAATAGTGCTGACAAACTTAAATCAGAAATAAAAAAAATAATTGATCCGCTACTTTAATTTACAATTTTATCATTTACAATTGAAGGATGGAAATACTACAAAGCATCTTAGAAAATTCACAATATGCCTTTATCACCGCCATTATTCTAGGTCTAATGACTGCTATCAGCCCTTGTCCCCTGGCGACTAATATTTCGGCTATCGGGTTTATCAGCCGGGATATTGAGAATCGCCGTCGGGTTTTTTTAAGTGGGTTAGTGTACACTCTCGGGCGGGTAATCAGTTATACCGGACTGGCTGTTATCATCTACTTTGGTGCCAGTAAAATGAACATCTCCATGATATTTCAAGGTTGGGGCGAAAGGCTCTTAGGTCCGGTGCTGATACTGATCGGACTGTTTATGCTGGATGTGATTAAAATAAAGTTTCCCGGGTTCTCTGGATTAACTGATAAAATCGGTGAAAGCAGCAAAGGCAGTTACTGGAGTACCCTTTTACTGGGAATGGTTTTTGCCCTGGCATTTTGCCCATATAGCGGCGTGCTGTATTTTGTGATGCTTATTCCGATGACCATAGTTAGTGCCAGCGGATTGTATCTTCCTGTTCTATATGCCATTGCTACGGGTTTACCCGTAATCCTGTTTGCGTGGTTACTGGCCTATGCAGTAGGGAATGTCGGCAAGATGTACAATCAGATCAAGACTTTTGAACTGTGGTTCAGGCGGATAGTATCAGTCGTTTTTATTGCAATCGGAATATATTATATTTTCATTTACTACTTATAAATCAGTTCCGCAAATTGCGACTATTTACTAAATGGCATTTTTCCAAATTAATCTTATGAAATTAAATAAGAATATCATCATTCCACTGATACTCATTCCTATCTGGTATGTAGCTTACGTCAATTTGCAGCCTGCAACCGATTGGTTGATAGACACTGCCCTTGGAATGACAAAAGGTTCTCATCTGACAGAGGCACTGCGGTTTTTTATTTTTGAGTTTCCAAAAGTACTGATGTTGTTGGTACTGATTATTTTCTTTGTCGGAATACTCCGCAGCTATTTCACTGCCGAACGTACAAGGAAAGTGTTGGAAGGAAAGAAAACATTCACGGGCAATATCATGGCTTCCATGCTGGGGATAGTAACTCCATTCTGTTCGTGTTCTGCAATACCGTTGTTTCTTGGGTTTGTAGAATCGGGAGTACCACTGGGTGTCACCTTTTCGTTCCTGATAGCAGCACCCATGATCAATGAAGTTGCCGTTATCCTTTTATATGGTATGTTTGGGTGGAAGGTGGCTGCCATTTATATAGGAACAGGTCTGACAATAGCAATCATAGCCGGTTGGATTATCGGGAAGCTTAAACTGGAGCATTGGGTGGAAGATTGGGTGTATGCCACCAAATCAGGTGAAGGTCAGGATGAAGAAGAAAAAATTACTTTTTCTCAACGGATCAACATGGGCTATGATGCCGTCAACGAAATTGTAGGTAAAGTCTGGTTGTATGTAGCCTTGGGGATTTTAGTTGGTGCCGGGGCGCATGGATATGTTCCCCAGGAATTTATGGCTGCATTGATGGGAAAATCAGCCTGGTACTCTGTTCCATTATCAGTATTGATTGGAATCCCGCTGTATTCGAATGCTGCCGGGATTGTCCCGATTGTTTCGGTATTGATAGAAAAAGGGGCATCTCTGGGAACCGCGTTAGCGTTCATGATGTCGGTGATAGCTTTATCGTTGCCCGAAATGATTATCCTCCGGAAAGTTCTGAAACTTCCTTTGATCGCAACCTTTATTGCCATTGTAGGCGGCGGGATCATGATTGTAGGATTTCTGTTTAATTTTATCTTTTAGGGAAGGTGAAACAAACCCTGTAAAAAGTTCAACAGATATATCCTGTACTCCAAAACAGAAAATTAGTTGTATTCAACACGTTGTTCCGCTTGGAATCAAGTTGAATAGTCTTCAATTCTACTTTTACGGTCTGCTACAAGCTGATATCCTTGACAATATCTGCTGCAAAAAACGAAATAATTCGTAAATCCATACTCCGAATGAGTTTCCCCTTTGAATGATTTTCGGATCAGTTCAAGTGTAACCATCTTCGGTAGTTCTTCAGGTAAATCCAGACTTATATGAAAAGCATGAAAAGGATCATCCACGGCATCGGTTACATACTTGATCTGTCAGTCGTTCAGCATGACTGATGGAGTGAATGGCCGGTATCTGATTTCCACAAGTGTATAACGTTTTTAGCCCGAGCATTTTCAATATCCGGAATCTGCTTTTTAAATTCAGCCTAAAGATCCTAAAATCTGAAACTTCCCATAACTTTACATATTGCAACTTGTAAGTTCTCCATCAAACGGTCAAGGTAGCTATATATAATTTTATCCATGCTTAAGTATACTTTGTGTAACCCTATATATCAAACGTATAAATAATTTAAGCCGTTTAAAACAGAGTCATCGAAATATTTTGTAACAGGAATTTAATATGAAATGATAGTTTTTCGGTTATTTGTTTTGTATGTTTGCTATCGCTTCAAAAAAGGGCGCATAACTTCTAAAAATAAAACAGATGGAAACAAATTGGATTATTCTGACTATCGTTTTGGTTTGTGCAGTTGCTTTGATTGCTTATCTGATTATTAAGGATCAAAAGGACAAAAAAGAAGTAACTAAAACATTGAATGATGAGACTGATATTGAAAGTGAGTCGGAATCGCAGAAAGAAAAGGAATAAAGATCCATTCAACCTCTCAGAATGAATATCAATGCCCAATCCAGTCCCTATTTTGTCTTGGTCGTCAAAATTCCGGTTGAGGGATGGTGCCGGTCGGAATGGGAAAGTATGCAGGCAATCAGCATATCCAGTCGCAATGCAGTTGTATGTACCCTTTACCCATCAAACAAGCCTTGAGCACGTACATCCGCTTCAACGGTACAGTCCCTGAATACAGACTGCCTAAACCCGCAGAGAGAAGCCTGTAAAGGTTTTCAAGACCTAAACCTGACAGCCAATCAACCAGACGGAAGACCGGAATACTCAATACAAAAAAAACTTGCAACCAACAACCTGTTCAGTTGTAAATTGCAAGTTTCTTTATGAAGTCACTCTTTAGAAATTCAACACGGCTCCCATTGAAACGGCTCTTACATCGGGCCCTTTCCCGGATTGAAAGATACTAAACGGAGAGTATTTGGCATATACGTTCCACGATCCATAACCAATCTGACCCATGAAGTCCAGGGAGAGCGGAGCTACATTTAAACCTTTTCCCTCGACTTTGGTAATGGAATTACCCTCAGAATCCTTGTACTTTACTTTATAAGAAGCAAATGTGTTGACACCTGCAATTGCGCCTGCCGACATAAAGAATTTATGATTCCTGCCAAAAGTAGGTTGCCATTCCAGTAACAAAGGCACCGTAATATGAAAAGTCCGCAATCGACTGTATTCATAATTCACGCCTTGAGGAGCCATATACAGGCTGGTAATGCCATCCACTTCAACCAGGTGGGAGTTTGTATCCAAAAAGTAATTATGCCAGTCAAAACCAAGCCCTGTGGTCAATCCCAGGTTATTCCTGTAAATGGGAAGGATCTTTTCGATCAGGTTTATGAAGAATTCGTTCGTTGATTCCGATTTCAGGGATATACCTTGAATATTGTTCACATTCATGTTTTTATCCGAGAAATTAGCAAATCCCCAACCAATTCCTGCCCAATGGGGTTCCATGTAATAGTGGTCGTGATGTTTCCCTTTAGAGCTATTCAGAAAAGGTATCTGTATACCAATGGCTTCCATGACAGTCCATTTCTCAAAGCTCTTGCCATCAGTGAAAACACCTTCATAGATCGGCTTATAAGGCACTGAATCGGTATCATAAACTTTGACCTTCATCTGTCCGATACTGTCTTCCAGGTGAATCATTTTATTATTAAAACGAACCGTAGTATCATTTTGAACTTTATCAACGGCTTTTAAGGGGAAAATTCCAATAAATAATCCCAATAGAAATGGAATGTATTTTTTCATTGCGTTTAATTATTAATGGTTTATACTTATTTCTTCTTTAATATTAATTTCAAAACATCTTCCGAGTCATCTTTTGACTCAATATAGATCAGCGTAATCTTATGTTCCGGGGTAAAGATTTCATTGTACAAAATCAGGCGATAAAACTTCCCTTTACGTGGAAGTTGCAAGTAGATGGAAGTAGGAACTCCATTGGTAACCACTTGTTTCACTTTCTTTGCCCCCACTTCATCCCGTACCAGGCATTTCCGGATAAAATCAGCTGCCGACGGATTATCTTTGATCGTCAAACTTTTAAATAGCGAGAAATCATACCCATTCAACATCTCGTCAGTCAATTCCACCATAACCACGCCTTTACGTTCACCATACTGATCAAAGGCTTTACTGATTTGTAAATCATTTTGCGCTTGGAGTGTTGGCAGGATACTTCCCAGGCCAACTATCAGCGCAAGCATTACATACTTTTTTATTGATCTCATATCATTTCATTTTTTAAGTTGTCCATTGGATTGTCGGTCCGTTGGACAAAATTCCTGTTACTTTTCTACTGCTGAAAATATATCGAGTTGCTGTTCGATCAGCTCATTGTCATTTATGCTTTTAAAACTCTCCTTCACTTCATCTCTTGACCGTGAAATATCGCCTAATGAAGCCAGGGCATGTGATTTAACCTCCTGCATGTTGGAAACTTTCTTCCCATCGATATAGGCATAATCCGAATGATTGCCCGAGACGTAAAGCTGTGGTCCGAGCAGGATCAACGCTATGACTGCTGCAACACCTGCCCATCGCAAGTAGGTAGGTATCCTAAAAGCCGGTTTCACTTGTTGGTGAGCAAAATAGCCAAAAATAGCTTGCTCAGGCCTGTATTGTTCGGGTAAATCAGCTTGCAACAGAAACTTTTTAAGCTGTCTCTCTTCTGCTCCGGTGGTGAGTCCATCGTAATACTTTTCGATCAGCCTATCAGCCTCCGGGAAGCTTAGTTTGTATTTCATGTTGATTATCATACCCTTGTATATTTACTATATTCTTCACGAACTTTCTTTCTGGCCCGGGAAAGATTCACCCGTACTGCCTCAATATTGGTTCCCGTGATTTCAGCGATTTCCTCCACTTCATATTCTTCCATATCTTTCATCCGGATAATGGCTTGCTGCAAGGGAGGTAGATTTTCAATAATTTTTTGCAGGATTTCTTCGGTATTTTTACGTTCCAACTGCAGATAGGGATTATCGTTTCCCGCCCGGGTCGAATAGCTGTCATCCAATGGTTCCTGCCGATTCATGACCTTCAGCCGATCCAGGCAGTGATTCTTGGTAACCGTTGTCGCATAGGCAGCCGGGCTTTCATAGTTATCCAACGAATCACGCGTACGCCAAAGCTTTAGAAGAACTTCCTGCACGGCATCTTCTGCTTCCTGCTCTTCCACAAGTATTCTTTGCGCAATGTGGAACAGCCTTTCGCGTATGGGCAGTATCTCTGCCTTAAATCGTTCTTGACTCATTTACTGGAATGACGATTGAAAAAAGAAAACATAACATCAAATTAAAAAATAATTCAGAATAAGTATCCGCCCGCACCCCCGGGAATCAGTTGAATGCGAAAAACCGTTGCCCTGAAAGGCGATGCCCTGGGTCTAAGTAGTTACTGCAACTTACTAAAAACGTTCCGTATCAACCTGAGAATGTGATGCATCACGATTCACCAAATAACCGAATACAGAAATAGATATTTGTAAAAAACTGAAAAGCACACTTTATCGACATCCTATCACTGTTTTACCAGGAATGACACTTGGATTTAACTTAGATTTCCCATAGATATCATACCCTATTAATGATATGGGATATCTATGGGATATCTATGGGACATCTATGGGTCATCTATGGGACATCTATATCATCGTGTAGATATGATGGCTTTATGATGGCAATGACTGCCTGTTAAAAGAAAACAGAAAAAACAGTCCGAAATGCAAAAAAAATAAACCGCACAGAAAAATTGGAAACCAGTAAAGAATAAATGCAGACAAACTCTCCGTTACTCAACCCCAGGACAGTTGTTAGGTGAATATTCTGTTTTGAGAAGTACATCAGCATTCATTTCAACGTATTAGGTTACTTATTAAGGTGACCCATCAAACCGGAAATGAAACAGTAGAGGCTGAGACTAAACAGAAAACCAGTTGGATACCGGGAGTTATCTGTTTCGTTCCGGCTCCTGAAACAAAACAATTTCAAAGTTAAACATATTTTTTATACCGTTGGTTTTGTTGGTGATGTAAAAAATAAAAAGATGAAGGTGCAAGAGGTATGTTTTAACTATAATATAACACAATATATTTTGCAGGCACAAAACAATGTCGTATGTTTGCGACATATAACACAAGTATCATGATAAAACCGGAAGTATTTGATAAAGAGTTGCAAGAGTTAGCCACATTCGCCAAAGTAATTTCACATCCTGCCCGACTGGCTATCTTAAAGTACCTGGCGGAAACAAAGACCTGCATATCGGGTGACATTTCGGACAAATTGCCGTTAAGTAGAACGACTGTATCGCAACATTTAAAAGAATTGCGCGATATGGGACTGATACATGGGGAGATTGATGGGCTAAAAATAAATTATTGCTTATGCAGACCGTGTATAGCCGAAAAGTTGAATCTCTTCGATGCCTTTTTTGGAGAAATTAAGTCTTCAGAGATTAATTGTGACTCTGAAGCCCCATGTGGGTAATTTGATTTCCGGAAAAGAATCAAGCCCCGGCCCGCTGGGGACGATGCCCTGCTGATGCATCCTTGCCGGTAAATACCCGGGACAAAGACTCAGTTTAAGAAAGAGAGGATCATTAAAAATAAAAATTGTTCATTGATTAACAACATAAAAAAAGCTATTATGACTAAAAAATTTGCTTTGCTAGGAGTATTCTGCTTAGCTACTTTGATTTTATTTGCCCAAAAGAAACAAACAGACCCCAAAGGACTTATTATTTTCACTGAGACTACCCATGATTATGGAACAATTGATGTCGGGAGTTCAGGAAAAAGTGAATTTAGATTTACCAATCACATGAATACAGCGTTGGTGATAAGCAATGTGAAGCCATCATGCGGTTGTACGGTTGCCGATTGGCCGAAAGAGCCCATCCCAGCAGGGAAAACAGGAATCATAAAACTACACTACAACACGAAGATACCGGGGACATTTAGTAAAACCATCATGGTCAATTCAAATGCCAGGAATCCCACTGTGATGTTACGAATAAAAGGGAATGTGGTTATAGCACAAAAATATCAAAACAAATAAGCAATATGAAAGTATTAATTCTTTGCACTGGGAACAGTTGCCGCAGCCAGATGGCACATGGTTTTTTACAATCATTCGATCCTGGTATAACCGTCTGTTCGGCAGGCACACAAGCCACTGGGAAGTTAAACCAACAAGCTGTTGCAGCTATGCGGGATGCAGGAATAGACATTAGCCGCCATACTTCCGATTCGGTAGAGAAATACCTCAACGAGGAATGGGATTATGTTATCACTGTATGCGGAGGGGCAAACGAATCGTGTCCTACTTTCATGGGGAAAGTAAAACACCGTTTGCACATAGGTTACGACGACCCGAGCCATGCCCAGGGAAGCGAAGAGTTTATCTGGAGCGAATTTATACGGGTTCGGGATGAAATAAAAGAAGGTTTTTACACATTTTACACCGAACAACTAAAACCAGAATTATGAAAGCAGAAGATTTAAAATACATTGTCAAAGAAAAATATGGGGTCATAGCCAACCAATCGAAATTGCAGAACGAAACATCGTGCTGTGGTGCAGGAGGATGTGCCTCGGTAGATTACACCATATTCAGTGAAAACTACGAAAAACTAAAAGGCTATCATTCCGATGCGGATTTAGGGTTGGGGTGTGGCATTCCAACACAATTTGCAGGAATCAAGGCAGGTGATTCGGTACTTGATTTGGGGAGTGGGGCCGGCAATGATTGCTTCGTGGCCCGTGCCATTGTTGGTGAATCCGGACATGTTACCGGAATTGATTTTACCGATGCCATGCTTGAAAAAGCAACTAAGAACTGTGTGAAACTGGGTTTTAAGAATGTTGAATTTGTACAGGGGGACATAGAAGAAATGCCACTTCCGGATAACACTTTTGATGTAGTGGTTTCAAATTGTGTCTTAAACCTGGTACCTGACAAAAAGAAGGCATTCACTGAAATCATGCGGGTATTAAAACCGGGAGGCAGCTTTTGCGTATCGGATGTAGTTATCAAAGGAACTTTACCGGATAAATTACAGAAAGATGCCGAAATGTATGCCGGATGTGTTTCGGGAGCCATCGAAATGGGTGACTATCTTGAAATCATAAACAATCAAGGATTTAAACACGTGATCCTCCATAAGCAGAAAGAAATTGAAATACCGGCCGACATTCTCAAGAACTACCTGAATGAGACAGAGATCGAACAATTCAGGAATAAAGAAATTGGCATTTTCAGTATCACGGTAGCTGCAAAGAAATGAAACAACCGGATTCAACTACTATACAACTCAGGACTTCGTCCACCGCAGATTATCAGGCAATTTTAAATTTGCTTGCCGAATGCAAGTTACCCATACAGGATATAGAGCCCGGAAAACAAAGCTTCCTGATTGCTGAAAATGAAGGGAACGTAGTTGGCTGTGCGGGATTGGAAGTGTACGGACACACCGGTTTATTCAGGTCGTTGGCAGTGGATTCGAATTACAGGAACCAGCACATCGGAAAACTATTGACCGTCGAGATCCTGGTTTTAGGGAGAGGAAAAGGGATCAGTGAATTTTATTTACTGACAACCCGTGCAGAAGGTTTTTTCAAAAAACAGGATTGGATTGTAACCGATCGGAATGAAGTGACATCAGAGATCCGGAAATCTTCGGAATTTGCGTCCATCTGTCCTTCCACGGCAACCTGCATGAAGTATATTTTTTAAATTTGATAAAGGAATAAGAATCCAATTAATTGAACAGGGAAATGAAAGTAAATCTAAATTATACAGGGGATAGTTCACTGCCAACAGGGAATATCTGGCTGAAAGGATTGTTTGGGGTTGAGAAAGAAAATATTCGGGTAGACAGAAACGGAGTCATCTCCCAGACACCCCATCCAGCTGTATTTGGCGACAAATTAAACCATTCCTATATCACTACCGACTTTTCGGAGAGTCAGGTTGAAATGATCACCCCTCCCATGCCGACAATTGATGAGACATTGGGATTTCTTGAAACAATACACGACATTGTGAGCCTCGAGCTTGAAGATGAATATCTCTGGCCACAAAGCATACCTCCCATTTTACCCAATGATGATCATATTCCCATTGCAAAATATGCAACCGGAGATTCCAAGGAAGAGGCTTATCGGGAAAAACTTGCTGAGAAATACGGCAAAAAGAAGCAGGTCATTTCAGGCATACATTTCAACATTTCTCTGAATGAAGCCTTGCTGAAAATGTTATACCAACACACCTCACAGGCAATCTCTTTTGATTCATTCAAAGACGAAGTCTATTTAAAAATGACCAGGCAACTGTTACGTCACCGTTGGCTGTATCTTTTAATCTTTGGCAGCAGCCCCATCGTGGATCCCACGTATGATTTAAAATGCTGCGACCTGCCTATCTATTTTACTTCCAAGACACGGGGCTTATCACTTCGCAACAGTTGTTTTGGGTATGGTAATATCGAAGACCTTTACCCCGATTACAGCTCTGCAAGCGGATACCTCCAAAGCATAGAGCAAATGGTAAAAGAAGGGACACTGACGGCCACGAAAGAGCTTTACGCCTCTGTCCGTCCTAAGTTTACTCCCAATACCCAATCGATTAGTTATCTTGAAGCCCGGTTTCTGGATATCAATCCACTGAGTAAAATCGGCCTTACCCCCGACATGCTTCAGTTTATACACTTCCTGGTGATCTATGGTTTACTGACCGACGAACAGGACAATTTCACTCCTAAATTTCAGGCAATAGCCAATTTGAACCATGGGAATATCTCCTTGCTGGGGTTACAGGAAAATCTGCAAGTCATCACCGGGAATGGGTCGACACAAAATGCAAGGGATGAAGCCAGACAGATAATCCAGGGAATGATGGAATTATATTCCACACTTGGGATTGATGCAGTCGGGTATTTCAACTCATTGAACTACGCCCTCGAAATGATAAACCACCCGGAACAACGAATTGTCCAACAGATCCTCAGCGAGACGGACGTCAAAGGATTTATTCCATTCCATCTGGAAAAAGCAAAGGACTATTTGCAACAAAGCAAGCAAAACACGTATAACTTC
>Ga0302208_10001123_pt1 | contig 11816 bp, 5 predicted proteins | sample II_Fen_E2_3_FD_194577 | JGI IMG/M metagenome (GOLD analysis project Ga0302208, IMG submission 194577) | Peat permafrost microbial communities from Stordalen Mire near Abisko, Sweden - II_Fen_E2_3 | ecosystem: Environmental > Terrestrial > Soil > Wetlands > Permafrost | place: Sweden: Abisko...
ACCATCATGCGCCCTTTGATGATGGACTATGAAAAAGATACAAAAGTTCTCAATATCAGTGATCAATATATGTTTGGCTGTAACCTGATGATTTGCCCGGTTTACCAGTACAAGGCTCGTACCCGTGAAGTCTATTTCCCCGAAAGTGCCGGATGGTATAACGTATACGACGGGAAGTTCTATCCCGGAGGAAACAAACAAACAGTTTCGGCTCCCTATGATCGTATGCCGGTATTTGCATCTGCCGGCAGCATTCTTCCAACAGGGCAGCTCATTCAAAACACCACAAAGCCCCAAACCGACCTGACTATCTTTGTATATGCAGGCAAAAACGGCAGCTTTACCTTGTATGAAGACGAAAACGTAAATTACAATTATGAGAAAGGATCGTTTTCAACGATTCAATTCTCATTCAACAACCAGGAGAAATCGCTTAGCATAGGTGAAAGAAAAGGCACTTTTACCGGAATAGTAAAAGAACGTAATTTCCATTTTATCCTGGTGGATCAGAATAAACCAGTAGGGATGGATAACACGATGCCTGACATGAAAACAATCCGCTATACGGGAGTTAAAACTTCGATCACATTATAATAAATACCAGAAAAATAAATAACGAAAATCAATTACTAACTTTAAATTAAAATGAATTATGAATGAAAATCACGTGATTCTATGCGTTCGAAAGGTAACAAAATACCTTTTCAACCAGTACGTAATCCTTGCGGTGATGCTATGTTCTTTTGGACTGGCATTTGCCCAGAATTCCGACGGGAATGTCTCTGGTACCGTTTTGTCTGAAAGCACCGGTGAACCACTTATTGGTGTCAGTGTAATGATAAAGGGGACAACTCAGGGAACTGTAACTGACTTTAACGGAGCATTTAAAGTCCAGGTCAAAACAGGATCTGTTCTTAAATTTTCGTATGTGGGCTTTATCGCCCAGGAAATAAAAGTAAGCGGATCGACCTTAAACATTCGTCTGAAAGAATCCGAAAACACCCTGGACGAACTTATCGTTGTAGGGTACGGGGTTCAAAAGAAGAAACTGAATACTGGAGCTACTCTTCAGGTAAAAGGTGATGACTTGGCTAAAATGAATACCTCTAACCCTTTGCAAGCTTTGCAAGGTAAAACTCCCGGTGTAAATATTTCATCAACTTCCGGACAGCCTGGAGCTGACATGAAAGTGACTGTCCGCGGTTTGGGAACTGTTGGGAAATCCGGACCATTATACATCATAGATGGCATCGAAGGAGATATCTCAACATTAAATGCATCCGATATTCAATCGATTGACGTTTTAAAAGATGCTGCTTCAGCGGCTATTTATGGTTCTCAGGCTGCTAATGGTGTTATTTTGGTAACAACAAAACAAGGAACTAAAGGCAAAGGCCAGGTTTCATTTGACGCATATTTTGGAGTTCAAAATGTTGAACGGAAAGTATCTTTATTGAACGCACAGGAATATAAGATGATTATGGATGAACAGCAGATTAACTCAGGGCTTTCTCCATTTAACTGGGCTTCAAAGGGAGATTTGGCTGATACAGATTGGATGGGACAAATGATTAAAAAGGATGCTAAAACCCAAAATTACTCTCTGAATATTACTGGCGGTTCGGAAACTTCAACCTATGCCTTGTCATTGAGTTACAATTCACAGGAAGGTATTATTGGCGGTTCGGATGTTTCTAACTACGAACGTTATGGTGCCCGTATTAACACTGAACACAAATTATATAAAGATGTCCTTGTTGTTGGCCAACACTTAAATTTCAATTATATCAACAGTGTTGGAATTAATGTTGGAAATCAGTGGAATAATACTTTACGTTCTGCTTTCAATGTTTCGCCATTATCACCGGTATATAGCGACAATAACGTATATGGCAGTCCCTATAATGATACTAGCAATTCCAAATGGAATACGACAGATGGTAATCCTTATGGTTTGATGATGACAAATACAAATAATCAGAACTCAAATCAAAAACTTTTAGGTGATGTTTATGCAGAAATTCGACCTATCAAGAACCTTAAAATTAAATCCACGGCGGGGATTAACTATTACGCTTCAAACTATCGTAGTTTTACTCCACTGTATCAATTTTCAGTTTATTCATACAATACAGATCATGAAACTGTTAATCAAAATATGAGTAGTGGTAATACTCTTACATGGACAAATACTGCCAGTTATGATTTTAACATAAACAAAGATCATGCTTTCAATGTATTAATAGGGACTGAAGCCGTAAAATACCAGGGTGTAGGAATGTCGGGTAGCAACTGGAATCTGGTGTCACAAATGGATGATTTTGATCATGCATATTTAGATAATACTACAGGAAAAGCTCATCTTGATACTGATGGCAAAACAGTTATAGAAACACGCACTGTAGGAGGTGGTCCTGCAACGGATTATAGTAGGTTATCATACTTCGGAAGATTGGGTTACAACTATAAGGAAAAATACATGTTAAATGCAACCTTAAGGGCAGATGGATCTTCAAGATTTGCTTCGGGTCATCGTTGGGGCTACTTCCCATCTGCATCTGCTGGCTGGACAATTAGTAATGAGTCGTTTATGGCTTCTGCTAGCGATTGGCTCGATCAGTTGAAGTTACGTGCAAGCTGGGGACAAGTCGGAAATCAAAATATAGGTGATTATAAATACGCATCGCTTATTAGCACTTCAACGGCTGTTAGTAGTGATAACCCTGCAGCATTTTATGATTTTGGTAATGCCGGAGTAAATACAGCCGGAGCTAATCTGAAAGCATTACCAAATAAAGACCTTAAATGGGAGACATCCGAACAAACAAATATTGGATTTGATGCTCTCTTTTTAAAAAACCGTTTATCTTTAACCGGAGATTTTTATATAAAAACCACAAAAGACTGGTTGGTGGAATCACCAGTTCCGGTAACCTCAGGATTTGAGAAACATTGGATTAATGGTGGTAATGTAAAAAACACAGGGATTGAATTAGCACTTAACTGGAATGATAATATTGGTGATTTTAAATATAACGTTGGAGTGAATGGGTCATATAATAAGAATGTTGTGGGAGAGATTCCGACCTCAGATGGTATTATTCACGGACAAACTAATATGTTGTACTCCAACTCAGAAGAATTTTATCGTGCAGAAAATGGACATGCTATTGGATATTTCTGGGGATACCAGACTGCCGGACTTTTTCAGAACGAAGCTGATATTGCGGCATGGAAAGCTGGCGGAAAAGGAATTTTGCAGTCAGATGTACAACCGGGCGATGTAAAATACGTTGACCAAAATAAAGATGGTGTAATCGATGCCAAAGATAAAGTTGATTTAGGCAATGGTATGCCAAAAGTAAATATTGGGTTTAATCTTGGTTTTCAGTATAAGAACTTTGATTTTAGTGTAAGTGCTGCCGGTGCAATAGGCAACAAGATTGTTCAGGCGTATGGTCAGAATGGTGCACAATCAAACTATACAACAGAGATTCTGAATCGCTGGACAGGTGATGGAACATCAAACCGTATCCCACGTGTTACAGTTAATAATATCAACTGGCAGTTCTCTGATCTTTATATTCATGCAGGAGATTATTTGCGTATCAGCAATATTAGCCTTGGTTACGATTTTGCTAAACTTATTCATCTTAAAGCGATTAGTCAGTGCAGAATATATGGGTCAGTGCAGAATGCGTTCACATTTACCAAGTATAATGGCATGGATCCGGAAATTGGATATGGTGTAGAAGACTGGGTTTCTGGAGTTGATTTAGGTTATTATCCACGCCCTAGAACAATACTTGTAGGAGTTAATCTTAAATTTTAAATACTTTTTAAACACATATTATTATGAAGAGATTCAAATTAAATATATTGATAGTAGGAGCTTTGACCCTCGGTCTTTTTTCGTCATGTTCAGATAGCTATCTGAATTCAGTGCCGAAAACGCAGCTTCTTGATGAAAACTTTTATAAAACGGAAGCTGATGCCGAAATGGCATTGGTGGGATGCTATGATGGATATCAATCTACAAGTTCAGGGTTTCCTATTTATTTGGTTGCTGAAGTTGCATCTGATGAATGTTTTGGTGGAACCGGAGCTAATGATGGAAGAGGTTATCAAATGATTGACCGGTTAGATAAAAACCAGTCGACATCAGATAACAATGTTTTTAATGATACATGGAAGAATTATTATAAAGCTATTTTCCGCTGCAATAATTTGTTGCAAAAACTTCCTACTATTCCATCATGGAAATCTACCGACGAATCGGTGAATACAGTTACTAAAAATCGAATCGAAGGAGAAACCCGTTTTTTACGTGCACTTATGTACTTTGATTTGGTTCGTCTGTTTGAAAGAGTTCCTTTATTGACTGTGCCATCAAACGATTATATTCCTCAGGCTGATCCTTCGGAAACATATAAGGCAATAGTAGAAGACTTGAAATTTGCAGCAGCCAATATCCCTGCTAATGCCTATCCAAAAGCTCAGGCAGCAACAAACGACGGACGTGTAACGCGTTATGCAGCTGAGGCATTATTAGCACGTGTATATCTTTTCTATACCGGCTACTATGCTAAAGACGATCTTGGGGTAACAAAGAAAAATGTCTTGGATGGACTGGAAGATGTAATTGCCAGTAATGAATTCGACACTATACCTTATAAAACACTTTGGCCGGCAGCAAGTTATATCCCAGTAAAGTCTACCAATACATTGAATAAATCAGGTTATGCAGGTAAGGGAAACAAAGAAGTTGTGTTTGCCCAAAAATTCAACAGTACAACAGATTATAATGGCATGTCAGATGGAAATAGTTGGCTTGTAATGATGGGTATGCGTGGATGCAATTTTTCACCTTATGGAAAAGGCTGGGGAGCTTGTACTGTAAATCCTCAACTCGTAAATGCATATCCAGCGGGAGACAAACGTAGAACAGCTTCTGTAATTGACCTTGTGGGTGAAGGAATCGAAAGTACGTTTAATATAAATGATCAAAAAGAGTACACAGGTTATACTGTAAAGAAATACTCTCCTACAGCTTTGCCTGATGGAACTTCTGATACAGGTGGGTTGAAAGATTTTCAACAGTCACAGGATCAGGACTATATTTTAATTCGCTATGCAGATGTGCTTTTAATGGCTGCTGAACTTGGTTCTCCTAATGCAGTTGCCTATTTCAATAAAGTTCACACCCGCGCGGGTTTAACTGCTGTAGCATCAGTTTCTCTAAGTGATATCCAAACAGAGCGTCGTTTTGAGTTTGCTTTTGAAGGTATCCGCTATTGGGATTTATTGCGTACAGGGTTAGACAATGCAGCTAATGCAATTGCAGCTTCAGCTCAGATAGTTAAGAGTGGTGGTGTTGCCGATCATATTACTTATGATGTAACTAAAATTAAAGCTACGAAAGGCTTTATGCAGATTCCGAATACTCAGATAACACTATCAAACGGAACTTTGAATCAAAATTCAGGTTGGTAAAATAAACTTTAAATGATGATTATTATGAATAAAATATTTAAATCATTCTCAATATTGTCTCTGGTGACAATTGTTTTTTTCGCGTGCACGCCTAATGAATATCAATTACAAGCGCCATTGGATAAAAGCGCATTGAAATTCACGGTGACAAAAGATGCTACAAATCCAAATAAATTTATCCTGAAGAGTGAAACCCCAAATGCGCAGCCTTTCTGGGTAACGCCCGTAGGAACATCCGTTAAATTGAATGATACGATTGTTATTCCTTTTCCCGGGAAAGATACTATCAGTTATAGTGTAGAAACTCCCGGTGGAATTGTTACTGCCGAGCCTTATGCTTTCGAAGTTACAACTATCGATGCAGCCTATGTAAGCGGACAAATGTGGATTGATCTCGCCGGTGGGCTTGGAAAATCAAAAACCTGGGTTCTTGATCTGGATGCTAATGGAGTAAGCAAGTATTTCACTAGTCCATTTTACTATGGTGGCACAGGTTGGGAATGGGATCCTGCATTTGCAGATATAGGTTGGTCTGGAGTTTCAAAGGGTGATTATGGTACCATGACTTTTGACTTGATTGGCAATGCTAATTTCAAATCTGATAACAAAATGTTTCCTGTATATTCCGGAACAGGGACATTTATGTTGTTCCCAAATACAAAGCAGATAATAACCTATGGTGCACAATTTCTACATGACAAAGCAGTAGGAGGCAATGTTCTTAATTGGAACGCAAAAATGACAATCCAAGCACTTGATGCCAACCATATGCAAGTTCAAGCTGTAACAGGTGCTGGCGCTTGGACTATTTACAACTATATTTCTAAAGCTTATTACGATTCTCATTAATTAATTCAGTGAATTCGTTGATAATTAATTCATGAGGCTGATTGTTTCGGCTAAGCCGAAACAATCAGCCTCTTTTTCATCGACGAATTTTTTTAATTCAATTTATTAAGCAATACTATCATTCATAATGATTTCATGAAAAACTGGTAAATTAGCAATAAGAATGAATGGAAATGCATTATCAGAACAAATCTAATTATTAAATTCTCTGAATAAGTTAAATTAGTAAGATGTTTTAATTTTTCCTCAAAAAAATCATACACTCAACTATATTTGTTCAAATGAAAATACTTATTTCAATTTTTTTTACAGTTATTATTTCTAATCTATTGTTTGCTTGTAAAGATAGAGAAGTTATAGCTCCCGACCAGATTTTCACAATAGCTCCCGACTCCCTGAAATTTGCAGAAGCCGGTGGTACCAGCACATTGACCGTAACCATGAATGGAAGTGGCTGGAGTGTATTATCCGACCAAACCTGGTGTACGGTTTCATTCAACACTTCATCCAAAGCAAGCGACCAGATAGTGGTAGCTACCATCCCGAATACAGTATCAAGTATACGTACAGCGAAGCTTACGTTTATTATGGACTCTAAAAAAGTGATTGTTTTTAAAGTTATTCAAGCTTCAAAGACAGGCCTTTATCCAAGTTATAAAGACTCAATCGCCCCTGATGCTACCGGTATGGGAAGCACAGCTGTGGAGATTGCTAAAAATATTAAACTGGGCCTGAATATCGGGAATACCCTTGAGGCAACCGGAGGTGAAACAGGCTGGGGAAATCCATTGATTACCAGCAACCTGATTAAAACTATAAAGCAGAATGGATTCAATGCCATTCGTTTACCATGTGACTGGAATCAGTACGCTGACCAGACCACAGCAAAAATAAGTGCTGCCTGGTTAGCCCGGGTTAAGCAAGTGGTACAATACTGTGTCGACAACGATATGTATGTTATTCTGAACATCCACTGGGATGGTGGGTGGCTTGAAAACAATTGTACTGTGGCAAAACAGGTGGAAAACAATGCAAAACAAAAAGCTTTCTGGGAACAAATAGCAACCACAATGCGGGACTTTGATGGGCATGTGCTTTTTGCAAGTGCCAACGAGCCGAATGTAGCGGATGCCACTCAAATGGGAGTACTGCTTTCGTACCATCAAACCTTTATTAATGCTGTTCGTGCTTCCGGAGGTAAAAATGCATATCGGGTTTTAGTTGTACAAGGACCAAGTACCGATATAGAAGCTACCAGTAAGTTAATGACTCAATTGCCAACCGATAAAGTTTCCAATAAAATGATGGCTGAAATACACTACTATACTCCATGGAATTTCTGTGGTATGACTGCAGATGCCAGCTGGGGTAATATGTTCTACTACTGGGGTGCAAACTATCATTCAACAACCGATACGGCTCATAATGCTACATGGGGTGAAGAATCCGATCTCAACAACTTCTTTTCGTTAATGAAGAACAAGTTTGTTGATAAAGGTATTCCGGTTGTATTGGGTGAATTTGGGGCTATAAGCCGTGATAACCTGACGGGTGATGCATTGACACTTCATTTAGCATCAAGGGCATATTTCTTTAAATATGTAACAAAACAGGCAATTGCAAACGGATTGATGCCATTTTTCTGGGATACGGGTGGATTAATCAATAGAAATACGTATACTGTAGCAGATCAGCAAGCATTGGATGGTTTGATACAAGGGGCAACCGGATTATAAATGGTTTAAAACAGTTCATTTGTGATAATAATGCAACGGCTAATAACGGAATGGCAGTTTTAAGCGAAGCATTTATTACCTGTGCAACAAATGGAAAATATCCCTATTAAAATGATTAGTTAATAAATTTCGTGATTTTCTCTGATTGTAAGGTGTTCGGTTTTTTAAGGTTGAATCCCCCGGTAAATATATTTTTGCCGCGGGATTCTTTTTATTAATATGATACCTTAAGTAATCAATAATAATTAATGATATATTTTGGGTCAATTTGATTTATTGTTTCATTTAGTCGATCTTTGAGATTTTGAAAGTTTAAATAGGCATCTAATGGTATCACTTATACTTTAGGCGAATCAGGAGTTGCAAGCATGTACATTCCGCTTATAATGAGTTATTTCCCGTAGGAAATACATATCAATAGAAAATGGAAACAGATACAGCCAATTCCCCGTAGAGGATAAACATAGAAAAATGTGAATGTCCTACGGATAATAAACACACCTATCTGTTTATTCTATGGAGATGTAAGTCCTACGGACTATTTTTCAACTACTGATTCGTATAAATAATTAAAACTGCTAACAGTCTCTGATTCTCTGATAAATTGAAACTCTATTTCTTCACTAGTTTTGCTATCATTCCATTAACTTTTACTATGTAAACGCCTTTGGGTAATGTGTTATTGTTGACATAACTTCCTCCGGTTACCAGTTGCGTAAGGACTAAACTACCACTTAAGTCTTATTACTACCGGAATATAGAACACACAACAAAAATCCCCCAAACCAATAGGTCCGGGGGATTACTATGTCTCTAAAATAATACTTTTTACTTACTGGTAATCACTACCTGTTGTGCAGGCAAGCCCTCCACCGAAGCTTTCAGGGTAATGGTTCCTGCTTTGCCGTTGTTTTGTACAATAGCCAGGCACTTGCCGTAAAACAAATGGCGTTCGGGTTTTTTGAGTGATACGTGGTCGTTTTGGTCACCATTATCGGTACCAACAATAGCCCCTTCACCTTCCACAGTAAATTTAACCAGTTGATCGGCCAATGGGGAAGCATTACCTTCTTTGTCCAGCAATTCAACGGTTACAAATGATAGGTCTTTCCCATCGGCAGCTATTACAGAGCGGTCGGCTTTCATACGAATGCTTACAGGTTCACCGGCTGTTTTAATTTCTTTTGTCAGCACTTCTTTTCCATTCTTACGGGAAACAGCTTTCAGTGTTCCGGGAGCATAAGGTACCCGCCACATGACGTGCAGGTCATCGCCTGTCTTACTGCGCTTGCCCAATGATTGTCCGTTGAGATATAATTCCACTTCATCGGCATTGTTGTAATAGGCCCATACATCCACTGTTTGCCCGGCTTTCCAGTTCCAGTGCGGGAAGATATACAATACGTCTTTGGTAGTCCACTCACTTTGGTACATGTAATACACATCTTTGGGAAAACCTGCCAGATCGATAATACCGAAGTATGAACTGCGTGAAGGCCACCAATACGGTGTCGGCTCTCCCAGGTAATCAAATCCTGTCCAGATAAATTGCCCTGCCACATGGTCATATTTCTTGACTTCTTTCCAGGTCGCTTCATGGGTTGAACCCCATGGAGCATGGCTGTTGTCGTATGCTGAACATTTCTGAAGCGGATTAAAAAAAGGCTTATCCCATGTTTCAGGCCATATATTCATGCTGTCCGAAGGCATAAGGTAGAACCCGCGTGTCTGGAGTGCAGATACCGACTCACTCGAATAAAACGGAGTCTTTGGGAAATGACTGACAACTCCTGAGTATTCTTTTTCGTGATAATTAAATCCAATCAAATCCAATGCTCCGGATACAAACAACGGGTTTTTATCATCGGTTCCATTACAGGCTGCCGAAACAGGACGGGTAGGGTCAACTGATTTGACAATATCTGCCAGATGTCTGGTAAGCAAAGCATTCTTTCCCAGCTTTCCCTGTTTTGTATCTTCCGATTCGGTAATTTTCCTGTTATTGAGTTGAACATTGGCTTTCTGTAAATCTGTGTCATCAATCTTCGCCTCGCCCCATTGTTCCACTACTTCGTTGCCAATGCTCCAGATAAAGACAGATGGGTGATTGCGGTCACGCAATACCAAATCGGTCAGGTCACGTTGATGCCATTCATCGAAATCCAGTGAATAATCAAACGTTACTTTCTTTTTCTGCCACATATCAAAGGCTTCGTCCATCACGATAAAGCCCATTTTATCACACAGGTCAAGCAGTTCGGGAGCGGGTGGATTGTGGGAACAACGGATACCGTTACAACCCATATCTTTCAGTATTTGCAACTGGCGTTCAATAGCCCGGGTGTTAACCGCAGCACCCAGTGCCCCTAAGTCATGATGATTGCAGACGCCATTAATCTTAACGTGTTTCCCGTTCAGGATAAATCCTTTTTTTACATCAAACGTAAACGAGCGGATCCCCACCGGGGTAATGTACTCATCCGTTTTACGGAATTGAGCATGAGTCCGGGTCACCAGTTTATACATATACGGATTTTCGAGGTTCCACAGCACCGGTTTTTTTACAGTGATTTGTTGCAAATACTGGCTCGATGTTCCGGCATTTACATAAAATGATCCGTCAGCTTTACCAACAAGGTTACCCTGCGCATCATAAAGCAGTTGTTCCACCCGGACAGTTCTTATTTTAGTTTCATCGTTTTTAATGGTGGTCTGAATGGCTACCACGGCACTATCGGCATTGATATTGGGTGTCGTCACATAGGTTCCCCACAAGTCCACATGAACCGGATTCAGGATGGTGAGCCATACATTCCGGAAGATTCCCGAACCTGAATACCAGCGTGAATTGGGTTGTTTTGAATTATCCACTTTCACGGCTATCACATTATTCTCACCAAATTTAATATAGGGTGTCAGGTCATACCGGAAGGAAATATACCCGTACGGGCGTTTCCCTACTGAAGTCCCGTTAATCCATACCTCGCTGTTACGGTATACGCCATCGAAGTCAATGTATATTTTTTTATCTGAATTAGCTTTATCCACGGTAAATGATTTGCGGTACCAGCCTAATCCTCCGGGCAATGCTCCGCCCCCCGCAGTGGCAGGGAAGTCTTTGCCAAAGTCAGACTCAATGCTCCAGTCGTGCGGTAAATTAAGTGTGCGCCACGAATTGTCATTATAACTTTTAGCTGACGCATTGAGGGTGCTGTCGGCTAAGGTGAATTTCCAGTTCTGGTTGAAACTCTGTACTCTTTGCTCATTCTTTGCTGCCACATGCAAGCTGAGTGCCAGGCAGAGAATTAAAATGGACTTTGTGTTTTTCATGTTTTACTGTATTCCGTTTGTGTTTAACTTGTTTGACTTTCTGATACAGGCATTTGGATCATTGCCCATTCACGTTACAAAAATACGATTTAAATCAATGCCCGATGGAGCACATATGTAAACAGGTAGGGGTGTAAATGTTATTTGCAGGAAAATTATTCTCTCCTGCCGGATTAATCTATGAAATACCACCTCAACCTCAACAGATAGATTAGCCGGCTTTACAACCACGGATACCTTTTTCCCGTAAGGTGAGATTCATATCATCTTCAGGCATATCCACTACGGGGAATTATTCAAACGCAGAACATTTTTCTATTGATAGTTATCCCCTGCGATGAAAAATCCCGGTAATCTTCACATTTCAACCACAAAACTACCGATAATTTATCTGATATCCCAAAAACT
>Ga0302208_10001126_pt1 | contig 11786 bp, 10 predicted proteins | sample II_Fen_E2_3_FD_194577 | JGI IMG/M metagenome (GOLD analysis project Ga0302208, IMG submission 194577) | Peat permafrost microbial communities from Stordalen Mire near Abisko, Sweden - II_Fen_E2_3 | ecosystem: Environmental > Terrestrial > Soil > Wetlands > Permafrost | place: Sweden: Abisko...
ACCCCGGCTGACGCAATACATCGGGGTAGTGGCGTTGAGTATCATTCTTTTCTCGGGTGGGATGGATACGCGGTTCTCAGAGATAAAGCCCATTGTGTGGCGTGGTATTGTGCTGGCAACCCTGGGCGTGTTATTAACGGCGCTCCTGACCGCTGTTTTTATTTACTGGCTCACAAACAACGTGATCCAAACCGTGGCATTTACCTTTCTGCAGTCCCTGTTACTGGGGAGTATCCTTTCGTCCACCGATTCGGCATCAGTATTCTCTATTCTACGATCGCGGGGATTGTCACTTAAGGAGAACATACGTCCGTTGCTTGAGTTGGAAAGCGGCAGCAACGACCCCATGGCTTTCCTGTTGACTATCCTGTTGATCCAAATGGTGCAAACCCCGGATATCAGCGGCTGGGTAGTAGTTTTTGAGTTTCTGAAACAACTTGTCCTGGGAGCGTTGTCAGGATACCTGCTGGGGAAGGTGGCAGTACGGTTTATTAATAAGATTAATCTGGATAACGATGCGCTGTATTCGGTCATGCTTCTTGCCGTTATGTTCTTCCTGTACGGGTTCACCAGTTTTATAGGCGGAAACGGATACCTGGCAGTGTATGCAGGCGGACTCCTGATGGGAAACCAACGGTTTGTACACAAACGAAGTTCGATGAAGTTCTTTAACGGGTTATCCTGGTTGTTCCAGATTGTCATGTTCCTGACCCTGGGATTGCTGGTGAATCCTTCGGAACTGTTACCTATCGCCGGGGTAGGCATCCTGGTCGGGATATTCATGATCATAGTATCAAGACCCGTGGCTGTATTGCTCTCGCTGACTCCTTTCCGCAGCATGACCCTGAAGGCAAAGCTGTTTACGTCATGGGTAGGACTGCGAGGCGCGGTACCTATTATCTTTGCAACCTATCCGTGGATCAGTTCCCTGCCCCATGCCAAGACCATGTTTAATATCGTATTTTTTATAACGATCCTCTCGTTAATGATCCAGGGAACCACGGTATCGGCTATGGCCCACTGGCTTAAGTTAGCATTGCCCGGAGTAAAAACGAATAGGTTAAAAGAATTTGATGTTGAGTTTTCGGATGAAATAAAATCAGCCATGAGTGAGATTACAGTAAGACCGGAAATGCTGAGCAACGGAAAACGGATCATGGATATCTCCTTACCTGACCGAACCCTGGTAGTAATGGTTAAACGCGATGGCCGTTATTTCATTCCACGAGGAAATACCCAGTTGGAAGTGGGCGATTCCGTACTGGTGATTACTGATGATGAGGAAGGACTGAAAGAGACGTACAGGCAGTTGGGGATTTAAGAAAGAGAACCCCTAACCCCTAAAGGGGAACAAGAAAAGAAAGAAAGAAAGAAAGAAAGAAAGAAACCCTGGTATTGGAAGGAAACCGGAAAAGTAAAGAAATTTTCAGTCATGTCAACTGACGAGAAAAATATATTGAATGAAAGCGAATCTAACTCCCCTTTAGGGGTTGGGGGTTCTTTAAATATGTTTTATGGTGCTTTGCCTATACTTTTTGAACTTGCAAAAAAACTCAGGGATAATCAGACTGTGGCCGAAGAATTTCTTTGGAGCCAATTATCAAATTTAAAATATTTAAAGGTACGATTCAAACGACAACACCCTATTCTTTATTTTATAGCTGATTTTTACTGTCATAAAGCAAAACTTATCATAGAGATTGATGGAGGATATCATGATATTCCGGAACAATACAAGTACGACCAAGAAAGGGAGCATGAATTGGAAGATTTAGGTCTTAAAGTAATTCGGTTTACAAATGAACAGGGGTTGTTCCATATTGAAAACACGTTAAAAAAATCGAAGAGGTTATAAGAGAAAGAACCCCCAGCCCCTAAAGGGGAGGAAGAAAGAGAACCACCCACCTAAAGAGCCTAGCCCATAAATGTGAACTGAGTTAGTATTGGCTATATTCTTTTCTTATATCAAGACATATCGGTTAAAGTGGAGTCTTATTTCACATTTTCCTTAGAGGCTAGAGGTTCTTACTATTCTTTTTCTACTCCCCTTTAGGCGCTGGGGGTTCTTATCTTTCTTATTCCCCTTTAGGGGTTAGGGGTTCTTCAGTATCACCACTGAATTCGGATTTAACCCGATGCTTGAAACTTTATACAGCAACTTTCCGTTGCGGTTAAAACACAGCAAATCCCCTTTTATCGTATAGTTCCGGGCATCGGTGAGATAGACATTCCCGTTGGTGGGATGGACGGTAATGCTGAATGGACGCTCCAGAGTGGTAGAATCAGTAATAAAATTATCGGATATGAGTTTCTCAGTCCTGCAATCGAAAGTCTTAACCCAATAGGTATTTTTCACATAATCGAAATTATACAGATAAGCCGTGTCGTTGTGAATGGTAAAGTTTACGACCGGCAGGTTATCGAAAATTTGCACCACTTCGTCTGTCTGACTGCTGATGCGGTACCAGGTACTCTTAACAGTACCGTTATTACCCCGGGAAACCACATATACATCGCCTTGGTTGTCTGATTGCACCTTAAAAGGATTCATACCTACCGTAATCTTCTTTAACTCCTTAAATGAGGCCAAATCAACCACCGATACGGTATTGTCATAGTTGGGAATATCCAGTCCGCCGGAATTGGATACATACAGCTTTCCATTTACGGCTGTAATGCCATCGGGATTGCGCCCTACGGCAGTAACCGCTTCAACAGCCATCGAAGTGGTATCGATACGCGCCACCGTTCCATCGAAAGAACAAACATAAGCCTTGGCACCATAAAAAGTGATATAACGGGGCTGGCGTGCTACTCCACCTGCGCTAAAAAAGGGAATGCGTTTGATTGAAATACCTGACTTAGCGTCCATGACTTCCACCTGGGAAGATACATTGACCACAATCCACAATTTACTGCCGTACTGTTTCATATCGTTGCCTGTGTCGCCCAAGCCACGATTGTTTAAAGACAGGAAGAAATCGGGATTAATGGTGCTGTTATCAAAGTTCAACAGACTCAGCATGCTGTTATTCATATTGAAGAGTCCTTCGGAAAGGACATACATGTGGCCTGTTTCACCGGGAGTAACAGGCAAAGTAACCGGTGTGGGAACATCTTTCATATCATCGCAAGCCGAAAAGACCGCAATGAAAGAAAGAAACAGAATAAATTCGAACAGTGTTTTCATTTTCATTTATTAAAAGCCAATAAATATCTCACTACAGAACCCATAATCCGAATGCAACCGCAGGAGATCAAAAATATCATACAAAAGTACATCAACTAATTCACACTTTTGAAATTTCAACATCTAAAAACACAATGTATTGAAAAACAATAAACAATGCTTAATTCATACTTCATAGCATTCTATTCACTATACATTATTCATGTTTTTTTTGTATTTTTGCAAAACAAATTAAAACTGAAGGCAATTACGAATGAATAAAATCCGCAATTTCTGCATTATTGCTCACATCGATCATGGTAAAAGTACTTTGGCCGACCGTTTACTGGAATTCACCAATACGGTAGCCGGAAAAGACTTACAAGCACAGGTTCTCGACAACATGGACCTGGAGCGCGAACGTGGCATCACGATTAAGAGCCATGCTATCCAAATGAACTTTTTATTTGGGGGTGAACAATATGTTTTAAATTTGATAGATACTCCGGGACATGTCGATTTTTCGTATGAAGTTTCCCGTTCCATAGCTGCCTGCGAAGGAGCACTACTTATTGTGGATGCAACCCAAGGGATTCAGGCTCAAACCATTTCGAATTTATACATGGCCATTGAGCATGATCTGGAAATCGTTCCAATCATGAACAAAATGGATATGGATAACGCCATGCCCGAGGAAGTGGAAGATCAGATCGTTGAGTTGATCGGTTGCAAGCGTGAAGAAATCATCCGGGCAAGCGGTAAAACCGGTATGGGTGTTGAGGAAATACTGAAAGCGGTCATCGAACGAATCCCGTCACCTAAGGGAGACCCGGAAGCACCGTTGCAATGTCTGATATTCGATTCTGTATTCAACTCATTCCGCGGGATAATTGCTTATTTTAAGATTGTAAACGGGACTATCAACAAAGGCGACCTTGTCAAGTTTGTGAATACCGAAAAGGAATATACCGCCGACGAAATTGGTGTATTGAAACTTGAAATGTCACCCCGCCAGACACTCAGTGCCGGGAATGTGGGATATATCATTTCAGGTGTAAAGACATCGAAAGAAGTTAAAGTGGGTGACACCATTACCCATGTAAAACGTCCTTGCCTGAAAAAGATAGAAGGCTTTCAGGAAGTAAAACCGATGGTGTTTGCAGGGCTTTATCCGATAGAGACCGAAGATTTTGAAGACCTACGTTCGTCGATAGAGAAATTGCAACTGAATGATGCATCCCTGACTTTCGAGGCAGAATCGTCAGTAGCGTTGGGCTTTGGTTTCCGTTGCGGATTCCTGGGCATGCTGCATATGGAAATCATACAGGAACGACTGGAACGGGAATTTGACATGAATGTGATCACCACCGTGCCTAACGTATCCTATAAAGTGTATACCAACAAAGGGGAATTGATAGAGGTTCATAATCCTTCCGGGCTGCCTGACATTATGTCGATTGACCGGATTGAAGAACCGTTTATCCGTGCTTCGATCATAACCCGTACGGATTATATCGGCCAGATCATGACACTTTGCCTGGGCAAACGAGGTGAACTGGTGAAACAAAATTACATTTCAGGGAATCGGATGGAGTTGATTTATGATTTGCCGTTGGGTGAAATTGTATTCGACTTTTACGATCGGTTGAAAAGTATCTCGAAAGGATATGCCTCATTTGATTACCACTTGAATGGATTTCGTCCTTCAAAACTAATCAGACTGGATATTCTGCTAAACGGTGAACCCGTGGATGCACTCTCGTGTTTAATTCATGTCGATAATGCCGTTCCATTAGGAAAACGCATGTGCGAAAAGCTAAAAGAGCTGATACCCCGTCAACAATTCGACATTGCAGTACAGGCAGCAGTGGGAGCCAAAATCATATCGCGCGAAACGATTAAAGCAGTTCGAAAAGACGTAACTGCAAAATGTTACGGTGGAGACATCAGCCGCAAGCGTAAATTATTGGAAAAGCAGAAAAAAGGAAAGAAACGCATGAAGCAGATTGGCAATGTAGAAGTTCCACAGAAAGCGTTTTTAGAAGTTCTAAAACTAGACTAAAACCGTTAATAAAAAACGGAATCCGTGAGAGAAATGGTTAATTTTGTAGTTACGGCTTTCAGAATGGTTTTTTAAACGATTTATTTAATTGGACATAAAAGGAAAATAAAAATAAAGAAAATGAAATTCATTTATTGAAAGTTATCTTTTAAGAATGCAAATTTAGAGATTAATAAGGCTATTTTTTTTGTGAATTGCAAATTTTATATGTAATTTCGCAACGAATTAAATAAAAAATAAAAGTATAATCATTTTCAAAATAATATAAATCTATGTCAGAGTTATTTGGACATATTTCACAAATTATTGGACCAGTGGTCGATGTTTTCTTTGATTTAAAAGGAAATGAAGAAGTGAAATTACCTGCCATTTATGATGCGTTGAGCATTGACCGTGGAAATGGGAAAGAACTGATTGTTGAAATTCAACAACACATTGGTGAAAACACTGTTCGTACAGTGGCAATGGACTCTACCGACGGACTCCGTCGTGGGTTAAAAGCCGTCGCATTGGGTCGTGCTATTTCAATGCCCATTGGAGAGCAGGTGAAAGGACGTTTGATGAATGTCATCGGCGACTCTATCGATGGCATGAAATTGCTGGATAAGAAAGGAGCCTACCCCATTCATCGCGAACCTCCAAAGTTTGAAGAATTAACCACCAGTAAAGAAATCCTGACCACAGGGATCAAGGTAATTGATTTATTGGAGCCCTATTCAAAGGGAGGTAAAATTGGTCTTTTCGGAGGAGCCGGTGTAGGCAAGACTGTATTGATCATGGAGCTTATCAACAATATTGCCAAAGGACATAATGGGTTCTCAGTATTTGCCGGAGTAGGTGAACGTACCCGTGAAGGAAATGACTTGTTGCGTGAAATGATTGACTCGGGCGTAATTCGTTACGGCGAAGAGTTCAAGAAAGGCATGGAAGAAGGCAACTGGGATCTATCAAAAATAGATTATTCGGAAGTTGAAAAATCACAGGCAACGCTTGTGTTCGGTCAAATGAACGAACCCCCGGGAGCACGTTCTTCAGTAGCCCTTTCAGGACTAACCGTAGCTGAATCCTTCCGTGATTCAGGTGGTGAAGGTGGAGGCCGTGATATCTTATTCTTTATCGATAACATATTCCGTTTTACCCAGGCAGGATCAGAGGTTTCAGCATTGCTGGGACGTATGCCTTCAGCTGTAGGATATCAACCCACCCTGGCAACAGAAATGGGAAGAATGCAGGAACGTATTACCTCTACAAAAAATGGTTCTATTACTTCCGTACAGGCTGTATATGTACCTGCCGACGATTTAACTGACCCGGCACCGGCAACTACATTCTCGCATTTGGATGCAACCACCGTATTAAGCCGTAAGATTTCTGAGTTAGGGATTTTTCCGGCAGTAGATCCATTGGAATCAACATCCCGAATTCTGGATCCGCTTGTAGTTGGTGAAGACCATTACGAGACAGCACAACGTGTAAAAGAAATTTTACAGCGTAACAAGGAATTACAGGATATTATTTCTATTTTGGGAATGGAAGAGTTGTCTGAAGAGGACCGTCTGGTAGTGACCCGTGCCCGCAAGGTACAACGTTTTTTATCACAACCCTTTTACAGTGCTTCCCAGTTCACGGGACAACCCGGAGTCATGGTATCTATTGAAGAAACTATTCGCGGATTCAAAATGATTTTGAATGGAGAATTGGATTATCTTCCTGAAATGGCATTCCTGAGTGTCGGTACAATTGATGAAGCTATTGCAAAAGGACAGAAATTAATTGATCAGTCGAAGAAGTAATTTAGTTAATTAAGTTGATCGGTTGATTGAGTTAAGTAAATAAACAAAAACTGGGATCGAAAAAGTAGTTAGAAAGAATCATTCCATAAGTAACAAACAGATACTAATTACCTATTGATATAAGATATCACAAAATGTGATACCATTAGAAGTAAATTTGGCGGGACACTCCCAATGGTTTTTACGAGACAATGGGTAGTAATTACTTCAAGGATCATAGGATCTCAATAAGAACTCTCATGTAAAGAAACACTTGCCTCAATCAATGATTTGAGCGAAGATACCCGATGAGAAATGGATGATATTTAAATAGCATTAGCTGAAATAGCAAAGAACAAAACGGAATCATTAAAACAGAATCCGATCGGTTTTATAAAAAGCAAGGAAAAATGAAATTAGAAATAATAACCCCTGAGAAAATATATTTTACCGGAGAAGTAACTTCGGTGACCTTGCCCGGGACGAGTGGGCTTTTTACAGTGTGGGAAAATCATGCTCCTCTAATTTCATCTTTAAAAGAAGGAAAGATTAGCTATCTGTCAAATAAAACAGAAACGGAGTTGATGATTCAAGGTGGTTTTGCCGAAGTAAGCAAGAATACAGTGACAGTATGCCTTGAATTAGTTTAGAATAAAATCGGAGCAAGCTTAATCGGAAGGTTGATTGAGTATGCAAAACAAAGTAGAAGGGTAATTTTAGTATTTAAAGTAAATAAGAATCCAAATGAAAGCACTTAAAAAACGACTAATTATTATCCTGACTGCGGTCATGTTGGTATCCGGTTGGGGAGCATGGGGATTACTATTTTCGATACTTCCTGAAAGTTATTTCCCATGGTATCCAATTATTCCATGTTTCTTTTATTTAATGGGATTGGTATTGATTCAGGTCATTACACGTGACAAAAGAGAAAATGAGCTTAAGTTGGTGAATCTTTATATGATTATTAAACTGACGAAAGTTGCAGCCTGTGTACTGCTTGGGGGAATTTATTTTCTGGTGATTGCTCAGCAAATACGGGATTTTGTAGTTGTTTTTGTTGGATTTTACTTATTATACCTGGGTCTCGAAACTTACTTCTTCTATCTGACTGAAGAAATAATTAAAAAGAAAAAAGTGGATGAATAGCTTACGTAAGATATTTAGCCTGATAGCAATATTTATATTTTTATCAGGATCATTAGTTTTGGCGAACGAACCGGTACCGGTAGAAAAGCCTAAAGAGAAGTTGGATGTGAAAGAACTAATTCTGGAACACTTAGCAGACTCATACATTTGGCACATTACTAAAATTGGGGATACCGATATTGCAATACCACTTCCTGTAATTGTTTATAGCCAGACAACCGGCTTGCATGTGTTTATGTCCTCGGCTTTTCATGAAGGTGCAGAACATGAAGGATTAACTATTGCTGCCGAAGGAAAGTATAAAGGTAAGATCGTAGAAAAAGATGCTCAGGGGAACGAAGTAAAACCAATTGATATTTCAATTACGAAGGTAGTGCTTTCCTTACTTTTTAATAGTTCATTGCTTATTTTCATCATCCTGATGGTTGCCCGATCATATAAAAAAGATACGTATGAGTCGAAAAAAGGATTTGTAGGATTTATGGAAATGTTTATTATGAATATAAACGATGATGTTATCAAACCGTGTATCGGGAAAGATTACAAAAGGTTTTCCCCTTATTTGCTGACAGTCTTCTTTTTCATATTCCTGAATAATTTAATGGGTATAATTCCTATTTTCCCGGGAGGTGCCAATGTTACCGGTAACATTGCCATCACTTTTACTCTTGCAATCTGTACGTTTTTCATTGTCAATATATTCGGGACAAAGGAATACTGGAAAGAAATATTTTGGCCTGATGTACCTTTGTGGTTGAAAGTGCCGCTACCTTTAATGCCTGTTATTGAGCTCGTAGGTGTCTTTACCAAACCATTTGCATTAATGATTCGTCTCTTTGCCAATATGCTTGCCGGACACTCGATTGTTTTAGGACTGACTTGCCTGGTATTTGTCACAGTAAGCTTAGGACCTGCTATGAATACCAGTATGACAATTGTTTCGGTATTATTTACCGTTTTCATTAATCTGGTAGAAGTATTGGTAGCCTATATCCAGGCCTATGTCTTTGTATTGTTATCCGCCGTATTTATAGGACTGGCACGGGTAGAACCACATCATGCCAAAGAAGCAATAAAATAAGAACACATAAATTTCCGAATGGGAATAACAAATAAAAAAAGTATAAAATCAATTATTAAAAACTCAGCCTTTAATTTGTTCCGTCAACTGAGGGAAAACTTAGGGGCATAAATAAAACAATTATGTTACTGACAATTTTATTACAAGCTGCCGCAGGTGCAGGTTTAGCTAAATTAGGTGCAGGTCTTGGAGCAGGTCTTGCTGTTATTGGTGCAGGTCTGGGTATTGGTCGTATTGGTGGATCTGCCATGGACGGTATTGCCCGTCAACCGGAAGCAGGATCGGATATTCGTTTATCTATGATTATTGCTGCTGCCCTTGTGGAAGGTGCTGCTTTATTTGCTATTGTAGTTTGTGGTTTTATTCTTTAGTCTTAGAATACTGTCAAAGGGCTAAAGTCCAAGGCTAAAAACCAAATGTCCTTACTAATTTAAATTGACAGGTTCATACTGCCAATCATAAATTGTAAATTGTAAAATTGTAAATCAATTGAGTTATGTCATTATTATTGCCTGATTCCGGTTTGTTATTCTGGATGTTTCTTTCATTCGGAATAGTTGCATTTATCCTTGTAAAATATGGATTTCCAGTTATAATCAAAATGGTGGAAGACCGTAAAGAGTACATCGATAATTCTTTAAGTATTGCTAAGCAAGCCCATGAAGAATTAGCAAGTGTAAAGTTCGAAGGTGAAGCCATTGTGGATAACGCCCGCCGTGAGCAGGTAAAAATCATGAATGAAGCTGCCCAGACCCGCGACTTACTGATTCATGACGCTAAAGAAAAGGCAAGCCTTGAGGCAGCTAAAATAGTAACTGAAGCAAGAAAACAGATTCTGGTTGAAAAAGAAGATGCCATCCGTGACATTCGTCGCCAGGTAGCTGAATTATCGGTCGATATTGCTGAAAGAGTACTTCGCGGACAATTGGAGAAGAAAGATGAGCAATTGAATATGATTAATCGGTTGCTCGACGAAATCAATATTTCTAAATCATAATCCGACATGAATACAGGACTTATACCGGTTCGATATGCAACCGCTTTACTGGATTTTGCCAATGGAAGTAATTTGCAGGACAGTGTGTACACTGAGGCAAAAGCTGTAACAAAAAGCTATTTCCAATTCAGTGAGTTGAGGACTGTACTTGACAACCCGGTTTTAGCAAAAGCTGAAAAACGAAAAATCATAATCATGGCAGCCGGAGGAAATGTATGCAAGCCTTTTGAGAAGTTTGTTGATCTGTTATTGGAAAATAACCGCGAGAAACATTTACTCTCAGTTGCGTTTAAATATATCGACTTATTCAGGAAACAAAAAAATATCCATTACGGAAAATTAACCACTGCCTCTGCAATCAATGCCGCAACAGAGAAACGGTTAATGGCTATGGTAGAGAATACTACCGGTGGAACCATTGAAATGGAAAAGGTGATTGATCCAGATATTCTGGGAGGATTCATGTTCGAAGTCGATTTTGTACGTTGGGATGCCAGCATTTCAGGACAACTTCGAAGGATTAAGAAAGAATACATTGAAAAGAACAATAAAATCGTCTAAAGAATTTGCAATTTAAAGATGTACAATTTACGATTGCATTTTCAACGTAAATTGTATTTCAGAAGTGTTGAAAAATTGATCAACCCAATTGTAAATTGTAAATTAATAAATTGTAAATTAATAAAGAGATGTCTGATAATATAAAGGTGAGCGAAGTATCTGAAATCCTTCGGATGCAACTCGAAGGAATTGACACCAGCGTTCAGTTTGACGAAGTGGGCACAGTACTGCAGGTCAGTGATGGGGTAGTTCGTATTTATGGGCTACGCAATGCCGAAGCCAATGAATTGTTGGAATTTGAGAATGGAATGAAAGCCATTGTGATGAATCTGGAAGAAGATAACGTTGGGGCAGTCCTACTTGGACCAACCAATGATATTAAAGAAGGATTCACGGTGAAGCGGACTAAACATGTTGCCTCTATTATGGTAGGTGAAGGAATGCTTGGCCGGGTTATCAATCCACTTGGTGAACCCATTGATGGCAAAGGAAAACTGACAGGTGAAATGATTGAATTACCGCTGGAACGTAAAGCTCCGGGTGTAATTTACAGACAACCCGTAAATCAACCTTTACAAACAGGACTAAAAGCTATCGATGCAATGATTCCGATTGGCCGTGGACAACGTGAGTTAATTATCGGCGACCGTCAGACCGGAAAAACAAGTGTTGCTATTGACGCAATTATTAATCAGAGATCAAATTTTGATGCAGGCGATCCTGTATATTGTATCTATGTTGCCATTGGTCAAAAAGGATCAACAGTTGCAACTATATTAAACACCTTACAGGAACACGGTGCTATGGAATACACCACTATTGTGGCTGCCAGTGCTTCTGATCCTGCTGCATTACAATATTACGCTCCGTTTGCAGGTGCCACCATTGGTGAATTCTTCCGTGATACGGGTCGTCATGCCTTGGTTGTTTATGATGATTTATCAAAACAGGCAGTTGCTTATCGTGAAGTATCCTTGATTCTTCGCCGCCCTTCT
>Ga0302208_10001127_pt1 | contig 11780 bp, 6 predicted proteins | sample II_Fen_E2_3_FD_194577 | JGI IMG/M metagenome (GOLD analysis project Ga0302208, IMG submission 194577) | Peat permafrost microbial communities from Stordalen Mire near Abisko, Sweden - II_Fen_E2_3 | ecosystem: Environmental > Terrestrial > Soil > Wetlands > Permafrost | place: Sweden: Abisko...
TAATATGGTAATACTCGTTATGCTACCACTTATTAATAATGCGCCTTCTACTAATTTTTCGAGGAATCGTTTCACGTTTCTTTGGTTTTAAAAACAGTACAAAGAAACGCTGACGATATTAAAGTAAAATTACGAAAGTATTACAAACATGTTACGTTTTGTATAGATATAGTTTCTTTGTGGTTTAATGCTCAGTATTTCAATTGTTTGGTTGGTTGTTCGAGCAATTTAGTTCTGAAAAATTGAATTGTAACAGCATTGTAATAGCTTTGGCAAAATCTTGTAATATAGTCGCCGTTTCTTTGCACCGTAATCAGAAAGCAAAAAAACATATTCAAATTATAAACTAAATTAAAATTCAAAAAATGAAATTCAAAAGTTTAGCAATTATCGCATTAGGTCTTGTAAGTTCGACCGTTGCATTTTCACAAGAAGCGAAAGTGGACTCACTTAACATGCTTGACCAACGTGTTACAACTGTTGAAGATGGACTTTTTCAACTAAAGAAACTTAAATTGAGTGGCTACATTCAAGCTCAATGGCAATCTACTCAATTAGACTCATTGGGTAACAAATCAAACGACATGAAAGTGGGTACTGGTCTTAACCAACTTGAAAAAACACCAGGTATTAGTGATTACAACCGTTATGGAGTGCGTCGCGGTCGTTTAAAAGCAACGTACGAAGATTTTGGATGTCAGGCAGTCATTGAATTTGACATTTCAGAAGGTGGTTTGAAAACCAAAGATCTTTATTTGAACATACTTGACCCATGGGTTAATACTTTTGCACTTAAGGGTGGGGTTTTTGATCGTCCTTTCGGATACGAAATTGCGTATTCTTCTTCAAAATTAGAATCACCGGAACGTAGCCGTATAATCCAAACTTTATTTCCAGATGAAAAGGATCTTGGTTCTATGTTGACGATTCAGGCTCCAAAAACGTCTCCTTGGAACGTGTTGAAACTGGAAGCAGGATTACTTTCAGGTAACTCTATCAATAAAGATTATAAAAGTAAGAAGGATCTTGCCGCTCACTTAACCTTTAATAAGGCATTAGCCACAATGAAATATGGTGTAGGTGTTTCTATGTACTCGGGTTCTGTTCTTCAAACCAATGTAAATGTTTATACAATGTCAAATGGTGCATTTGTTCTTAATAATACTGCTTCAAACTTGAATTCATATGCAAGCCGTTCTTACTTTGGACTTGATGCTCAGTTCAGTGTTGCTTCCGACTTGGGTTTAAGTTCTATTCGTGGCGAATATATTTCAGGTAAGCAACCTGGTACATCAGGAAGTTCAGCAAGTCTTAACAATGCTGATCCAACCACAATAGCTGCCGGTGATACTTATATACGTCCTTTTAGCGGTGGTTATATCAATTTTGTTCAGGATATTGCAGATACAAAACACTCTATCGTTGTGAAATATGACTGGTATGATCCTAATACATCTGTAAGTGGAGATAAAGTTGGTAGTGCTGCAAAAACAGGGAAAGCAGATATGGCTTATTCTACCTTAGGTTTGGGGTATATGTACCGTATGAATAACAATGTTCGTGTTATGGCTTATTATGACATAGTAAGTAACGAATCAACAAAAGTAAAAGGATATTTCTCAAATGTAAAAGACAACTTAGTAACTGTACGTTTACAATATAAATTCTAATAAAAAGAACAATAAACACATTAAATAAATAAATCAAAATGAAAAAACTTATTTTATCTATTATGATGGTTTGCACAATTGCACCATCGTTTTATGCACAAAAATTGAAAGGTAGTGACACTGTTTTGCCATTGGCGCAAAAAGAAGCTGAAGTATTCGGTAAAAAAACCGGAAAATCGGTAACTGTAATTGGAGGTGGTAGTGGTGTAGGTATTGCAGCTTTGTTGGAAGGAACAACTGAAATCGCAATGGCATCTCGTGCAATGAAATTTGACGAAAAAGTAAAATTTCAGGAATCAGGTAAATCATTAGTAACAAAGATTATTGCTTATGATGCATTGGCAGTAGTTGTGAATCCAGCTAACCCGGTTTCAAAATTGACCAGAGCACAATTGGAAGGTATTTTTACAGGTAAAATTACCAACTGGAAACAAGTAGGTGGTGCCGATTTGAAAATCACTCCTTACTCTCGCGAATCAAGCTCAGGAACTTACGAATTCTTCAAAGAACACGTATTGTTGAATAAGAACTATGTAAACTCTATTCTGAGTATGCCTGCTACAGGTGCTATCATTCAATCGGTAAGCCAAACAAAAGGTGCAATTGGTTATGTAGGATTGGCTTATGTTGAAAAAGGCGTAAAAGCTTTACATGTATCTTTTGATGGAAAGACTTATGTTGAACCAAACGAAGTAACAGCTAAAAACAAAACATATCCAATCATTCGCCCACTTTACTTCTATATGGACAAAAAAGTGGAAGTGAAATCAAAACCATTGGTAGATTTTATTATGTCGGCCGAAGGTCAAAAAATAGTAGAACAAGTTGGTTATGTGCCAGTGAAGTAAGCTCTGTATAGAGAGAATACAATTTTAAAAAAGTCCGTTGTCAAACATTGTTTTGACAGCGGACTTTTTTTTGTTGAAAAATGAAACATTGAATTTGTTAGCCATTAGTCCATGTGTTGTTTAGGTCATTTATTCGAATATGAATTGTTTCGCGCTGCTTTTAATATATGATGAATAGGTCAGTTTACTTAAAATAAATTATTTTGGCGTAAAAGTATTCTTTTATTACAAAAATATGTTTAATAACATATTTTAAGGCTGTGTTGAGGATATATGCTTGTTGGAAAAGTATTATAGGCGTGTAGAAAAAGTACTATAAAATACTCGTTATTATACAAATTTAGCCTAAATCGAAAACATAAGCGCAATAAATGGAAGATTTAGAGTAGAAAAAGTATTGTTTAATGCTAAAAAAATATAGTTTTTATTATTGAAGATACTTTATTTTTGCACAGTCGGAATTCATCATTCCGTTCAATTATCAACCTATTTAATATTAAATTTAATTCCATGAAAAGAAAAATCAATTTACTATTGGTATTGCTCCTCTTTGGAGTAGGCTTAGTTTCTGCTCAGCAGAATCTTTCTGTTTCGGGAGTTGTTACTGATGCAAGTGATGGTAGTCCACTAGTTGGTGTTACTGTTATTGCCAAAGGAGCAACTAATGGAACTGTAACGGACATAAACGGCAAGTACAGCCTGAAAGTGACCCAAGGTTCAACCATCGTTTTTACATACATTGGTATGGAAAAACAACAAGTGCTGGTTAAAGGCAATGTTGTTAACGTCAAGTTGCAGGCTGACTCACACGTTTTGAATGAAGTCGTAGCCGTTGGTTATGGAACAATGAAGAAAAGTGACTTGTCGGGCGCTTCGGTAACTGTTGGCGAAGAGAAACTCAAGGGTTCAATTATTACCAATATGGATCAGGCTTTGCAGGGTCGTGTTACCGGTGTTACTGCTGTACAAACGTCAGGTGCTCCGGGTTCCTCGGTTTCTATCCGTGTTCGTGGACAAAGTACAATTAATTCAGGTGCCGAACCGCTTTATGTTATCGATGGTATTCCCATTCAGATTACCGGTAAATCGGGAGCTGATTACGGTTTAGGCGATGCTTTGGGTAATGGTTCCGTATCTACTATCTCACCTCTTTCTACCATTAATCCTTCTGACATTGTTTCAATGGAGATTTTGAAAGATGCTTCTGCTACTGCCATTTACGGTTCTCAGGGATCAAATGGTGTTGTGCTTATCACTACCAAACGTGGTAAAGCAGGTGAAGCTAAATTTTCGTACGATGGTATGTATAGCATTCAGCGCCAGGCAAAACGTCTGGATGTAATGAATTTAAAACAATTCGCAGAATATAGTAATGATATGGCTGCCGAAACAGCCGGACGCGATCAACGCGTGGAGTTCCGTGATCCAAGTTTACTAGGTAATGGTACCAACTGGCAAGATGCCGTATTCCAGATTGCACCTATGCAAAGTCACACCATTAGTGCTCAAGGTGGTACCGAAAAAGTAAAATACTTTGTGTCTGGTTCCTACTTAGGTCAAAAAGGTACAGTGAAAGGTACTGATTTCAAACGTTTTTCATTTCGTTCTAATTTGGACGCACAGTTGAAAAAATGGTTGAAAATGGGTGTGAATATGACCTATTCAAATACAGATGAGCGTTTAGGACTTGTTGATAGTGATGAAGGTATCCTGAACATAGCTTTATTGTCGACTCCGGATGTGCCTATCTACGATATGAACGGTAACTTTACCAGTGTTAGTCGCGAAGGTGTTGCCTCGCGTGTGAATCCTATTGCAAAATCATTGGACGAAGATAATTTGCTAAATCGTTCGTCGTTGAATGGGAACATATTTTTCGATGCAACTATCATGAAAGGGCTAACATTTCATACCGAATATGCCATGGACAAAGGTAGTTCAACTGCCGAACGCTTTTTACCTACAGCTACTTACGGTAGTTGGTCTCGCTCTATCAATAGTGATTCATGGCAAACGAATCAGAATTTATTTTGGCAAGTTAAAAATTATTTGACGTATGCCAAAGATTTTGGTTCGCATAAAATTACGGCTATGTTGGGTCAGGAAATGTCTGAGTCCAGCTGGAAGTTCCAAAGTATTTCGAACACTAACTTGCCGGATAATACGGTTCATAATCCTTATTTAGGTGTGGGTATACCTAAGATTAATGCAGGAATGGGCAGCAGTACTATGGCTTCACTTTTTGCACGTGGTACTTATAATTATGCCGATAAGTATTATGCAACCTATACTTTCCGTCGCGATGGATCCTCCAAATTTGGTCCGAATAATCGTTGGGCTACATTCCATTCGGGTGCTGCTTCATGGCGTTTTAGCAATGAATCGTTTATGGAAGAGTTGAAATCGGTAATTAGTAACGGTAAGTTACGTATCGGTTGGGGACAAACAGGTAATCAATTTATTGGCGATTACTTGTGGGGTGCAAAAATCTCAAAAATGTCAACTGGTTTAGGAGTAGCCTATCGTCCAACCAATATTGCCAATCCTTATCTTCAATGGGAAACACAAGAGCAAACCAATTTGGGACTAGATCTTGGATTGCTGAATAATAGGATAGAATTAACGGTAGATGCTTATAAAAAAGTATCAAAAAACATGTTGATGCCTATTGATTTACCATCGTATATGGGGTCAAAAGGGAATAGTTCAAGTGCATTGGCAGCCCCTTGGGGAAATATAGGATCGCTTGAAAATAAGGGATTGGAAATCTCATTAACCACACATAATATCAAAACGAAAGATTTCCAATGGGATACTGAAACTCAAATTTCATTTAACAAAAACAAATTATTGGATTTGACCGGAACATCTGCTACTTCTATCGAAGGTTACGGACAATGGTCGGATGTGGTTTCGCATACCGAAGTGGGTCAATCACTTTATAATTTCTACGGATACAAAGTGGTGGGTATTTATCAGGATAAGGCTGATATTGAAAATTATACCAATAGCCTAGGTAATAAAGTAACACCTAAGAGTCCGTCTACATCAACAAAACCATGGAGCCGAACCAATACTACTTATGTGGGTGACCTCAAATACGAAGATGTGAATCTTGATGGTAAAATAGATGAAAATGACCGTACTAATTTAGGTTCTCCTATGCCCATTTTTACCTTTGGGTTTAATAATACTTTCCACTACAAGAATTTTGATTTGAATATATTTGTGAATGGATCATACGGTAACAAAGTATTGAATTATTCTGCCATTAATCTTTCAAGCATGAAATCATTATGGAATAATCAACTCGCAACGGTAGCTAATCGTGCCCGTCTGACACAAATTAATACTGCTCAGGTTTATCCTTATATGAATTCAACAGGTGTAACTGTATACAATTGGTTTGATGATATTGACAACGTGAAAGTTGCTAATTCAGGAACAAATATGCCCCGTGCTATTCAAAACGATCCAAACGGAAACACCGATATGTCAAGCCGTTATATTGAAGACGGATCTTATTTGCGGTTGAAAAATATATCGTTGGGCTATAATTTTGATAAAAAATTATTGAAGCCTTTGCATTTGGAATCGTTACGTATCTATGCTAACATTCAGAATTTATACACTTTGACCAAGTATACAGGCTTCGATCCTGAAGTTGGTGTAAGTACTGCTAGTAGTGGTGTATATGGCTTAGATAATGGACGTTATCCTTCTCCTCAAGTATATACATTTGGATTAAATCTATCATTCTAAATTATTGAAAGGAAATAATATGAAAATACTTAATATAAAGAGTTTGGCGATTGCCTCCATTTTTGTTGTCGGAATGAGTTCATGTACCGACTTCTTAAATCGTCCGGCCGAAGATACATATACCACTGATGGTTTTTACCAGACAGATGCGCAATGTTTCCAAGGGGTTAATGCTCTCTACAATTCACCTTGGTATGACTATCAACGTGGTTTTGTTAAGATAGGTGATGTGCTTTCGGGCAATGTATATATGGGTAGTGATAATGCCTATCAATCCTTTGTACTGAAATCGAGCGATGCGGATTTGAAGAATGCTTCTGCATCCTTGTGGTCGGTGAATGCTTATTGCAATACGATTATCGAAAATGTAAAAATGAAATCGGGATCAGCTGTAACGCAAACCACTAAAAACACTGTAATAGGTGAAGCGCTAACGTGGAAAGCTATGGCGTACTTTTACCTGGTTCGTTGTTTTGGTGCTGTGCCTATTATTCACAACAACAGTGCTATTATCTCTGCAGGGCAATCGAACAGCGTTTACAAAAATAAAATCGAAGACGTATATACTTATATCGTAAAAGATTTGGAAAAAGCCATTGAGCTTCTTCCAGCCACCAATGTAGCAGGGCGTATTGATAAATATAGTGCTTGTGGATTATTGGCTAAGGTGTACCTGACAAAAGCCGGTTACGGACAAAGTGGAACGCGTAATGCTGACGATCTTGCTAAAGCTGCGCTATATGCAGGAAAAGTAATCAATGAAAGTGGCCGTACGCTAACGCCTGTTTACTCGGATATTTTTCGTTTGAAAAATAATGGAACACAGTCGTTTGTCGGTGAAGATTTAATCTCATGGCAATGGACCATTGGTAGTCAGTGGACTTGTCAGAATACTTTTCAATCCGACCTTGGATTAGCCGGATTCTCTGAATTTGCCGATTCATGGGGTACATGGGTTGGTTTGACCATCGACCTTGAAGATGCATTTGGTGAAGATGCATCCAATCTGACTCGCAACAACACCGATGCGCGCCGTAAAGCTACCATGATGATGCAGGGCGATCACTACGATTATTTCTGGTCTGACAAAGGCGGTTTTGATTATGATTGGACAAAAGCAACATCGAGCGATGGTAAACTGACCGTAACCTATGGTAGCGGTACCGGTTCCAATTGTGTGAAACATATCGTAGGTGATAATGCCGACCATTTAGCAGGTTCGGGAATTGGTATGGATCGTATGGCTACAGCATTAAGTACTCACCTGCTTCGTTTATCTGATGTGTATCTGGTTTATGCCGAAGCAGTATTGGGCAATGGAGCATCTACTTCCGATGCAGCAGCATTGAAAGCGTTTAATGCTGTACGTGGTCGCAGCGTAAGCAGTTACACCCCGAAAACTTCGATTACATTCGATGATATTTTCAAAGAACGTCGTTTGGAATTGGCTTGCGAAGGCGATTTCTGGTTTGATTTTGTACGTTTAAGCTATTACAAACCTGCTGAAGCAAAAGCACGTTTGGCTGCTCAAAACCGTGGTTATTGGAATGGCCTGGAAGATTATTACAAAGGAAAAATTGCTAAATCGGCTGTAACCAAAACGGTGGTAAATATTAGCGAAGGCAATGTGTTTTTCTCTATTCCTTTCCCTGATACCGATCAAACAGCGAATCCAAATCTTTCAAAGGATCCGGTTTCATTTGACTTTAGCACGATTAGTTTCTAAAAAATATAATTAGAATGAATATGAAAAATATATATAAATCAACAATAAAGATGGTTACGTCGCTTGTCGTACTGGTCACATTAGTAGCCATTCCTGCGTGTAACGATAATCCGGATGAATATCAGGCTGCTTCGGGTATTCCTGCGATATCTTATGTGCGTCTACCCGATGCTCTGCGCAGCGATTCATTGGTTTCACACGCATTTATGGGAACGACAGTTGCAATTGTGGGTGAGAATATGAGAACTATAAAAGAAGTTTGGTTTAACGATCAACAGGCTGTGTTGAATACGAGTTTAATTACTCCCACAGCATTGATTGTACAAGTACCAAACACTATCCCTGAAAAAGTGTCAGGGAAAATCTATATGGTAACAATTGCCAATGATACCGTTAAGTATGATTTTGGTGTAGATGTTCCTTCTCCTCTGTTAAGTACCATGGACTGCGAGTATGTGGCCGATGGCGGTTCGGCCGTTATTAATGGTAACTTTTTCTTACCTGTGGATGGAAGTACTGTTCCAGAAGTTTATTTTACTCCCAATATCAAAGCGGAAGTAATCTCAGCTACCATCAATAAAATAACAGTGAAAGTTCCTGCCGGTGCCGGTGTTGGTCCTGTTTCGGTAAAAAGCCGCTATGGAACTACCCGTTCGAAGGCGTTTTATTTCAGAGATAATCGTGGAATGATTCTGGACTGGGACAATACAAATGCTTCAGGCGGATGGCGCTCGGGAGTGATTGCAAATTCAAATCCTGCCGGTATTAGTGGTAACTACGTTCGTTTTTCAGGTAGTATTGACGACACAAAAGGAGCCGGCTCAACATGGAATGAGGATGCTTTCTCGTTCAATCTATGGGGAACATCTAACAGTCGTCCACAAGGCGATTTGTTCACTATCGCTCCTGCAAAAGCAGTTTTGAAATTTGAAGTAAATGTAGATAAAGCATGGTCTTCAGGTGCATTGCAAATGATTTTTACTCCTTGGGGAACTTCTGGAACTAACGGTTATATTGCTGATGGTGCAACTCCGAGAGGACTTTGGAATCCTTGGTCAACTGCTGATAAAGGTACATATAAAACGAATGGTTGGATAACAGTATCTGTTCCGTTAACAGAATTCAAATATGACCATACAGGTAAGGTGCTAAAAATGGCTGATCCAGGAAATTATGGTGGGTTGACATTCTTTGTTTTCAACGGGGGTATCGTTGGTACTGCTGCTTGTACTCCGGATATTTGTATAGATAACATTCGTGTTGTTCCTGCTGAATAATCATAAACAAACCTTGTCCGCTCCCGGTAAAAGGGAGTGGACAATAAAAATCAATACTATTATGCGACATAAAAAAATTATTTTTCTATATGTAAGTCTTGTCACTTGCGTGTTGCTCAGTGGTTTATTTCTTAATTCCTGTAAACAGGATGAAGTAGTAAATACTCCTACATTGAGTGTTTTTGGTCCTTCCCCTGCTTTGCGGGGTGGAGTTATAAAGTTTATTGGAACAAATCTGGATAAAGTTACTTCTATAATGTTACCCAATAATATTGAAGTAAAAGACATAACAAAAACCAGTGCAACAGAGATTTCTATCACTATCCCACAAGAAACAAAACCGGGATTGGTTACTTTAAAATCGGCTAGTGGAGATATTACCACTAAAACTCCGTTGACATTTTCGGAGCCTATTTCTGTTGATACTTATACTACCACTGCAGTGAAAGCCGGTGATGTATTTACCATTGGTGGTGATTATCTTAATTTGGTTGCTCAGGTAATATTCAGCGATGGTGCAGTTGTTGATAGTTCAAAATTTATCAGCAAATCGCGCAAAGAACTGAAAGTATACGTGCCTAAAGCTGCTAAAACAGGTAAAGTTGCCGTATCGAATGGAGCTACTATTCCGGTGTTAGTGTATACTGCGGGTAATGCCACAGTTACAGATCCTACAACGTTGACTTCTATATCACCAGTTCCTGTTAAGCCGGGTGAAAACCTGACTATTGCCGGAGCTTATCTTAATTTGGTGAAACAAGTCATTTTGGCGGATGGAAATAAAATTGATAGTGCTGCAATTACTGTAAATGCAGCTAAAACAGCTATTACAGTGAAGGTGCCTTTAACCGCTAAGGAAGGTGTTGTGAAAATGATAACCTATTCTGGTCTTGAAATTACGAGCACTGCTGTGATGAAGTTGGTAGGTCCTGCCATCACTTCTGCCTCACCTTTGTTGGTGAAAAACGGTGCATCGCTTACAATTACAGGTACTAACCTTGATCTGGTAACGACTGCTGTTTTTGGGGCTGTAGAAGGAAAAATTACTGCTCAATCGGCAACAAGTATTACAGTAACTGTACCAATGACTGCTGTTGATGGTACTGTGGTGCTGAATACCAATTCCGGTTTAACGGCAACTTCTGCTGCTTTGACGATGGTGAAACCTACATTTACAAGCATCACTCCACTTGCGTTAACCGCCGGTGATAAAGTGACCATTGCAGGAACCGACCTCGATTTGGTTCGTAAAGTAATCTTCTTAGGTGGTTCTGTGGCTGTAACACCAGCTATTGGTGCAACTTCGTTGGAAGTAACTGTGCCAACAACCTGTGCGGGCACCGGGGTGATAACTTTAGAAACGGTAAACGGAACGAAAGTAGCATCAACCGATCAACTTGCGATCAAAGCAGCTACTACACCTGCCATCATTAGCATAACACCTGCAGTTGCTCCAGGTGGTTTGATGACTATTACCGGTAAGAATCTGAATTTTGTGGAATCAATTTATTTTGAAAACAATGTGAAGGCAGTGCTTTATGGAGTGCGTACTGAAACATCGATTACCGTATATGTTCCAGTTGAGGCTAAACATGGTCAAACTACATTCACAATGAATTCATTTGTTGGGGAAAAAATTGTATCTGATAAATTCATTTATGGAACAGATCCTGTTGTAGATGCAAGTTATGTATTCTTTGATTTCGATAGCAAAGGCTCTTGGTGGGGTAGTTATGGAGCAGTCGAAAACAATACTGATTTATCATTAACTGGTAAGTATTTCCGTATCAATCAGAATTTGCCGTCAGGATGGGTTGACTTCTTCTGGAGAAATGGTCAAGACAATCTGAAAGTTACAGGTGTTACTGTAGCTCAATGGGCTATTAAAATGGATGTCAATGTTTTGGGTGGAACTACTCCTGCATTTAAATTCCGTCTAAATGGGACTGATGGAGACTTTTGGGCTGTTATTCCTGGTTTAGAGAATAAAGGCGGTTGGTACACAGTTACTATTCCATTGACAAATTTCAAAGATGGAAATGGATATGGTACAAATACTTTACCCAATGTTCAAAATATCACCAAAGATTTTGGCTTAGCAACCGCAGGTGATGCTGGTTCTGTAAATATATGTATTGACAATATTCGTTTTGAAAAAATTTCGGGTGCAGCAAATGCTCCAAAATTCAAATTAATAGGAATGTGAAATTCGTTATGAATTAGTTTTTTATGAAAGGGAGTTAGTACCCCATGCTAACTCCCTTTTTTCCCATTTAGGACAGAAAACATTATTGTTTGGTTCTCTCATCATTTTTTTCTTAGAAATCCTAAAAGTTCACCTCCTCTTTCCCAATATATTAATACATTTGCGTTTATGTTCAACAGAATATTGGTTGTAATCTTCTCTCTTCTTGTTTTTTTTGTCTCATTCTCAGCTTGTAAATCGGATGGAAATGATGACACTACTGCTCCTTTGCTGATATCGAGCAATCCTGCT
>Ga0302208_10001133_pt1 | contig 11760 bp, 3 predicted proteins | sample II_Fen_E2_3_FD_194577 | JGI IMG/M metagenome (GOLD analysis project Ga0302208, IMG submission 194577) | Peat permafrost microbial communities from Stordalen Mire near Abisko, Sweden - II_Fen_E2_3 | ecosystem: Environmental > Terrestrial > Soil > Wetlands > Permafrost | place: Sweden: Abisko...
GCCTTCATCCTGAAAGTCTGACTAGTGAGGTGCTCAATGTGTCGGATACTTATTTTCCGGGTAAGAATCATCAGAAAACATATTGTACCCTTATGCTCTGGAAAAAGGCAGGTGAATCATGGACAGATGATGAGTTGGTCCCCATTCATAAGATCAGTATTTCTGAAAAAGAAAATTTAGTACGTGTGACATTTGTTGATAAGTCAAAAAAAGTATTCACTTTTGATGATCCGGTAATACCCGAATAATATCAGACCAATCTGAAACCAGAACATAATGCCTGCCGTTAATTTCATATCATAGAAATCAATAGCAGGCTTTTGTTTTTCATAAATATATGATGAATTTCTATCAATTCTCTTACGCTCTATTGTGAATCAATTGATATTCACTTCCTCTTTTACTTAGACCGGTATATACTCCGTTACAGGCCTGTATATGAGTAAAAGATAAATTGAAAGATATAAATAGTTGAAAATAAAAATCAATTCTGAATGGATTCTGATAAAGGCTTTATTTAAGGAAGCAATGCAGATAATCATTTAAACTTATTCCATTTAAATTTACTTATAAAACTTACTCTCTACTTAATTGACTTATTTTTCACCCTCCTTTTGATGACCACTCTATATATTTGCATCATATTATTTGAAGATGTCCATTTTTCTGATGATCTTCAAGCAGAAATAACTACAAAATTTAATAACCATTTAATTTTTAAGACATGAAAAAATTCTTCCTATTATTTGCGGTAATTTTTGCCGCGTGTATCAACTCTCTAAATGTGCAGGCACAAACTGATGTCACTGCCACTTATCTGACAAATGCCGGGTTTGATAACAGTTGTAACTTTCTTGCTACGGATGTTGCCTCTAATTTTGTAATAGCAAATGCCGGTGCCAATTTAAAAGTTGTTCCGGGATGGACTGTGGGAACTATTGGAGATAACAGCGCCGCTGCTTCTTTCGAATACGGGTTTGCAGGATCATTAAATCTATCAGGGACTTTATATGGCTTAATTCCAGCACAAGGACCTGATGCAGCTACCGGTGCCGGTCATGGTGCTCTGGGTATTTCAGCAGCATGGAGTAGTACAATAACCTATTTTCAAACTGTTACATTGCCGGTTGGTAAATATTCACTCCAATATGCAGCTTATAATTCAGGTCCAACAGCTGTGGATTACAGCCGTGTAGGTTGGGTGCCTGCTACAGGAACTTCTGTTATTTCCGCTAAGACTACATTTACAATGGGCGCATGGGATACTGAAACCCTTACTTTTACCGTTGCTACTCCAACTACCGGTACTATACAGGTTGGTATTGGTTCTCCTAATACAGGTTCAGGAACAGTTGGAAGAATATTCTTTGATAATGTAAAATTAACTCTCCTTCCGGTAGATAAAACCACACTTTTACAACTCAAAGATTCAGCAAGTGTTATGTACAGTCATCAACAGCCTGTAGGAACTTTTACTGTTTATACCGATTTAAATAATGCCATTGCTGCAGCCCAAGTGGTTTACGATAATGCCAATGCAACAACAGCTGATGTCTTAGGAAATGAAGCTGCATTGAAAGCTGCCATTGCGAATATTTATTATACCATTGTTCTTCAATCCAGAATAAGTACATGGACAACATTGCCTTATGATGCGACTTCAATTATTGTAAATCCCAGTTTTGAAACTAACAGTACTACCGGTTGGACAAATGTAGGTGGCTTTACAATGCAGAACAATTCATCATTCCCATTTAAAGCCGGTACTTATTATGTTGAAAGATGGAAAGGTTCCGGTAATTGGACAGGTTTGAAATTATCTCAAAAACTGGTTTCTCTTCCTAATGGGATATACAAATTAACAGTTGGTGCTTTAAATGATCCAATCACTACCGGTGGAGCATTTGTGTATGGCAATGCTGTAAAAGCTGAAGTGTTTAATCGAAATGATTATACAGTTTTAGTAACTGTAACAAACCATGAATTGGAAATCGGATATGAAGTTGTAAATGGAGGAAACTATGTTGCTGTCGATAATTTCAGATTATCATACATCAGCGATGGTTCCCCTTATGTAATACTGACTCCGGGTTCACTGCTATTTGATGCGAATAATTTAACTAGAACATTCACGGTCAGTGGTGGAAACCTTTCAACAAATCTTGTTCTTACTGCTCCTACAGGCTTAACACTTGATAAAACTACACTGACACCTGCTGAAGTAGCTGCAGGAGCAACTGTTAGTGCCACTTTTGATAATACAACAGTCATAACAAACGGAACAATTTCGGCTACAACCGGTGCTCTTGTTCAGAATGTAACTGTAAATACTTCTGTTGATCAGAGCTGTTTTACTCCGCTTTACACGACATTTACTAATCTGATCCCAAATCCAATTATGAATGATCTTTCGGCATTTGGTGGCTGGGGATTTAAATCTGTAGTATTGGGTGAAGCTTATTGTGGAGCTGCATGTGTTAAGTTTAATGCTCTTACAAATGCGTATTCAGATGGAGCAGCAATGGATGTCACAGGTATTGCGTGGGCTGCAAATTCTACTTATCGCTTACATGCATGGGTAAAGGCTGTTGATGGTACCTTCGCGTTTTTAGCAAATGGAGCTAATCCTAATGTGACTATTACAGTGCCTCAATCGAATAATGAATGGGTATTGATTGACAAAACCTTTACAACAGGAGCAGCACCTACTACCGGCTTCTTTACTTTCAATAATGTTGATGGCGCTTCTACCGGTAAGATTGCATACATTGATAATTATGAATTGTATAATATTGGTGTGATAACAAATGCAGTTAATCCTGCAGATAATTTAAATCAGAAAGTTTACATTCTGAAGAATAAGATTGTGGCTGATTTCAATTTAACTGAATCTTCTACTGTTGAGTTCTCTGTTTACAATGCACAAGGAATTCTTATCTCTAAGGAAAAAGCTTCATTTAATGCAGGAGCCAATCAACAACTGATAAATGCAAATTTACCTTCAGGTGTTTATATGGTTAAACTATTTAGCAAAGGGTTGTCTTTTACAACTAAAATCATCAAATAAATAAATTTAATTTTCTGAAATGAAGGGTGCAACGATCAATTGATCATTGCACCCTTTTAATTTGTAAATAAATAGTGATTGATTATCCCCTTTTTTGACTTTTTTTTCTTCTGGATTCTATTAAAATAGGTTTATATTTACATCTTTAAAACCAGTTAGCTATTCATCATTTAAAATGAAAAATGATCCGGAATTCAGTCGTTATATGAATTATTAAATTGAAAAAACACAAAAGAAAAAAATGAAAATTAAATTACTCTTTGCAATACTCTGCATCTCAATATCAATGCCGGCACAAACCATTGTTGGTGGTACTGAAGATCAGGTATCCTCACCAACAGAAGGAGTCATTAACTCTACTTTTGTTAATGAGCCCACTATGAAAGATGACATCCTGCAGATGTTGGCCAATTTCATGACTTATGTAAAAAACGACTATCAGGATGCTTCGGCTAATAATAGTGCCGGGGAACCCTGTGGCTATTTTAAAGGTGAAAATACAGCCGGGAGCAATGAACAAGGTGTGAGACCCAATGCCGATCTTTCCATGATATGTGCTTTCTTGTATAAATACGGTCAGGGTAAAGTGACGCTTCCAGCCGGCGTATCTTGGGGCGATGTAAATAAAATGGCCAGAAGGAGTCTGATATTTGCATATTCCACTCATAAAGCCAACAAGCTGAAAGGTTGCTCAGCAGGAGATTACTGGGGGTCAACCAGTAATACTGACTATGTCTGGGAAAGCTCTTTGTGGTCCATGTCGGTGGCCTATTCAGCCTATTTCCAAAACGATTCGTTGACTGCAACACAAAAAAAATATGTAGCCAATCTGGTAAAAGCAGAATGTAACTACGAGTTGGGCCGTACTATTCCGACCGGCTATTCGGGCGATACGAAAGCTGAAGAGAATGGTTGGGAAACCAATATCCTATCCTGTGCATTGGGATTATATCCCAATGATGCATTAGCTTCGCAGTGGTATGACCGATTGCGTGCTTTTGCCATAAATTCTTATTCTCAGATAAATGATGCAACTGATGCTACAGTTATTGACCCTGACTACAACAACAAAACAGTAAAAGATCTTTTTATAGGAAAAAATCTTTACGATGATTATACCTTGCAGAATCACAACCTTTTCCATACCTCTTATCAGAATGTGGTCATGCAGGAGTTGGGCGAAGGTTTCCTGGCAATGAAAATGTTCCAGACAGGAATTAACGGTGCTGAGAAATGGAAAACAAATGCCTTGATGCACAACAATCAGAAGGTGATGAACAATGTACTCAATGAACTTGCTTTAGCAGATGGTGAACTGGCCATGCCAAATGGCAATGACTGGAGTTTATTCCTGTATGACCAGATCACTTCTTATTCGACGATGGCTTGTTTCCTGAATGACCCGAATGCATTGATGCTGGAAAATCAGGCCTATAAATATATCAAAGCCAGACAGACAACAACTGCCGATGGCAGCTGGTTATTGCGTGCTGATGTAGGTGCACGCCGCATGGGCGTTGAAGCTCACCGCCTGATGATGACCTGGCTTATGCACGACATGGCATCAACTGCAAGCATGAATCCTTCAAGTTGGAGTGACTTCAGAAAAAAGAATGAAGCTGCCAGACTGTTTACGTCACAGAATATCGTAAAAGCATACACCAAAGATCGTTTCACCTGTTTTTCGTGGAGTACCGGAATTAGTAGTTATACCGGATATTTCACACAGAACAGTCCTGATAAAAACAAAATTGTGGTTCCTTACAGAGCGAATAATACCGGGAATATACTGGGTTGGTACTTAGTAAGCGGCAAATCAACGAATGCAACACCCGTAACAAGTGGCATTTATAACTTACAAGGTAATAGTTATACTATGAATGGAGTTATCAATACAAATGATGCCTCGTTGACTAACAATTTCGCAATTTATTCTACTCCGGGAAATGCACTGATTTATCTGGATTACGTTAAAGCCAACAGTGCTGTAACAATTACCGGTGCCCGGGGAGGATTACTTGCTGTAAGTACAGATGAACTTACAAAACTTCAACGTACGATTTATCATAGCAACGGACGCTATCAGACCAATGGAGCAACTACCCTGTCACTTGCAACATCATGGGCTAATATTGATAACCAGATAGGTGTGGTGACGCCTGGTGTCAGCAGTATGGCTTTTGGCGACAGGGCGGCTAACAATTCTATATATACTACCAATTTTTATCCGTTTTATAGTGCTGCAAGTAGGAGTATAGCCGGCGGTGCTGTGGTAGATCGTCGCCAGATTATTTACTACAGTGGTGTAAGTGGCAATCAAACAAGTGATCTGGCCGGCAAAGCCGTCGTGTTAAGATATTCTCTGCCTGCAGGCTGGAACGGTGTGATTGCAACAGATCCGGATAGCATTCGCTATATGCTGGTAAGCAACTTTGTTGGAACAACAACTGCTGATATGAAAGCGATTGGCTTTGCTGAAGGTGCTCCGGTGTTCTCTGTACCAACTGATGTTTCAGGAGGTAAATCAATCGGACATTTTACGCTGGCGGCTTCTCATAGTGTAGGTAATTCGTTACGTGTATTTATTACATCAGGTAGCATTACAGCTCAGCAAGGAACAGATTCAATAAGTGCTTACCTGACTAATAATACAGGTTTTGTTAATAAAGTAGGTTTGGTGATATTTACCACCGAAGGAAAGATAACGGGAAGTATCGACGTACCGGCAAATAGCCGGGTTTTAGTTACAGTTACGAATGGGGCATTGGTTGCATCAAATGCACCAGTTCCTAAAGAACCTACCAACGATATTACTGTCCTCGCTTTGAAAAATGCCGGATTTGATGCATCACCCGTAACTTACAACGTTGCCGGGATATTGAATTCAGGTGCTGTCAATTCATGGTCAAAATTGGGCTATTCCAGTGCGTATTCTTATAACGTTACCGATTGGATCAATCGTAGTGTGGTAGTCAGTAATTCTACTTTCTCTGCAACATTCGATTATGGCTCTACTGCTAAACTAAATGCAATAAGTATTCCTGCCACTGATAAAAATGGGATCAGTACAGGAGCCTGTTTGGGAGTATCTTCCGGTTGGGGTACTGGTAATGCAGTACAATTTACTCAAAAAGTGCTCATCCCTCCAGGAAAATACATACTGAACTATGATGCTTACAACGGAAATACATCCGCAACAACTGTCGTCAGTAACTTAACCGGTTTTATAAATGGTGCGACCACTATATACGATGCAACTACCAATTTTGCTGCTTCTGTATGGACTACCCCGGCTGTAAGTGCAACTTTTACAAGCCCTTTTCAGGGTGAAGTAAGTGTAGGAGCCTGTTGTTCTAACGCAAGTTCTAACGTCGGTCCGAAGATGCTCATAGACAATGTACGAATTCTTACTGACCAGACTGTTGAAAGTGCTGAAAGCTTTTACTGGAACACAGCAAAGGACAGTGCGCATGTTGCACTTAATCGGTATCCCTCAGTAACAAGCGGTGACTTGTACCTAAATTTACAAACCGCTTTACTACAGACTTACACTACCATTGATGAATGTGCTATTGCCGTACAAACACTTCAGGATGCAACTGCCCGATTTTTAGCGGGAGCAATAGTCCCAACCGGAGTTGCAACAGAAAATGATTTTGGTATTCGTGTCTATCCAAATCCTGCCAATCAAATCATCACTATTAATTCAAAAGAAAATGTAAAGAAAGTTGATATCTACGATAGTAACGGTCGTTTGGTTTATAACACAAAGAATAATGTTACAGCTATCAACGTTAGTGGATTTTCCAAAGGTATTTATATGATGAAAATAAATGTTTCAAGTGGCGTTAAATTACAAAAAATAGAAATAATAAATTAGATTCGGTTAATAAGGTTTTATTTTGAGAAAAGAGTTGGGGTATTTCCTCAACTCTTTTTTGTATTAAAGAATTATTTACTTTTTTTTACAGAAAGTACTTCGTTCTATTTATGAATTTATACGATTCACAACTAACTAAAAACTAACAACCTAATTTTTGTTTCATAACAAAGATTTTGATTTTTAAATTCACCATTAAATTTCATGTCAGATATGTATATGTACTTATATATCAATTCAATGATATATAATAAATTCAAGAAGAAAAAAATAATAAAATTTATCAGAGTATAATTAAATGGTTTGTAGAACTTAAGGAGTAAATTTAAAAGGAAAATTATGTCGAAATAGTTTTACTTATTGTCGAAATTATTCAAATGTAATTTTAATCAAATAAGATATATTTGCACTTTATAATACTAATCACTAAAAAATTGCGAAGATGAAAACACACTCACTGGTAACAAAATTTTTACTTCTGTTTATTATTTTTTTGACAGTTCCAACTTTAAGTCCCGCTCAAAGTAAGATAGAACCCATGGCAACGGGTAAATACAATGCAACATGGCAATCGCTCAAACAATATTCAAGTGCACCGGAATGGTATCGTGATGCAAAATTCGGTATTTGGGCGCACTGGGGACCTCAATGTCAGCCAGAGCAGGGTGATTGGTACGCCCGTTTTATGTACTTCTCAGGAACCACACAATTCAACTGGCATGCCGCTAATTATGGAAATCAAAAAACATTTGGTTTTAAGGATGTAATTAATACATGGAAAGCCGAAAGCTGGGATCCGGATTCTCTTGTTCGGCTATACAAAAGAGTGGGAGCACAGTACTTCATGGCCATGGCTAACCACCACGACAATCTGGATATGTATGACAGCAAGTACCAACCCTGGAATACTGTTCATGTAGGTCCAAAAAAAGATATTATAGCCGGTTGGTCTGCTGCAGCAAAAAAAATGGGATTACCATTCGGAGTTAGTGTACATGCTGCCCATGCCTGGACCTGGCTTGAGCCTTCACAGGATTATGATGGTAAACTGACTAAAGCCGATGGTGTCGGGAAATGGTGGGAAGGACTGGATCCTCAGGATTTATATGCTCAAAATCATGCAAGAAGCACAGGAAGTACTAATTCAGGAACTATTCATTCGCAATGGGACTGGGGAAACGGAGCATCACAACCTGATACAGCATATCTGAATAAATTTTATAACCGAACTGTCGACCTGTTGAATAAATACACTCCTGATTTACTCTATTTTGATGACACGGCATTACCTTTCTGCCAAATTAGTGACGTAGGATTAAAAATAGCAGCACACATGTATAATAAAAATCCAAATGCTGTTATATTTGGTAAGGTACTTACTGAAGACCAAAAAGAATGCATGGTTTGGGACGTTGAACGTGGAATTCCTGACAGAGCTCAGGCTAAGCCCTGGCAAACATGTACCTGTATTGGCGATTGGCATTATAACCGTTCGGTTTATAACAATAATGGCTATAAATCTGCCACTACGGTCGTTCGGATGTTAGTCGATATTGTAAGTAAAAATGGTAATTTATTATTAAACATACCTGTAAGGGGTAATGGAACCATTGATGAAAAAGAATTGGCAGTATTAAATGGAATTGCTCCCTGGATGGCGATTAACAATGAAAGCATATACGGCACAAGGCCATGGAGCTCATTTGGAGAAGGTCCGACAGCCGATGCTGTAAAACCACTTTCAGCTCAGGGTTTTAATGAAGGAACTTCATATTCTCCTCTTGATATCCGGTATGCTAAAAAGGACAGCTTTTTGTATGCAACAGCGTTAGGATGGCCAACTTCAGGAATAGTAAATTTAAAAAATATTGCTCTCAGTTCTCCTAATTATCCAGGTAAAGTAAAGAGCATTAGGTTGTTGGGAAGCGGTATTCTTCCTTACTCGCAAAGTATAAATAATGTGGCGATAACATTGCCTGCAACTAAAACCAGTGACATTGCCCTGGTATTAAAAATAACTTTTGATACAAATTATTCAATTACTGACTTAGATGGTTTAATTAAACAATGTACATCAATTGTTAGCATTGCAAAATTAAATATGGGAACTAATTCGGGTCAATACCTTCAAAATGCAGTTTCAGCTTTAGAAGCTCAATTGACGATTGCTAAAACAATTACGACAAGTAATAGTGCTGCTGAAATAGCAACCGCTTTCACGTCACTGCAATCCGTTTACGCATCATTCTGTACAACCGGAAAATCTGAAGGTGGATTATTAGAATATTCAAAATCTCAAAACATTACTGCCAAACATCTTAAAGATGTTCGTAACTTTTCACGTACCGATGTGGGAGTAGTTGGAACGAGCCGGTTTGGTTTGTTGGCAGAACCATGGGTATATACCAATAATATAGTGAATCAGGATAATTTCACAACGGGTGGATTTGATAATTATAATTCAAGTAAATCAATAGGTATTCAGAAATGGAATGCTTCTGATCCGGTTATAACGAATGGGAAAATTTATCAGACAATTACTCTTCCGGCCGGAAGTTATAAGCTTAAAATCAAAGTGAATGAAAACTACGGATTAGTTGCAGGAGAAGATTACCTGTCGGTAACTGCAGGAAATACTCTTCCAGAAACCGGCAAAGTCACAACTGCAGCTTTGGTATACTATGATATGAGCCAAAGCATCACCGGACAACAGGTGAGTTGTTGCTCTTTTACGCTGACTCAACCAACTGAAGTCTCAATAGGCTGGTCGACTTCCATTGCAGCAGCTGCAGTCAGCAAAAGTATGCGTGTGAATGAAATTCTTTTACTGGATAATAACAATATTGATCTTTCAGCAACCTATTTGAGAAACTATACGAATATAACACGAAAAGATATTTCGTATACCCGATTTGGAGCCCCAACTAACTGGACAGTTGATAATTTTAATATCCCTCAAACTAATCAAGATGGTACAAAACAAGGAATTGATAAAAATCCCGGTTATAATACATTGATGATGGGAGTTTGGAATGATGTTGGTCAATCAACAAAAGACGCTTCAAATGCCAAAATTTATCAGAAGGTCAGGCTCCAGGCAGGAAAGTATTTTTTTGGTGCAAATTACAACACCCTGTATAGTTTAGGCAAGACTTATATATTTGCATCTAAAGTAATTCCAGATGCTTCAACTGTAGAAACTACTGCCATCGCCTATCATAATATCGGGACAGATTTGGCGGATGGTTCAATGTATGGAATTGAATTCAACCTTACTGAAGAAACAGATCTTTACATCGGTTGGGTTGGAAATTATTCAACTCCTGCCACCCAGGAATTCAGAGTAAAAGAAGTAAACCTGCTTCAAATATTATCAAATAATGATAACTATATCGAAACAAATGCGATTTCAGCCGGTGCCAATAAAAACATCAATATAAGCATGAATCAATTTGCACGTGTAACCAACGCAGAATATGCACTTACCAGAGAAAACAATGGCTATCTTATTGGTACTACAACAGGAATTGTTGAACTTGGCGAAGTGGATTTTAGTACTAACAAATATGATAAAATATTTTTGTATACCGCAATAACTGATGCAATTGCAAACGGAGCTTCTTACGATTTCTATTTAGATAATCAAACAACAGCTTTTGCTTCAGTACCTGCAATAGTAACACCAGGAAAGTTTGATTTTACTAAATCAGAAAGCACAATAGGACAAATTACAGGTATTCATAAAGTGACATTAAAGTACAACAATCATGCATCTTCATTGTTATCTGTTGGATTTACTGATACAAATGCAACTTCAGTCAAAGAAATCAGATTAACAGATCTGTACAAAGTCTATACTACTAAAAACACAATTGTGGTAGATGGATTGAACTCTAAGGATGTTACTGTTTTTACTGTCGATGGTTCATTAATTGCGAAAAAAACTTCAGTATCAGGAAAAGCTGAATTCAATGTAAATAAAGGCGTATATCTTATTGCCATTGACGGTAAAGGTGCAAAAGTATTAGTTGAATAACTCTTTGGATACTAGTTGTGAATCCAAAATAACTGGTTCTCACTAAATATCTAATTTTACGGAATCCAAATAATTACCATACGAAGCGAAGTCAACGGCCTATATAATTATGTCCGAAAAGATGGAACTAAATCGCACAAAACAGGTTGCAACTTATACAGAGTATTGGAATTTAATGAAATAAAAGATTTGGTTTATTTACTTCTAAGCTACAGTAAGATTAAGGTCAGGCATTAATTTGTTTGACCTTTTGTTTGATTTACTTAATTTCGACAGTACGATTAAAATAAAGCGGGCATAATAAAGTCAAATCTTAAAGCATGAACTGATGATAACTTTGGTGAAAAGTTATAAGAAGGCATACCTGCAATCAATTTTGTATTGAAATTGATGAACAATCGATTCCGAGTGTGTTAAACCGTACAATTTTTTTTCAGTTCCAATTTGGGATCAGGACAATCATTTGTATTCAGATTTATATTCCTTTGGAGTCTTACCGATAATAAGTTTGAATATCCTGTTAAAGTATGAAACATTCTCGAATGAAAGTGAATAGGCAATATCCTTAATGGCTATGTTCTTTATCAACAGCATAAGTTGGGCTTTTTCAATTTTCTTTTTATTGATATAGTTTATCGGTGTCGTCTTTAATTCCTTTTTAAAGAGCCTGATAAAATGGTCATCAGACATATAGCAAAGAGCTGAAAGTTCTTTTATTGAAATTTTACTATCAATATTTTTGTATATATAATGAAGAACTTTTAATATCCGTGTATC
>Ga0302208_10001146_pt1 | contig 11665 bp, 8 predicted proteins | sample II_Fen_E2_3_FD_194577 | JGI IMG/M metagenome (GOLD analysis project Ga0302208, IMG submission 194577) | Peat permafrost microbial communities from Stordalen Mire near Abisko, Sweden - II_Fen_E2_3 | ecosystem: Environmental > Terrestrial > Soil > Wetlands > Permafrost | place: Sweden: Abisko...
CTGTTGCGGTACAGAGAACTTATATTTATAGAACCCTCTCTCATTGGCAGCTAAATTTATATTCCCATATTTGTAGGATCCAAAACCCTGTTGTTCCCATTGCGATGGTACTTGAATGGTTGTCCACTTATTGCTGTTCATTCCATGTGTACAAAAGAAATCCCAGGTGATGGTATGGTCTCTGTCTGTCCCCGAAAGATATTTAATTTCGGTTTGTTGTGCATGAAGATTACATGCAAGGAGTAAAAGTAATAGGAGGTTTCGTGTTTTTTTGATCATAATAATTTATCGTTCTTGATTTGTTGTTCGAAAGCTTCATTGTTCAGATTCAAATCTGTTTCCGAGAACAAAAATACGGCATTAAGAAAGAACTATCAGTGCTGTATGTATACTGTATAGGGGGCATATGTTTATCTTGCGATATACACTCTTTCTCTTTCGTCTTTTTCTAGTTTCAATTGTGCAAATTTACGGGAAATAGACAGGATTAGAACTAGAGTTGAGTACATTCCCATAGAAAAGTGTACAGGACAATGGTGTGGATGAATAATGAAGCTATTGTACCGTCACCAATTCAATTCCCTTACCTGTATGTAAATTCCGGCTGTACTTCTTATCATTTTCATTGTTCCAATGTTCATGAACACCCAGACTGCCAATCTTAACGCCGTTAGGCATATATGGACCCAGTTTTGCATTCTTTCCTTTTGCAGCTTCAATTAAGTAATTGTCGCTGTTACGGCTTGAGCCTTTCGGAAAGGCCTTTGCACCACTGTAACCAAGTTCGCCCTGAAATTCTGCATACAGAAAATCCAGACAAACAGATTCGATAGCAACCGGGTCTTGCGACATAAAATAACTGGCGCTCCATTCTCCATTAAATAGTCGTTTCCAACGGTCATGTTCCTGTGGATTACCTACGTTGGTTTGCATACCATATAGTCCATCAACAATATAAAGTAAAGTCTTTCCACCCAGATTTGGAGAACCCATAAGATCAACAAAAGCGCTGTAGTCACCTTTTGCACCGTTCATCTGACTAACGTATTTCCCATGGTCTTTCTGCGGATAGCGGATAGAACCGAAATGATTTTTTGCACAAAGCGTCACTCCGGCTATTTCATGTCCTTTTAGCAAAGCAATATTTATCAAATAGGCTGCTTCAACTACAGCTTTGGGGAGCTCATTTCCAAGTTCTACGTCAGACGAGGTGTAAGTAATTGCATTGGCAACCCATTCCGGTTTTTCACGTCCCGGACTTCCTTGTCCGTCCATCCAACGCACTTCCGGAAACTCTTCGTGAAGCGGTTTATAAATACGATCGGGAATAGCTCTTACTTTCCATCCTACTGAAGCATCATAAACGATAATGTCTTTTTGTGCAACTCCGGCAGGACCTGTCAGTTGTTTTAATAATGCTCGTGTTGCCTGTGGAGATTGATCAATGTCATTGTCCACATCGTTGGGTTGATAGGTATTATTGATATTTATTTTTATGGCAATAAGTTCTCCCGGTTTCCAAGCTCTATTGCCTTTTCCATGTGTGCGGTTGTAATATTGAAAAAGACCTGTCCATGCTTTTGTATCGCTGGTAGCTCCGGTTAAGGAACGCACTGATTTCGATATCATTGATGCGAGAGCCTGTTCATTGATATTTCCGTCTTCCCACCACTTTCCTGTTTTACCATCCCAGGGTGTAGCTGCAATGTCACGAACCCAAGTGACACGTCCCGGATAAATACCTTTGGCTGTACCAACGGGTTGATTGGGTTTTGTAGAAAATGGTGATAAACTAATAGCCGATTGATTAGTAGCTGAAAGATCTGAACTATTGAGGAGCTGTGCAACTCCAAAAATACTTACTCCGATTAAGCATAAAGCCCCGGCAAAAATGATTCTTTTTCTATTGAAATAATTTTGGGATATTCTTACCAGAAATACGCCCAGTGTACTTGCCGAAATCCATGCCAGGAATGAAAAGGCAACCGGAATAGCGGCTTGTTGACAGGGATATTCAGCTCTTGAAGGTTTTGGAGCAACACGAACGATTACCCAAACCAACGCCACTAACCCAACGATGGGGAAAATCAGTTTGTGGTACATGGAATCCGTCCGCAGTCTTCTAATTCGTCCACTTTTGGGACAAATCTTGAAGAAAAAGGTTTTTATTTTGTGCATGCTGAGTTAGTTTTTATAATCAATTTTCAGGAACGAAACGGCCTGACGTGGCAACTGAAAGTTGACCGACAATTCTGAGTTCTTGATGTTCACCTTTTGCGGTTTTGATAAAAGTTCCAGTTGTCCCGATTTTTCTAATATTTTATATTCCTTTTCGCTTGGTTGCTGTGGCGATCCCATCTTTTTCCAAACTTCGTACGAATTACTATGCGCAGCATCAATGCGATAATGATAAAGAGTTGCTTTGCCATTTTTCAGGCCTTTTACGCTTACGTTGACCGGTGAACCTTCTCCCTGAATGTCGTCATCATGATAATTCCAAACAAGAATTGTCGTGTTATTGCTTGTTTTTGCAGCCAATGCATTAATATCAGTTTGAATACCACGAACGCTCGAATCGCGGATGGCTTTGAAATCGTATGCTAAATCACCTGAAACATCTACACGATTTCCACTCATCATTCCCAACATTCTGAACACATTAAGCACCGGTTTATCTACTCCGTTTGTAGCTAACTCCCTGAAGCCAAAGAACCATGGTTGATTCTCAAACTCAAACGACCAGTTGACAGCTCCGATTAAGTTTACGCCATGATATTCGGCCAGGTCATATTCGCGGGCAATGGAAGCTGCAGTGTAACTGGAATACATGGTACCATTGCGATAGGCATTCTGTGGATCAGTTTGCATACCACAAGCAGCACAACCTTCAGGGTCTGATTCTCCTATAATCACTGGAATATTTTTCATCTCCGGAAATGAAGCAATTACTTTAAAGTGATCGTTCATATCGCGAAGTTGATTCATCATTCCCATGCGCACTACGCCGTTTACTACTCGTGGGGAACCTTTTGCATGAAACGCAACAAAATCCAGTGGAGCTCCAATCTTTCCTGTTACAGCATTGGTGTCTTTTAAACAATGGGTAATGAAATTACGAAGAAATTTAGTAGCACCACCCGTAACGTGAGGTCCGCCGATGCGTGCGGTAGGCAATGCTCTTTTTACAGCGTCGGAAGCATAATCGTACATTTTGCAATACTCACCAAATACATTAGGAGTAATAAGATAAGCACCATTTGGTTCGTTCCACAATTCCCAATACCAACTCTCCACTTCTGCTTGTCCGTATCTTTTTACCGAGTGTTGCACCCATTGATAAATCAGCTCGGCCCATTTGTTATAATCTTTTGGAGGATAAGCCCATCCGGTTTCTATCTCCGAGTATTTTACGCCTGGTTTCCAGTTATGTTGATAGGGTTGTGGGTGTGTGGATAGAGCTTCAGGCATAAACCCAATCTGTGCCAATGGTTTCATTCCACGTTGAATATAAGTGTCGAAAATAGAATCAACTATTGCCCAGTTATAAATAGGATTTCCGTCTTTATCTTCGGTGTACATATTGGTAGAACCCCATTTAAGTGCCGCAGTTCCATCTCCAGTGTTCATTAGGTTGTGAGCTCTCACATATACTGGTACCGGACTTAATGCTGCAATTTCAGAAAGTAGTTTCTTGCCATCTTTCATGTAGGTGTAGTTGGGTTCGTCGTACCCAAACCATGCCCATATAGGTTTCATTGGACCTTTTTCTTTTGCCAGGTCAACATTGATATTGATGGTGCTATTCTGAGAAAATAACGAGACGCTAAAAAGAATGCTCAGTAATAAAGTCTTTAATTTCATTTGAATGTATTTATAAAAGGTTTTTTAAACAAAAATGTTGATATATTTTACGGTATCCGTAACCGGCATGATACCATGCTGTTCCAACGAATTAAAATACACGCTGTCACCTTGTTTGAGTGAGTATTCTAATGTGCCTACTTGCAATTTCATTTCACCTTCCAATACATGAATAAATTCTTCGCCTTCATGCGTCAGATGATGCTCTTTTACCTCCCCTTTTTTGCCAACAAAAAGGAACGGTTGCATTTTTTTATCTTTAAATTCGGAAGCAAAAGGGAAAATATGATACCCTCGGTCGGTTTGCGTAATATTGTCGTTTGCTTTTTCGGAGCTTATCATTACCGACGACTGCGTATTGCTCTCTTCCATCAAAACAGAAACATTCGTGCCCAGCGATTTTGCAATTTTCACCAATGTGGCTACGGATGGCACTACCGCATTAGTCTCTATTTTCGAAACCATGCTTTTAGACAAGTCGCAAGCATTCGCAATATCCTGCAAAGTCCTTTTTTGCACCAATCGTAAATTGCGAATACGTGTTCCGATCTGCAATGAATTTATCATATTATTTGAAGTTTATTATAATTCAACCTTGTTGAATGGCAAAAGTATTGTATTTTTGTGGAATAAAAGAATAAATATCTTTAAAAATCGAGTATTGAATCAATATTTATAATCCATCATTAAATCTAAAAGAATGAAAAGACCTATCGTTACCGTCGTTTTTCTTGCGCTGTGTTTTGGAATATATGCTCAGGAAGCTTTTGTAAGCAATAAATTAGTGAAAGTATGGAGTACTCCTGCAGGGCTAAACGTGCCGGAATCATCTCATTATAATCCTTCTGATAACATTATCTACGTGTCGAATATAGTTGGTAAACACGATGTAAAGGATGGCGAAGGTTTTATTTCGAAGCTAAATGTAAAGGGCGAATTTATCGAAAAAGAATGGGTAAAGGGATTGAATGCTCCTAAAGGAATTACCTGCTCGAAAACGAAATTATACGTAACCGACATTGATAGGGTAGTGGAAATAAGTTTATCTACGGGCAAAATATTAAAAGAATATCGTAACGCAAAATCTAAAAGTCTGAATGATGTATGTGTTGCGGCTAATGGGCGTGTGTATGTATCGGATGATAGTGGCGATTGTATTTTTTACGTTGGAAAGGATTCTTTGGAAGTACTTGTTCAAAGTAAAGATTTGGGCGGCATGAATGGTATTTATGCCAGTGGCAATTTATTGTATCTGGGTTCGAAGGGAAATCTTATTTCCGTGAATCAAAAAACAAAAGCCATCACTGTTTTGCAGGAAAAAGTCGGCTATTTGGACGGTATTGAACAAGTTGCACCAGCCGTATTTGTGACTTCCGATTGGAGTGGACATGTTCAACTCATTAGAGTGGGCAAGGGTGTTGAAAAATTATTAGACACAACACCCATGAAAATTAATGCTGCTGATCTGGGTTATATCGCTTCCCAAAAGTTACTGTTAGTTCCAACATTCCTGGACAATAAAATAGTGGCTTATAAATTGAGTTGGTAACGCTCCGTACCTTAATGGTTAAGAAAATAAAAATGACTCTATAGATATTTGTTTAAAACAAACCTATAGAGTCATTTTTGCAAGATAGCAAGGCTTCTCTTCTAAAATTTCTGAGTGAATCCTTCTATTTTAAATGTATAAGCATAGTCGCAAGGCTTTTCTTTAGGAAACGTAATTTTTAGTCCTGTTTCATCCTGACTAAAAGTAATATCACCTTTATAACCAAGTAGACTAACCTTTTTTACTTTTCCAGCACTTGTTGGGAGAACTTTAATAATGACAGGTTCTTCAGACCAGTTCAGGGAAATAGCATAAAGACTTCCTCCCTTGGTAGTGAATCTGAATTGTCCATCGCTTTCATTTTTCCAGGCGCGTGTTCCGTAAATTCCATCACCGTTAACGCCTAACCATTTACCCACGCCTAACAAAATTTGTTTTTGTTCTTCGGGAATTGTCCCATCACTTTTAGGCGAAATGTTTAGCATGTAATTCCCATTACGGGATACATTCTCAACTAATTTTTTGACGATTGAACCTGCATTTGTAAGTTTCATGCCTTCAACGTACCCAAATTTTTCACCAATGGGATCGTCTACTTGCCAATAATAGTTTGTTTTCTCTTTTGGTGCACGTCCTTGTCTTTCAAAGTCGCGGATACTACCGGCTAAATAAGCATCACTCTTGGTACTTATTGAAACGGGTTTACCCCATGCAGCAGCTCTGTTGTAATAATATGCTGCAAAGCGTAGTTTTATCGAATCAAGATTGCGACTATTCACGCCATTATCGAACCAAAAGATATCAGGTTTGTAGTTGTCTATCAATTCCTGACAACGAGCCAACCATTCTTCGAGAAATGCTTTGCTTTGTGGAGCTACCGATTGATCTTCAATTACTTCTTCGCCTGGTTTAGCTTGTTTACGTACTGGTGGAACTTGTGGCGGTCCATAAAAATCAGCATTCTTAGGATCAAATAAGTCTGTTTTTACGTTTAGCATTGGATACATAAAATCCCAGTTTTCCATTCGGTGATTTGATACACCAAACTTCAGCCCTTGCTTTCTTACTGCTTTGCCAAGTTCACCAATGAAATCGATATGCGGTCCCATATTCTTTGAATTCCAACGAGTAAGTTTACTATCGTACATGGCAAAACCATCATGATGTTCAGCCGTTGGAACAACATACTTTGCTCCGGATTTTTCGAATAATTCTGCCCATTCATCGGCTTTGAATTTCCCCATTTTTAGCAATGGAACTAAATCTTTATAGCCAATAGAATCTACTTTTCCAAAATGCTCTTCGTGCCATTTTTGAACGCCGGTATTGCTATACATATGACGTGGATACCATTCACTGGCATGAGCAGCTACTGTGTAAACACCATAATGAATGAAAATACCAAACTTCCCGTCAACAAACCATTCTGGAATTTTGTAGTTTTCTTCGATTGATTTCCATGTAGGTTTAAATGGACCTTTAGGAATGTCTGCCGCTTTGCCATTTGGCAATGAAATAGTAACCCTCGGAAGATTCGGTCTATTCTCAGTAACTTTTTCCTGTGCACACAGCGACAATTGTGTAAGAAAAAGCATACTTAAAAGACTTGCTTTTAAATGTGTCATGATTTAATTTTTATGGTTAATGCTATTTTAGTTCTATTGGAACTTGATATGCAAATTAACTGCAAATTAGGTTCTACAAAAATAGAGTTGAGTACTATCACATAGAAATGTGTACTCAATAGATTTTTATAACGCGATGTTATAAAACTTTCGATTTGGGTTGAAGTCTATCATCAACCGATCGATAACAATGTCGGGATCAATGGCAATGATGCGTAAGGTGTGTTTAAACCCTACATTAAACCTCCATGGTATTTTAACGATGGTTTGATTGCAAAGTACATTTTCTTTCCAGGCGTTATTTCTCCCTTCGGTTTTGATATTGAACAGCTGCGGTGCGCTATTATCTACCGAAACAGCTATGCGCAAGTCATTACGACTGTCGGCGGGATGTGTTGGCAACAAATAAAGTCGTATCAATGCACTGTCGGTATGCTCAATAGTAAATTCATATTCTAGTACGGGATTTTTGGAAATATCTTTGTGTAGCTTGGCATCAAAAGGTTGCAATAACATGGCCGAACGGCTATAGCCTAATCCTTCTATCATCTGCCAGTGACCAGCAACAGTACTTTTGTTGTGTGTAAAAGCCGAAGCGTTCAATTTGATGCAGTTGTCTTTTACGCTCAAAGTAGAATTAGAAATAGCTTTTACAGCTACATAATAATTTTGCCCATTGGTTTTTAATGTCAATAGTCCTTCTGCTGTTTTTTCGGTCAATTTTTCTGGAAATATGCTCAGGCTTAATTTATCTGCAGGCAAGGTAGCATTGTTTTTGCCCGAAATGTGCTCGATAGTCAACCATTCAGGTTTGCCGGTAATCGTAAACGAATTGCCGTTGAAGCAATAAATACCTTTAGTGCAATTATCCAAGACCAAATGTGCAGTATCTCCTTTTGCCATTGGTTTGGTTGTCTCTTCCGGCCAAAAGATAGTACCCTGAGTTGTTGTTGGAGTTGTTTCTGCAAATATAGGCTTGTCGAATACAGGCAATTTTCGCGGTTGAGCCGACATCATATACTTCCATTTTCCCTTTTCTATCGAGTCATTGTAGTAGCTCGTCATTTGTTGAATTTTGTCCCAGGCTTGCAGACTCTTTTCTTTGGCTGTGTTTGCTTCGGGTAATTGAAATGCTGCAAAGCTATTGGCATACTGACTGTTCAACCATTTCTTATTCATTTCAGCAGCACCTGCCACCGGATAGTTGACTAGTTCGAAATAAGCATTTTTCAATGCAGCCGGAATATGTTTCGAAATAGAATCGGCTTGTTTTTCTATACGATCGTACTGTTTCAAGCGGGTATGTAGTTCATCTCCAAACTCAGCGAAATTTAGTTCAGTTGATTTTGTTTTGGTGGTTGGTTCTGTTTGACTCCAGCCCATAAACTCCGGTCGACGGATAAATGCCAGGCGATAGTACTCGTTCATAATATCTTTCAGCCCCGAAGCATGTTCTGTCCCAAAGGTTTTACCCAGCCAGTTTTCCAAATGCTGCGATATCTTATTTGCCTTTACTGCATTAATATTCCATGCCATATCCAGATAAAACTCAGTAAGGTATTCGGCAGGTTTAATGTCACCAACATTCAGTATCCACATTTTACGTGTACCATACGCCCATGCTTTTTGCATCTCTTGCCAGATAAAAGACGGTTGAGTGGTCCCCAACCATAAATAATCATGTGGTCGGCCCCAATACGAAATGTGATAGTATACGCCCGAACCACCTTTACGCTGACGTTCGGCCTCATTGCTCAGTCGTTTCATGTAGCCATAATTGTCGTCGCACCACACAAGGGTAACATCATCGGGTACTTTCAAGCCGGCATCGTAGGCGTCCAGTACTTCTTTGTACGGAATGAAAATCTGTGGAATCTCGTCTGCATTTTTGTTTAGCGACTTGCCTAACATTTCTCTTTGCACTTTGAAAACATCAGTCAATCCTTCTACTTGTTGCGTAATGGTTTTGGCTCCTTCCATGGCTCCATCGTGAATACCCCGCATTCCCACGGTATAGATATTTTCAAACTTCGAAGTTTCGGTTAATCGTTCGTTCCAATACTCAACAACGCTCTTTTTGTTGGTGAAGAAGTTATAATCGCCACGTGTTTTGTGATCCCATTCCAATGGGTTGCTACGCATAAGCGGTTCGCAATGTGAAGTGCTGACAATGATACCGAAACTATCCGCCATAGCGGCATTTCCTTTTACAAAATAGAAAGGAGTAGTACATTCGTGCATTGCCGGCCAAATGGTATTGGCACGCAAACGCAGTAATAGTTCGAATATCTTTCCATACGTCTTAGGACCTATCTCACCGGTTTCGGGTTCTATCGTTTTCGAAGCCCATGGTTTTAATCCCCAGTCTTCGTCGTTGAGAAAAATACCGCGGTATTGTACCGATGGTTGTTGATAAATGGGGTTTGATATTTCTAAGCTAAGTTCACTTTTTTTAGTTGGATGTACATCGGCCCACCAAACCCAGGGAGAAACTCCTATCATCCTAGAAAGTTCCAGAATGCCGTAAGCAGTACCTCTTCGGTCGTTACCCGTTACTACTATGATATTGTTCGAGCCGCTTGCTATCATTTGTATGGAGAAAGCTTCCCAGCGACCCAGAACAGAATCGTTGTTGAGTTTGTATTTGTGGATGATTTGGGTGAGTGGTTTGCTTTGCCCTAATGTGCCTGCAACTATGGTAGTACCTTTTGCGGAAAACTGGGGTTGTATGGCGAGTTGTTGCCCGGTGATAGCGAACACATCGTCCCGAAATAGTTGAGCAGCTTTGTGTACCACTGCAGTTTCAGTCTTGTCAATGCAGATGGTGGCTTTTGTTTGTCCTGAAACAATGGGAATAGCTTTTCCAGCCTGAGCATTTGTTGAAAAACAGGAGGTGATAAATGCAAATATAATAATAAATCTGACTAAGCTGTAAAATTGGTTCTTCATTTTGTCGTATTTCGAAACACAAAGAAAAGAAATTATCTTCAAGCTTGTAGATAATAGCAGTGCTTAAATTTTACAAATGAATTTATTTCAATGCAAAAGTACATTTGTCAGTTTAAGGATAGTAGAGAAAATATCTTCTGTTGGCGGTCAAGTGAGGAAAACTTTCTCATAACAATTGAACTTGCCTTTTCTGAACGTTACTGTCCCAACTTCAGTATATCCTAATTTTTCGTAGAGATGTAAAGCGGCTTTGTTGGGCAGAAAAGCATCCAATTTAATGGACGAATAACTGTTACTTTTTGCATATTCTTCGGCATAGATCATTAATTGCTTTGCAATTCCCTGTCCCTGACAATCAGCTTTTATGGATAGGCGGTGGATGATTAGTGATGTTCCGTTTTTATCCTTCCATTCCAAGCTATTGTATTCGGGAGAGTATTCTTCATTCAGAGTAATGTAGCCTCTTAACTCATTTAAATGGAAGAACCCGAATGCATGTCCGTCAACAATGTCCTTTTCTATTATTTCGCGGGTAGGATAGTGTTCATCCCATTGAAATATATGTTCGGAATTCATTTTCGCAATTACGCTTTCAATGATTGCAAATGCATTAGGTAGGCTGCTCGGTGATAACTTCTTAATCATAATTTGAATGATAGTCTTAAATGCGTATGGATAAAAATACACCAGTTTTATCCATCAAAAGTACTCGTTTTCCTTAATTTCCCCAACTAAATTGGATATTGTTTTATGATTGGTTTGTTAATTGACGGTTGATTGTCTTCTGACAACACGTTGTTAATCCCTTAGTGTCACAAATTAGAGAACAGAAGGCTGATAATAGTCGTGTTATTATGTCAAAATGTAAGGCTATAATATCAAATTTTACATGAATAATAATTTTGCTGTCAATATCTTTGTGAAATGACTTTGCAATAGTAAATAAAAATAGATCCAGCATTCGCCAGTATGTGTTTCCGCACGTATTCAAACGGATAGGAATTGCAGTATGTATGAGGTTTAATGGCGGTTTAATGTTCATGTGTATTCTTATCAATATAAAAGTACGTTTCTCTATTCCGTATCGGACATAATTTTACGATTTTTGCATAGTGTTATGCTCCGCATGGATAAAGCACGTTGACTGATAACTAAATTACATAATTAAAAATAGGATTTACAGATTGATAAAACCGGTTTCTGCAAACCGCTTTTATCGGGATGTATAATCACAACTTATTGACCAAATGAATAAATACAAATTGACTATCGTTACTGCTTTTGCAGTTGTGTTTTCGATGGCGGTGTCGGCACAAAATGTGACAACCGCAACTCAGGGACAAACTACCCAAACTAAAATTACGGGTGAAGATTTATTGGGTATAAAATCGGGTGCAGATCCACGCAAAGCACTTCCAAGCAATGCCGGAAAATCGCGTAAAAAAGGACGTCCTGTAGTGTTTACTGTTGGTGATTCAACCATGAAAAACGGAAAAGATGACGGAAGTAACAAACAATGGGGTTGGGGTCACTTTTTCGGAGATTATTTTGATAGCACAAAGGTGTCGGTAGAGAATCATGGCTTGGGTGGTCGTAGTAGCCGTACATTTATTTCAGAAGGATTGTGGGATAAAGTACTTGCAGCCGTTCAACCGGGCGACTATGTGTTTATTCAGTTTGG
>Ga0302208_10001149_pt1 | contig 11657 bp, 6 predicted proteins | sample II_Fen_E2_3_FD_194577 | JGI IMG/M metagenome (GOLD analysis project Ga0302208, IMG submission 194577) | Peat permafrost microbial communities from Stordalen Mire near Abisko, Sweden - II_Fen_E2_3 | ecosystem: Environmental > Terrestrial > Soil > Wetlands > Permafrost | place: Sweden: Abisko...
CACTAACGACCATTGATGAGGTTTTTGTAAGTGATTCATTGTGGACAAATCTAACAGGTGGTATTGGAAATGAAAAAATCTGGTATTTGGATATAAATGCTGCAGGAACAAGTAAATACTTTACTTCACCTAAATATTTTACCGGTTCGGAAGATACATGGGATACTTACCTTTTACGTGCCACCGGACAGACAGATGCTCAAATATCCGCTGCGCTCGGTACAACCGTTGCCAATACATGGTTATGGGCTCCCACCTGGAAAGACAACACATGGATAATGCCAGCTGCTGATTATGGCTCTATGACATTCGATTTAAAAGGCGGCCCCAATGTAAAAGTTAATCATTTAACAATTCCGTCTTTAGGAAATCAATCCGGGAAATTCATGTTAGATGCAAAGAAACATACTTTATCACTGAACAATGCTGCTATAATACATAATTCCGGAAGTGAAGCTGATTCTAAGGGAGGCTGGAGTAATCTGAAAATATTGACTTTGTCGAAAGATCATATGCAGTTAAATGCTCCGGGTGCCGGATCGTATAATTTCGTTACAAAGACTTATTATGATTCTCATTAACAAAAACTAAACCTAAATAACTATGGGAAGAGCAATAAACTCTTCCCATAGTTATTAGGTTTCTTTCATTTAACCTTCTATACTGTGATAAACCGCATTCTATTCATTTTGGTTTCGATTTTTCTGACTCTTGCGTCTTCTTCTTGTAAAGATTCAGAACCGACTCCCAAAGATCCAGTTATTCTCGAATCGATATTTTTCGTTTCTCCTGATTCTTTAAAATTTACAGAGACAGCTGGGATCAGTACATTGACGATAACAATGAATGGACACGCATGGAGTGTATTATCAGACCAAACGTGGTGTTCACTATCCTTCAATACTTCAATAAATACCAGTGATGTATTAGTTGTAACAGTACCTGCCAACATCACTACTGTTGAACGCACGGCTAAACTAACCTTCGTCATGGACAATAAAACGGTCGTTTATGTCAGGGTTATACAAGCTGCCAAAACAGGACTATACCTGAGTTACAAAGACTCGATTGCCCCTGATGCTGCCGGTATGGCCAGTACGGCTCTGGAGATTGCGAAAAATATAAAAATAGGGTTGAATGTTGGAAATACCCTGGAAGCCACCGGAAGTGAAACAGGATGGGGAAATCCACTAATTACCAACGACCTGATTAAAGCCATAAAACAAAATGGTTTTAATGCTATTCGCTTACCCTGTGACTGGAATCAATATGCCGACCCGACCACAGCCAAAATAAGTGCTTCCTGGTTAGCCCGGGTGAAGCAGGTAGTACAATACTGTGTGGATAATCAACTATATGTTATCCTGAATATCCACTGGGATGGTGGCTGGCTGGAGAACAACTGTACAGTAGATAAGCAGGTGGCAAACAATGCTAAGCAAAAGGCTTTTTGGGAACAAATTGCGACAACATTCCGTGATTTTGATGAACATGTCCTTTTTGCAAGTGCCAATGAGCCGAATGTTGCAGATGCCACACAAATGAGCGTCCTGCTCTCTTACCATCAAACTTTTATAAATACTGTACGGGCATCCGGAGGTAAAAATGCCTATCGGGTATTGGTTGTACAGGGTCCATCGACAGATATTGAAAAAACGAATAACCTGATGGCTTCGTTGCCAACTGATAAAACTCCCAATCGGATGATGGCTGAAGTTCACTATTATACTCCCTATAATTTTTGTGGCCTGACTAAGGATGAAACCTGGGGTAACATGGCTTACTACTGGGGTGCAAACTACCATTCAACTACCGATGCGGCTCATAATTCAACCTGGGGCGAAGAAGCAACGGTTGATACTAATTTTGGACTGATGAAGAAACAGTTTGTGGATAAAGGAATACCGGTAGTGATTGGTGAATTTGGTGTCATCCGTCGTGATAATTTAACCGGTGATGCCTTAAAACTGCATTTAGCCTCCAGGGCTTATTTCCTGAAATATGTTACAAAACAGGCTATTGCTAACGGATTATTACCCTTTTTCTGGGATACGGGCGGATTGATTGACAGGACTAAAAACACGGTATTGGACCAGCAAGCGTTGGATGGCCTGATGCAAGGTGCGACTTTGTAGAAATAGGACTGTACGTATTATGCTTTGCCGCATGGCATAGTGGGCAAGGTCTTTGGTTGTTTTACAGAATATAAGAATCTGTATTGCATGCACTAACAGGCAACAAATTTCAACTATCACGGAATTCGGTTGTATGGTACAATAACAAGGAATGGCTTGATCGGTCATCTGACACAACCTGATTCTGGCGTATAAGGTTATGGTCCTAAAGGAAATAGAAGGACCTCGATTAATGCTTGCAGCGATATGATATCGTAGCAAGTCAGCTATTGAATGCTTGTATTACGGGAACTTCAAATGAAAAGTATTCCCGATAAATTTAGATTTAATTTGTGTAGTGTTTTTCTTTGGTTGGATAGGTATTAGTTTTTTTTAGATCCCCTGATAAATGAATGTTTATCGGGGGTTTTTTGACTTGATCCATTTAATAGTCAATGTTTTTGACAGGTGCCTGATAGTCATAATTAAATACACGACTGTAAACTTCCAATCTAAGCTTAGCCGGGGAGGCTGAAAGAAAATGAAAGGCTGTCTTGCTTTTAAGACAGCCTCATTTATATCATGATCAATTCTGTAAATTAATGCGACAGATATCTGTTGCCGGCATCAATGGATGATGTTTTAATCTCCTCCAGACTTATTTCGGCTGCCGGTGTGACATAAAACCCACCTGGGTTTAACGAAGTCCTGTTCGTGTGCTTTCAAGCCTTAAAAAGCCTTAAATTGACTTGCCGGGTTTGCTCCGGTCACTAGTTGGCGGTTATGGTTAATTCTTGTCCGGGCATTCCTTCTACTGAGGCTTTCAAGACTATTTTACCCTTCTTGCCTGTGTTTTGTATTATTGCCAGGCATTTACCATAAAACAAATGCCGCTCGGGTTTCTTGAGGGATACGTGGTCATTCTGGTCGCCATTATCTGTGCCAACAATGGCACCTTCCTCTTCTGCTGTGAATTTCACCAGTTCATTGGCTAATGGGGATGCATTACCGTCTTTATCCAGTAATTCGACAGTCACATACGAAAGGTCTTTTCCATCAGCTGCTATCACCGAACGATCGGCTTTCAGACGAATGCTTACAGGCGTGCCTGCCGTTTTAATTTCACGGGACAAAACCTGCTTGCCGTTTTTACGGGATATGGCTTTCAGGGTTCCGGGTTCATATTTCAACCGCCACATTACATGCAGGTCATCGCCGGCCTTGCTGCGTTTGCCCACTGACTGCCCGTTCAGGTATAATTCCACTTCATCAGCATTGTTGTAATAAGCCCATACATCGATGGTCTGCCCTGCCTTCCAGTTCCAGTGCGGGAAGATATACAGCACGTCTTTGGATGTCCATTCGCTTTGGTACATGTAGTATATATCCTTTGGAAAACCGGCTAAGTCGATGATTCCAAAGTACGAACTGCGTGAAGGCCACCAATAAGGGGTAGGTTCACCCAGGTAATCAAACCCGGTCCAGATAAATTGCCCTGCCACATGGTCATATTTTTTGACTTCCTTCCAGGTGGCTTCATGGGTTGAGCCCCAGGGAGCATGGCTGTTATCATATGCCGAACATTTTTGAAGGGGATTAAAGAAAGGCTTATCCCATGTTTCAGGCCATATATTCATGCTATCCGAAGGCATTAGGTAGAAGCCGCGTGTCTGGAGGGCTGATACAGATTCACTCGAGAAGAAAGGTTTGGTCGGAAAACGGTGTGTTATACCGGCATATTGGGTTTCGTTGTAATTAAAACCAATCAAATCCAATGCACCGGATTGAAACAACGGATTATTGTCACCGGTTCCATTACAGGCTGCTGATACAGGACGGGTAGGGTCAACCAATTTGGTGATATCAGCCAGATGTTTGGTGAGCAAGGCATACTTGCCCAATTTTCCTAACCGGGTATCTTCCGATTCAGTCACTTTCCTGTTATTCAGCTGGATGTTTGCTTTTTGTAAATCCGTATCATCAATCTTTGCTTCTCCCCATTGTTCACCCACTTCATTGCCGATGCTCCAGATAAAGACAGATGGGTGATTGCGGTCCCGCAAGATCAGGTCCGACAGGTCGCGTTCGTGCCATTCCTTGAAATCCAGTGAATAATCAAAAGTTACTTTCTTTTTCTCCCACATATCAAAGGCTTCGTCCATCACAATAAAGCCCATTTTATCACACAAGTCCAGCAGTTCGGGAGCAGGCGGATTGTGCGAACAGCGTATGCCGTTACAACCCATATCCTTCAAAATCTGCAACTGCCGTTCAATAGCACGGGTGTTGACTGCTGCGCCCAGTGCTCCCAGGTCGTGGTGGTTGCACACTCCGTTGATCTTTACGCGGGTTCCATTCAGGATAAATCCCTTGTGGACATCAAATACAAAGGAGCGGATTCCCACCGGTGTTTCATACCGGTCAACCTGTTTTGCTCCCAAATAGAGGCTCGTCACTACCTTGTACATATACGGATTCTCTATATTCCAACGTATCGGATTCGCCACGTTCAATGCCTGGGATACCTTTCCGGAGATGCCGGCTGCCACTTTCAGTGTGCTGACGGTGGTAGCGACACTTCTTCCTGCCGCATTCACCAGTGCCTGTTCCACCCGTATAGTTTGAATCTGGCTGGTGGTATTCTTTACGGTAGTTTCAATAGCTACCTTTGCTGCCTTTTCACTCACTTCGGGCGTAGTCACATACGTTCCCCAGAGGTCCACGTGTACCGGATTCAGGGTGGTGAGCCATACATTCCTGAAAATACCCGAACCTGAATACCATCGGGAATTGGGTTCTTTGGAATTATCTACTTTTACGGCAATCACATTCTTTGCCCCGAATTTGAGATAAGGGGTCAGGTCGTAGCGGAAGGAAATATACCCGTACGGACGTTTCCCAACCGATGTTCCGTTGATCCAGACTTCACTGTTGCGATACACTCCGTCAAAGTCAATGTAAATGCGTTTATGGGCATCTACTTTATCTACCGTAAATGTTTTTCGGTACCAACCCAGGCCACCGGGCAAGGCACCACCTCCTGCGGTAGCTGGAAAGTCCTTGCCAAAGTCGGATTCTATGCTCCAGTCGTGGGGCAGGTTTAACTTGCGCCATGAATTATCATTGAAATTTTGAGCTGATGCCTGGAGTGTGCTGTCGCCCAATGTAAATTTCCAGTCCTGGTTGAAACTCCAGACTCTTTGCTCATTCTTCCCGGCAGCGCTCAGACTGAGTACAAGGAGGAGAATTAAAACGTACTTCATGTTTTTCATGTGTTGGTTCCTTAAAATTTGTGTTTAACACTTCGATTATAAATTGCTTTTCCAGATGTTGAAAGCCAACATATTAACAGGCTCTCTTATTCACGTTACAAATATACGGATAATATGTGCGTCAGAAAGAGCACGTATGTAAACAAGTAGGGGGGTATATGTTATTTGAAGGGATATTATTCTCCTGGTTTGAGAGCGTAGTGAATCAAATTCACTTTTTGTTATTCGAAAAAAATCACACTATAAATCCTGATTGTCCACGTTGCCTCTTGTGGAGATAGAAAGTGACCTTTAGATTAGAGGACTTCCAGATAAACGTTTCTGGTTTGTCTTTGGTGATTCGTTTAAATTTGATTTAGTTTATTAGTTCTCCAGTGTTATCGGCTCAAATAGTTCCCTACCGAATGCGTAAGGTATGTATCCTTTGTGTTGTAATCTGCCAATAATTATTGCCGGATGGGTGTTGAACTTTTGGGCGAATGTTCGTACTTTCTCCTCATTCAAAGGAGTTGCTTTCAATAGCTCTTTTTCTTCTTCTTCCGATAAAGTCCATTTTACAGCAAAACGATCCGCTTCCAGTTCCTTATCGTTTATTTTGTCTGGATACTCAATTTATCTAACTCACCTTGAATTGCGTGGAAAACATGCATTGATCCCTTGCATTCTTTACATTCTGTCGTTCCGAATATCGAATTTCCCGTTTCCATTATTTTATTTTACAAAACTACCGATAATTTATCTTAATTTCTAGCAATTGCCCTTTGTTTACCAACCCCCTCGCCGGGAGCGAGCGGGTCGGTATCATTTATCCTTTTTTGCACCGGAATCTCGTCGGGTTTTGTTCTCCACTTGTTCTCCATCTATTCGCTGTATCGAGGGGGTTTCGAGAGGGTTGCCTGGGGGTTCCGAGGGCCTGACCTCACTGAACCCTCTCGAAACTCCCTCGAACCCCCCAGGTAATACGCTCTGTACAATGGAGGGGTCTATACCGAATGGCGAATTGGTGGTGAATAATCAGCGTTGCGCTTTGCATTTAATATCCGGGATTCCTCCAAAGGATCAGACGTTAGAAAGGGTTGAAATCCCGATAAATCGGGATCCACACTTCGTAACGATTTGAAAGGGTAGGGAAGGGTTCCGCGTACAATGTCCGCGTTCAATGTTCGGAGTTGCGGGTGATTGAGAAAGTGTTGCGGGTAAAGAAAAGAGGCATTAGGTACTCAGCGTGGGTAATCACCGATCAGTCCGGCTATGCAGGACCATGATTTTGGCATTGTATGTGCGTCCGTCGATACGTGCCCGGCAGAAATACACGCCATTGGGAACGGGGATATTCTGGTCGTTGTCCAATTTCCAGCTTACGGAATAATCACCGGCAAGCTGGTTGGAATGCACGATTGTGCGGATCTTTTGGCCTGAAAGGGTAATTATACTGACATCGATGGATTGGGATTTTGGAAGGGTATAGCTGATAGAGGCGGAGTGAATGGCCGGGTTGGGATATGTTTTCAATGAAAGATCCGCATTCCTGTAAATATCTGAAATGGCAGTATTTATCACCCGGGCAGTATCGAGGTTGGTTACCTGAATATTGTCGAATAGGAAGGTTGTATTAGCCAGAGAAGCCTGTTCGGCAACTATATCGAAGCGACTGACAGCCTTCCAGTCGAAGGCGCCAATCGGGGTATACCAGGCATTGTCCCAGGCACCCCCTTCAATAAAGAGGGACAGGGGAATGTAGAGTTTGTGCCAGGCATTATCCCAGGGAACCCTGGAATTATCCACGGTAAAGTTCATCCGCCAGGGATGATCGGTAGCCAGTGAGGTTTTGGTGTCGGTAAAGCGAAGATCGAATTTGGCACCGGGGGTATTCCCTTTTACCAGGAGGCTCAGGGCATAGTTTTGAGCCTTCAGGGTAGTGAAGTCTTTGTCGGGAACGAAATCAAACCCGACCGATCCATACTGTGCAGAGCCCGACCACAAGAGGCAGTAAGCACCGTAGTTGGGTTTGTTGTCCGAATAAAAATCGATGGTTGCCCCGGATCCATTACTCGATTCAAGGATCTTTTCGCCAATAAAGTCGGTATACACCGGGAAGCCTGTTGTATCGGGTTTCAGTACAAAAACCTGCTGTGCCGGAGCTGTCAACCCCAATGCCTGCACCAGCGGTACATTCAGGTCGTTGAGGAACTGTTCGCCCGATCCTTTTTTATACAACCCGAATCCGCCCTGATAATCCCAGGTAGTCCAGGCAATCCCTTTTTGTTCCAGGTAACTTCTAACCTCGCGGTACCAGTTCACACGGTCGGCATCGATGCTGTTCGGGATGTATACGCCAAACTCCCCGCAATACAACTTGACGTTCCTGGTGGTTTTAAAGGCCACGGCCATATCGATGAGCGAATGGACTTTTGCCACGGTGCCGTCGTTACTATAATTACCAATCGACGATCCTACCCAGGTTCCGACAAGGTCAGCGGGAACGGTGGGCATAGTGGCAGCATTATACGGGAAGGGCACACCGGCCAGGGAAGCCATGGAAGGCACCGGCCAGGTAGCACCCTGATGGGTAAAAACAAAAGGATCGTAAAAATGGAAGGTATAAATCAGGTTGGGGTCGGAATAGACGGGCAGCAGGCTCAGGTCGGTGTAGCTGTTGTAGCTGGAAGGCCCGACAATGAGGGTATGAATCTGATCGGTTGTCCGAATAGCGGTTATGGCCGTCTGCTGTATTTTGCCCCATGCCTGTGTGGTGAGTCCGTGCGGTTCGTTCATGATTTCGTACATAATGTACGAGGATCTGTTTTTGTAGCGAGTCGCCATTTGAGCCCAGGTCTTCGAGAGGATGGCTTCCAGGTCGGGGTTATTACTGGCTATATCGTCGGTGGAATGGTTATCGAGCAACAGGTAGATGTGCAGTTCTTCGGCCCAGCTTACCGCCTGGTCAAGGAAGAGATAAAACAAGGGATCGAGGGTGTAGTCGGGCTTGCTACCTGCCATGGTGAAGAGGTTAATGGGCAGGCGGATCACATCACACCCCATGCTTTTAATGTTTACAAAATCCTGTCGGGTATATTTAGTAAACTGGATATGGTGTGCACCGGTGGTCTGAAACCAGCCTGTCAGGTTCACTCCACGGCTGAAAGGAGCCTGCGCCTGAGTAAGCTGATGAAAGCCAATCAGTAAGGTGCAGGTCAACAGGAAGATTAGTTTTTTCATAAAGCATGTCGATTTTTTCAAAAGCAAAGATAATGACTTTATCCATGGATATCCTTTTTAAGGATTAAAAAGATTCCTCCGGCAGTAAAACAAATTGTTACGGGGAGTGTTTAAGGGAAACATAGTGGGCAATCACTTTTCATTATTCTGCTTATAAATCAGCACCAACAGCATAAAAGGAATGAATTTCGGACTCAGATAGGAATAAATATCATATTATTATGTATTTTAATATTATTAGAGAAAAATTTCTTTAATTGTTTCTTCACTTCATATTATTATCGTATTTTTGTCCTATTAAAGAAGTCTTAGTTTAAAGAGATATTTAAAATCATAATAAGATCAATTAATTTAAAAAAAATGGCAAATTTGGATTTAAGCAAGTACGGCATTTCGGGTAATTTCGAAATCGTACACAATCCTTCTTACGAGGAATTGTTTCAAGATGAAATGAACCCTAAAAACGAAGGTTTTGAAAAAGGAGTATTAACCACATTAGGTGCAGTATCTGTTGATACAGGCAAATTCACAGGACGTTCTCCTAAGGATAAATTCTTTGTGAAAGATGCAATTACCGATGAGCATTTATGGTGGGATGGAACTATTAACCGTCCAACTACTCCTGAAGTTTTCGATCATTGCAAAAACCTGGTTACAAAACAACTTTCGTCTGCAACAAAATTGTATGTCGTTGATACCTATTGTGGAACTAACGCAGATACACGCCTGAAAGTACGTTTTATCATGGAAGTAGCCTGGCAGGCTCATTTCGTGACGAACATGTTTATCCGTCCTTCACACTACGAATTGGCAAACTACGGTGAACCAGATTTCGTAACGTTGAACGGTTCCAAAACTTCGAATCCTAACTGGAAAGAACAAGGATTGAACTCAGAAGTATTTACATTGTTCAACCTGACCACTAAAATGCAAGTAATCGGTGGTACCTGGTATGGTGGTGAAATGAAGAAAGGTATTTTCTCATTGATGAACTACTACCTTCCATTGAGAGGGATTGCTTCGATGCACTGCTCTGCTAATGTAGGCGAAAAAGGTGATGTAGCTATCTTCTTCGGTTTATCCGGAACAGGTAAAACGACACTTTCTGCTGATCCAAAACGTTACTTGATCGGAGACGATGAGCACGGTTGGGATAACAACGGCGTATTTAACTACGAAGGTGGTTGCTATGCAAAAGTAATTGATTTGGAAAAGGATAAAGAACCTGACATTTGGAGAGCTATCCGTCGTGATGCTTTGTTGGAAAATGTTACGGTAGGTGCTGATGGTGTGGCTGATTTTTCTTCTGCTGCTTCGAAAACAGAAAATACCCGTGTTTCTTACCCAATCTATCATATTAATAAAATTGTGTCTCCTTCCCGTGCAGGACATGCTAAAAAAATCATTTACCTGTCGGCTGATGCATTTGGTGTATTGCCTCCGGTATCTATCTTGGATGAACAATCAGCTCAATACCACTTCCTTTCAGGCTTTACTTCTAAATTAGCCGGAACAGAACGCGGTATTACCGAACCGGTTCCTTCATTCTCTCCAGCATTTGGAGAAGCATTCCTGACATTGCACCCAACTGTGTATGCTAGTACCCTGATTGGGAAAGCAAAAGAACACGGAGCAAAAGTTTACCTGGTAAACACAGGTTGGAACGGAACAGGAAAACGTATTTCGTTGAAAAACACACGCGCCATTATCGATGCTATCATTGATGGTTCAATTGAGAAAGCACAAACTATCAAAGTGCCTATCCTGAACTTAATTGCTCCAGTGGCTTTGAACAATGTGGAAGACGGTATCCTTGATCCACGCGACACCTATGCTAGTGTGGCTGACTGGGAAACGAAAGCAAAATCACTTGCTGCCAAATACATTAAAAACTTCGAACAATATTGTGACAATGATGCTGCCAAAGCATTGATCCCATCAGGACCACAATTGTAAATAAGATTATAGAGTCCGGAATCAAGATTCAAGACTCTGAATTATACTAACTAAAAGGAGCTGTTCGATTATCGAACAGCTCCTTTTTTTATACCACACGACCTGCTCGCTGACAATCTTGATTACCTGCGTTAGCGAGCGGGTCGATAAAAAGAACCTAGCTATATTTTACCGGCCCCGTCGTAAATAACGACGGGGTCGGAAGGGTCGATAAAGGAACAAAGCTATACTTTCCCGGTCCCGTCGTGAATAACGACGGGGTCGGGATCGCTGCGGATACCTTTTATATATCCGCTTTAAAAAACTCCAGTCCTTTTTCCTTATTGACTAATTTACCATTTCTAAGTCCGGCATAATCACGATATGAAGAAAATTCCCAGTTTTCAGCTTTCTTGACCATGTGTGAAGATACCGGATTCTGATGAATATACCGGAAACATCTTTCAGCATAACTCTGGTCACCATCTTGATATGCTGTGATGATGGTGCCAAAAGCAGAAGGGAGATACGATGGAATATAGGAGATGTTGTCGGCTAACAGGATTGCCTTTGTTTCTTCCTGAAATAAAGCGCCTGTCCGACCTTCCTGTTTATGGATTGCATTGGTATACGACCTTAACATAATACCTATTGATTGGTTTAAAGTACGTGGCTTTATGCCTGCCTGCTCATTTCCTGTAAAGGGATCGATAATATCAGCTTGATTTATGGTGTTCAAAGGTATTAATTCAACCTCTTTGACAGACACCATCAAATGGAAGTGATTTGGCATTAAACACCAGGCCAGGATATCAGCATAAGGTGAAATATATACTTTAATCTTTTCAATGAAGAATAAATAGTTTCCTCGGTTATAGAAAACAATATCCCTGTTATTTCCACGATTGTAGATATGGAATAGTTCTCCTTTGCTGAATTCCATAAAATATTGTTTTTTTGCATATAACAATCCATATAATCAAAGGTTTAATTAGATTTTAGATAATGTCGTTAGGTGATTATATGTTTAGACCATTTAGCGGCGACCGACCCGCTCGCTGATATGCTTGATCACCTGGGATAGCGAGCGGGTCGATAAAAGGAACCTAGCGATATT
>Ga0302208_10001150_pt1 | contig 11643 bp, 8 predicted proteins | sample II_Fen_E2_3_FD_194577 | JGI IMG/M metagenome (GOLD analysis project Ga0302208, IMG submission 194577) | Peat permafrost microbial communities from Stordalen Mire near Abisko, Sweden - II_Fen_E2_3 | ecosystem: Environmental > Terrestrial > Soil > Wetlands > Permafrost | place: Sweden: Abisko...
AATGTCCTTATCGGGGTTATAGGCATCGGTTATTTCCTTTAACGAATTACCGGCAACCCACCCCATGGTTTCAGTTGTAGTAACCGGAACCTGGATATCAATATACCTGTTATGCGTTTCAAGTTTTGCTGTTTCGGCAGTTTTACCGGTGGCATCGACTACATTGACAATTAGATTTTTGCCGTCTAATTCCACTTTCCCAAGAGGAAGATTCACTAAGTCGTTCTTACGTAAAAAATCAAAAGCCTGTTTAAAGCGGGGATGGATTGTATCGTATAATCCTGTGTTTTCTAAAGAATCTAATATCATATATATGTTGTTTTTTGTTAGTTATTATGCGTTGTGTGTTAAGAGTTTGAAGTTTGAAAAGTGTGAGGTTTGAAAAGTTTAAAGGTTAATGTTTTCAAAAGCCAGCCAATATAACTAGACTTCAAGCCTTTGCATCCAACCACTCATTTCTCATTCGTCGTTCCTTCCGCTCGCCTTTACTTATCCCCCACTACTTCATCCACCGTATAATTCAGAAAATGATTAAAAGGATAGCCGCATTTTGCGATTCCGGCTACCTTGGATACGAAATCAGGTGCATGCAGGATAGTTTCATCCAAGGCGTGATCCACCAGATAATGTTTTAGTTTAAGCAATTCTGCATCCGGAAAGTCCTTTGGAAAACCGCGTGGCACTGTTTTAAGTTTATCTTCCTCCAGGAAGGCACTAAAGTATTTAGAGAATTCAGGGCTGTTCCTGATCTCATTTAATTCGTCGATATTATCGTATACGCTTTGGCGGAGCGCCTTTAACACCACCGGTTCGGGGCACCAGACTCCAATACCGATAAAGGAACCTGCGGGGTCGAGATGTAAATAATAGCCCGCATGCTTACTTTTACGTCCTCCGGCTGATCCTATATAGACACCAAAATGAGTCTTGTAAGGAGTTTTATCCTTCGAAAAGCGGGTATCACGATAGATCCGGAATACACAATCCTTGGCCTCTACGTGTCTAATGGTTTCATCAAAAGTAGAGATTTCAGTTATCAGTTCTTTACTCATCTGTTCAAATTGCAGACGAACCTGATCGTACCAGGCTTTATTTTCAGCAAACCACTCCCGGTTATTGTTGACTTTCAACTCACTTAAAAACCGAAGTAAATTATCAATATCCATACAGTATAATTTTTCGTTTGACAAATATAAGGCAAAATTCAGACAAAAAGGGGGTTACTATCCTTTTTTTTGAATCAGGAACTGATTTTGTAGAAAAATGATTACTTTTGTAATCTAAATGGAACTGGACAGAAGCCTGCTAGTAATTATATATATAGCTGATCGACAGGTATTTTAGCAGTCCAAAGATAAAGTAAAATAGAAAATGAAAAATCGGATTAATCAACTGCTGGACGAAATAAGCAAACTGGCCGCTTCAAACCAGGAAGAACTGGAAGCACTACGAATAAAATTTCTGAGTAAAAAAGGAGAAATTTCTACCCTGTTCAATGACTTCAGGAATGTAGCCAATGAAGAGAAAAGGGAAGTGGGCCAATTGTTGAATGAACTTAAAAACGCTGCCCAGGATAAGTTTACTGAATTGAAAGACAATTTCAACACTACCGGTAAAACAGAACAGAAGACTGACCTGACAAGGAGCGCCGATCCGGTTAAGCTAGGCACGCGCCACCCGCTGTCGTTAGTAAAGCATGAGATTATCGATATCTTTGGCCGCATCGGCTTTACCATTGCAGAGGGTCCTGAAATTGAAGATGACTGGCATGTATTTGGGGCATTAAACTTTCCACCGGAACATCCGGCACGTGATATGCAGGATACATTCTTTATCGAACAAAACCCGGATGTATTGCTCCGAACTCACACTTCTTCGGTGCAATCACGCATCATGGCTAACCAAAAGCCCCCTATTCGCATGATATTTCCTGGACGTGTTTACAGGAATGAAGCTATATCCTATCGTGCCCATTGTTTCTTTCATCAAGTTGAAGGACTGTATATTGATAAAGATGTATCGTTTGCCGACCTGAAGCAGGCGTTGATGTATTTTGCAAAAGAGATGTTCGGACCGGACACACAGATTCGTTTGCGTCCATCTTACTTCCCATTTACCGAACCAAGTGCTGAAATGGACATATCCTGTAACCTGTGCGGTGGAAAAGGTTGTAATTTTTGCAAACATACCGGTTGGGTTGAAATACTTGGTTGTGGCATGGTCGATCCGAATGTCCTTGAAAATTGCGGGATAGATTCAAAAGTTTATTCAGGTTATGCATTTGGGATGGGTGTGGAACGCATTACCAACCTGAAATACCAGGTTAAGGATTTACGTATGTTCTCAGAAAATGATGTCCGGTTCCTGCAACAGTTCGAATCGTCTTACTAATAATCCTGCGGGATAAAACTGATATGACAGAAAGAGCTTACTGCAAGTTGCAGCAAGCTCTTTCTGTTTAATTTCAAAGAAGAATCAGGAACATGACAACGTTTGACTTCTTATCGTTTGCTTGTTTTAATCTGCTGCCTCTTTTTTGAAGAATCACTAGGAATGAACTACGCTACACGGATGCTCAAATAAAGACCTGATGCCCACAGTCAGGCAGAGTAATAGTAAAAGTATGAACCGCAAGCCGTAACGTATTTACTGATCAATGGGAATTTTGGAACACCTGAGTTTAGATCAATAACCCAGACAGGTAAATAGACAGACAACTTTCAATCGAAATCAGGCAAAGAACTTCCCACTAAAGAGTGAAGGTCCCGATATAGCACAATGTCAAAACAATCACTCAAAACAATTAAAACACTCATAGATTATACCGGTTTATGGCTTTGTTTCCGCAATTAAATTGTATTTTTGCATTGTCAAACTATAAAACACTAAAGCATGAGACTTATTATCCAACCGGACTATTCGGATGTTTCGAAATGGGCAGCAAACTATGTCGCTTCAGCCATCAACCAGGCAGCCTTAAAAAGTGATAAACCATTTGTATTGGGGTTGCCTACTGGTTCTTCCCCACTAGGGATCTACCACAACCTGATTGAACTTTACAATAACGGTGCTGTCTCTTTTAAGAATGTTATCACATTCAATATGGACGAATATGTTGGGTTAGCACAACATCACGAACAGAGTTATTATACTTTTATGTGGACTAACTTTTTCAGCCAGATTGATATTTTACCTGAAAATGTAAATATCCTGAATGGGAATGCGGAAGATCTGGAAGAAGAATGTGCAGCTTATGAAGCTAAAATGAAAACAGTAGGTGGAGTGGATTTGTTCCTTGGAGGAATTGGTGCAGATGGTCACCTTGCTTTTAACGAACCTGCATCATCACTTGCCTCGCGCACACGCCAAAAAACACTCACTACCGATACTTTGATAGCTAACTCCCGCTTCTTTGACAATGATGTCAACAAAGTGCCTAAAACGTCCCTGACAGTAGGCGTTGGAACTATTATGGATGCAAAAGAAATCCTGATCATAACCAGCGGTCATAATAAAGCCCGTGCTTTGCGTCATGCCGTGGAAGAACCGATAAGCCAAATGTGGACTATCAGTGCCCTCCAGATGCACCCAAAAGGGATTATCGTATGTGATTACGATGCCTGTGCTGAATTGAAAGTCGGAACATATAAATACTTTCTGGATATAGAGAAAGATTCGTTGAATCCGGATTCAATGATCTGATATAAATTATAGATGCAACAAAAAAAACCATGACACTCTTGTATCATGGTTTTTTTTAACCTCAAACTTCAAACCTCAAACTTTGAACTTTGAACGCTGAACACAAAACGCTGAACTTTTCAAACTTCAAACCTCAAACTCCTTACTCAACTCTCCCCCCACGTTCAGAACGCTGTTCTGTCTTTAACGGGTTTTTGCTGTATTCTTCGTTTTTAATACGATTCAGATAGATATCGTAAGCCATATACAGAGCCTGACGGAAAGATTCTTCCGAGGCCAGGTTATGACCGGCAATATCGTAGGCTGTTCCATGATCGGGAGAAGTGCGGATGATTGGCAATCCTGCTGTAAAATTCACCCCGGAATCCATGGATACGGTCTTAAAAGGTATAAGACCCTGGTCGTGATACATGGCCAGCACAGCATCAAACTTACTGAAGTTTCCTGACCCAAACAACCCATCAGCCGGGTAAGGGCCTACACAGATAATTCCGAGCTTCTCTGCCTGTTTCAAAGCAGGTATAATTACTTCTTGCTCTTCGTTCCCAATCACACCCTCATCACCTGCATGCGGGTTTAAACCCAGCACGGCAATACGGGGACGGACAATTGAAAAATCCTTCTTCAGGGAAGCATTCAATACGGTAAGTTTGTCCAGAATTAATTTTTCGGTAAGTGCAGCTGGTATGTCTTTTACAGGAATATGGCCGGTAACCACAGCCACCCGCATCACATCATTGATTAACATCATCAGCGCAGGGGTACCATTTCCAAACTTCTCTTCGAGGTATTCAGTATGCCCCGGAAAGTGGAATTTATCTGATTGTATATTCTTTTTATTGATAGGGGCGGTAACCAAAGCATGAAGGGCTCCTTTTTTAAGATCTTCGGTAGCACGCTCCAAAGCAGCATAGGCGGCTTTTCCGGCTTCTTCTGTGGAAGTCCCCAGCTCAACTTTAATTTCATCATCTACGCAATTAATGATATTAACCCGCTTAAGGTTAATTTCTTCAATGGAATTGACGATATTCAAATTCAAGCCCTGAATATCCAGGTTCTTCCGGTGATAGGCTGCAACCTTTGGAGAACCGTAAATGACAGGAATAAAAGTCTCCAACATGCGACTGTCTGACATTGTTTTCAGAATCACCTCGTACCCGATTCCATTAATATCACCATGAGTTATGCCGATGATAATTTTATCTGTATCCATAAATTTAGGTTGAAAAATTAAATTACTATTTTTAAAACAAAAGATAACTTATTGTCCGAATTTTATATCAGGGGGCAAATGTATCAAATTTTATTGAGTCTACTATTTTTTAGATGATTTATTTACAGAAGAGAAAAATAAAAGTATTGATTCCATCAATTTAGCACGATCTTTCTCGGATTGCAGGGTTTCGAAAGGAAAACCAAAAGCACAGGTTTTATAAGTACCGGCATACGCCACTGCTGCACTTAAACTATTTTCAGCATACCTGCAAATAGTAAAGCTCCCTTCCCCGACAGGTTCAATGGCATCCGGCGACTCTACAAAATAAGAAACCGAATTGGGCTGATCATAAAAAGTCAGGTCATCCTTCTTGAAAAAATTAAACGGCGAGTTCACTACATTTACCTCTCCAGTCACACTGGCTTGTGAGGTCCTGAATTTATATTTCAGAATTTTTTCCACAAACAGCTGATCATCGCGAATAGGTTTAACCGACTCATATAAATCAGAACCAATATAGGAGCCGCTAACCAAAAGATCCCCCCCATGCAGGCAGTAGGAACGGATTAAATGTTGCAAAGCCGATGGAAAAGTTTTAAATTCAGGCGCTTTTTTGGCATTTCCAATGAATGTTTGCTTTTGTTTGCCCAATATCAAATCTACCATTTTATATTGATTCATATCTATATCACCACTGAGAACAGCCTTTTTGCCGGCAGACTGAAAAGAGTATCCTGCTGCTTTTATGGCTTTTCCGTGAAGAAAAGGATAATCAAAGGTATTTCCGGCAATAACAGTTGTTTCATAGTTGGCATGACTGGCTCCAAACCCGGGGGCATCATCATTCACCCAGGGCTTGTTCCTTTTAAACTCATATTGATTGCCAACCAATGATATTTCCGACAGATAAGGGACACCCGCATCTTTATCATTCAAAAAACCGGCATAAGTACTATCCTGAACAAAGCTTTCAGGTGCACTTAGCCTGTCGAAACCATTCACAATAAGCACTTCTCCTTTCTCGTTAGGAGCACGGTATGCTGAAAGTATCTCGGAAGGAAAGCTCTGCCCTCCCTTGTTCAATGCTGTGACTTTAAAACTATAGATCTTGCCTCGTTGAATATTAATCGTTAACCGATTTGAATTAACGACCTCCCCATGATTAAAATCCCCATCGTCCATGCGGGTATACAAGACATATTGATCTGCCTTGGCCGTTGGTTCAAGGCTATCAGTTACTTCATGCCAACGAAGCTCCACCTTGCTTTTATCTAAAAACCTGCAACTGAATTGATCTACCGGAAGGGGCTGAACCACATAACTCACATTATTGGCAGAGGAAATATATTTCAGCATCCCTTTATAAATGGAGCGTCCCACTGTGAACCTGAAACGGGGATCCAGTCCATAGCGCATATCCGCAAAATTCTGATGCGACAGTAACTCCAGCAACATTGTTGGAACTTCCGGTACACGGGATTCACTGTAGGATTTATCCCAGAGGTTACGACGGGTCCACTCGGGAGCAAAAGTACGTCGGATATCATTCACCACCTGCGTTTGTACAATATCAGTCAGGTCGCGGGAAGCCCATCGGGAAATTCCATTCAGGAATACTGTCTTCCCTTCGGTATTCCGGATAGTACAGATGCCTAATGTCCCGATTATAGAATCATTTACGGTTACTCCGGCATCACTGTGGATCGCCATAGCCAAATCAACCGGGACATTCAACCCTGGAGTATTCGGAGATACAGAAGAACCACCAATCAGATAATTCACCCAAAAGCCACGTGACTGAAAGTCATCGGTATAATCGTTTTGTCCTTTGGTATGGCTGTAAATGCTATCCGGAATTCCGGCCCACTGCAACCAATAACGGGCACCTTCGGTATAACGTGGGTAATGGCTTGATTCCGGTGGGTAAACTTCGGCAGGTTTAATAAGTTCAGTTGGAAGAGGCTGGCTAGTAGCAATAGCCGGGTTAGAAGGTATCGATAAATTTGCATGAATGCTTATTTCGTAAGGGCTTCTGGCAACATTTCCCATGCCTCCCCCAAACTTTACAGCATCGGCTGTAATGACTTTACCTTCGTCAGTGCTGTAATTAGTCAGGATTACTTTTGATTTGTTGCTCCTGCCCTTATCAAAATTAAAATGTCCCAAATACAACCACGTACCACCATCCATTTTCTGATTTACCGTAAATTCTGTTTTACCTCCTTTATGAAACACGGTATAATGGGCATCTGAGGCACTATTCTCCAACGTCTTGTACGACACATAGACTGCATAACGACCACTTTCAGGTATAGTTGGAAACCATTCAGCCTGACTGGTTTCTTCATCATTCGTTACAACCTGGATACTACGGAATGTTCCAAAGGTGAATGGGTTTTCACCTTGCAGATAGGTCTTTTTAGTATTGGCAAATCCTACTCCTTCGGCAGTTATCCATTTCTTCCTTTCATTTTGTTCCCGATATTTAGAATCAATTTCTTTACTGTCATTATCAACAATCACCTCATTCAGCTGGGTATCCCGCTCACGGGGAAGCAATACATAAGCCCCTGCATTTTCAAGCATGGGGACTATATAAGGCAATATATACGACTGGGTATACAAATCTTCTACTACCTGGAAAAAACGGGCACGTTGCCACGCCCACCTGGCTTGTTTCTGGTCGTAGTACTTGCCGTGGCTTTGCCAAAGTGCAATATGTCGGCTTTGGAGACCGTTCAGTATAAGATAGGGACGCGAAGTATTCGTCACTAAGGGGTGGGAAAGTAATGGTACTGCAAATTGTTTCTGGGAATCAAAGTTTTCAAGGCGATACAAATTCGGGACATAAGCCTCAATATTTTTATTCTCTACCTGGCAGATCATGTTATAACCGGCATATTTATGCGACACAATTTTACCGATGGCTGCATAGATCCGTTTTACATTATCGGGACGGAAAGGAATATATCCCAACCGTTCATTCGCAGCAATAGTGAGGGTACTATTTTTTGCATTTGCAGAAAAGCTCAATACTTTTACACGACCTACCACGGTATAGCTATTGGCAATGGCAGTCAGGGAATCGGAGATCTGGTTTTCCAGCGCTTTTTGTGAGTATATGGATTGGTTTATTCCAATGATAAACAATGCAACAAACCATGTTGTACGCAGATTTTGTCTCATGAATGAGTTTAAGTATTTTTGAGCAAATGAAAGAATCGAAATAAAAGAATAAACCAGGTTTATCCTTTTATTGCCGGGTTGCCTTCTGATTTTTCTTTTTCCAGAGTCGAAAGCATACCGCATGCCGCAAAGATATCTTCACCCCTGGAACGTCGGATGGTGGAAGTGACGTTATTGCTCGTTAAGTAATCCCTGAAGAAAGTCATCTTTTCAGCGTTAGAACTCTTCAGATCCGATCCAGGAATAGCATGAAAACGTATCAGGTTCACCCGGCAATCTATCCCCTTGAGTATTTTCACCAACTCAACTGCATGGCGCATCGTGTCGTTCACACCATCAAATAATATATATTCAAATGATACACGTCGTTGTTTACTAAAGTCGTATTTTCGCAGTTCTTCCAACACTTTACTAATGGGGTACGTTTTTTCAATAGGCATTAAAAGTAGCCTGTCCTGGGTAAACGGACTGTGAAGGCTGATTGCCAGGTGACAGTTTGTTTTCTCCAGGAATACTTTCATCCCGGGGATTAATCCGATGGAGGAAACTGTAATTCTTCGGGGACTCCAGGCATATCCATAATCGGCAGTCAGAAGTTCCAATGAACGAAGCATGGCTAAGGTGTTATCGAATGGTTCGCCCATACCCATAAATACGAGGTTCGTCAGTTTTTCAGCTTCCGGTATTGACATCACCTGATTCATAATTTCAGCGGTGGTCAGCTGGGCAATAAATCCCTGTTTCCCGGTCATGCAAAACACACAACCCATTTTACAGCCAACCTGCGATGATACACAAAGTGTTGCGCGGTCTTCTTCGGGGATATAAACAGCTTCTATAAAATGTCCACCCTCTGTCTTGAAAAGATATTTTTTTGTTCCATCGGTCGATTCTACTGTTTGAACCGGAAGAGTTCGCCCTATCTCATACAGTTCCTTGAGTGATTCCCTGTTCTTAGCAGAGATATTCGACATCTCATCAATGCTGAAGACTCGCTTTTTATAGATCCATTCTGTCACTTGCTTTGCCGTAAAAGCAGGCATCCCCAGTTCTGAAATGATAGTCTTTAATTCTTCTAACGTTTTGCCGACAAGTGCTATTTTATTCATTGTGCTGTTTTTGTAATTGAGTTAACTAAGTTGATTGAGTGGACTAAGTTGATTGAGTGGACTAAATTAATTGATTGAGAGTTTCTTATCCTTTGTCCTTAGTCCTTCGTCTTCCGTCTTGACTCAATCCTCATTCCTCACCTCTCATTCCTTACCTCTTGCTCGCTCATTTCCGCAAAGTTACGCAAACTTACGGAAAAAAGAAAACGGAATGAAATTAATCATTCCGTTTTCACTATTTTATAGTTCTACGTATAGTATCAGAAGAAATTCAAACGGTTATCTACGATATCGGCTTTATCTTTCAAATCCTGAATGATCATATAAGGTAATGAATAACTCATACGGCTATTCAACTGCATTTTTTCCATCTTAAGATCCAAAGGTTGAGGGTTCACTTGTTTGTTCGAAGTACGAACTACATAAACCCCTGCATTTCCTTTAATAGGTGCTGAGACTTTACCGAGTGTGGCAACCGTAGATTTACCAATCACAGATGGTTCAAATCCGGCTGTTCCAAATTGATAAGAGGCAAAATTTATGGCACTGGCTGTTTTAATTGAATCTCTCAGGAATGAAGCCAAACCTTCCAATGTAGGAGTTTTTGTCAATTCAGCACTCAGGTTTTTGATCATCAACTCTGCTTTTTTATCCTTGATAATTTCAGCCTTCAATTGGTCTGATACTTTATCCACGGAACGATATCCTTTTTTGTTTACTTCGGTAGTCATGGCAACTACAAATTTAGAACCGCAATCGAATACATCCGAGACATCATTTTTGCTGCTTTTGAATACCCAACGAATAATCTGACGGGATTGGGGAATATCACCAATTTTATCCACTGTCTGCAATATTTCTGTTGCAGGACGAACGACATATCCTTTAGCTTTTGCTCTCTTGTCAAAGTTATCCGATTTCAGGTCCACTGCAAATTCCTTTGCATCATTGTAGATCTTGCTGTATGATTTGCTGCTTGGAACCACTTTGCGTTCCAGGATCGCTAATTTCACTTTACGACGGGGGGCTGTTTTATCTTCTACCTGCATAATCTGAACTCCTTGTGCATTTTTAATGGTAAAGATTTCATTTTTGGATTTATTGAAAGCATTGGCAGTAATTTCTTTTTCTACTCCCTGCATTCCTTCCTGCAACCAACCGATCTCACCGCCATTAGCCGCTGTTTGTTTTACAGCTGAATACTTCTTTGCTAATGCTGCAAAATCAGCTCCTCCACGAATGGCAGCAATTAAACTGTCTGCCTTCGAAGCATCCTTGGTCACTAAAAAGATATGACGCAGTTTCACTGAATCCGACTGCATGATCCCTGATTGCATGATGCGGGCCATCATATACGTATCGTTCATAAATGAAGGACCAAATACATCTCCTGTTTTTCCTCCAAATGCAAAATCTTTCAGCATCACAGGGACTGTTTTATCAGAATAATTCTTGCCATCATACATGATATCCGAATTTGAGTTTACCACTCCGGCAACATCATCGGTAGTTTTGAATTCTGCACTTAACTTGTTCATCCAACTTTCAGCTTCCTTGTAATCTTCTTTCATCGGCTTGATATCGAAAGTTACATAACTGAAACCACAATTGGCATCTTGTTTGTATTGTGCTTTTTGTTTGTTATAACGGTCGTTAATCTCTGCACTGCTCACTTTGACAGTCGAATCGGGGATTAAGAAATAAGGTTGAACCACATAAGCTACGTCGACACTGGTCTTACGATCGTTATAACTCATTTTGGCATCAATGCTGTTGGCTGTAACCGCTTTCGAAATAAGGGCATTGTATTTTTCCTGAAGGATGCTGTTTTTTACATTCTTTTCCCAGAACATCCAATAGCTTTTTGCTTTCGCGATCTGTTGTTTCATTTCCTCACTGGTAGGAGCTTCATCCAGGCTATTTAGAAACTGTACTAATTGGGGACGGCTAAATTGGCCATTTTCTCCGGCAAAGGTACGACGTTGAAGTATTAAAGGGTGAATGTTGTTTCCAATCAACCGATCGGAAAGCTCATCTTTACTAACCGCAAGACCTAATTTTTTAGCTTCTGCATTTAAAATCTTTTCATTTACCAAACTTTCCCAGACTGATTGACGAAGTTGAGTCATCATTTCTTCGTTCAATTCACTTTTCCCGGTTTCAATTTTGTAAACTTCGGTCATTTGATCAATAGCAGCGGTATAATCCTTGATATTAATATCTTCACCTGCAATTTTAGCAACTGTCTCTTTCGACTTATTAAAATAGGTTGATCCGTCTTTCAGGAAATCGCCTACAATAAAGGCTAATAATGCAAGTCCTACCACTGCTACCAGTAAAACTCCTTTGCTTCTAATCTTTTCTAATGTAGCCATTTTTTGAAATTAATTTGTATTTTTTTAGTTTGAATTTTCACTTAATTTGAGGGCA
>Ga0302208_10001151_pt1 | contig 11637 bp, 6 predicted proteins | sample II_Fen_E2_3_FD_194577 | JGI IMG/M metagenome (GOLD analysis project Ga0302208, IMG submission 194577) | Peat permafrost microbial communities from Stordalen Mire near Abisko, Sweden - II_Fen_E2_3 | ecosystem: Environmental > Terrestrial > Soil > Wetlands > Permafrost | place: Sweden: Abisko...
TGTTCTTAATTTTCACACAGACATTACAAAACTGGTAAGTCCTCCTTTGGATTTATCTGGAACGACTGAACCAATCCTGAAGTTTTGGCATACACAAGAATCGTGGGACTCTCGTCAGGATTTACTTCGAGTGTATTATCGAACCTCTGCAACAGGTGAATGGACTCAATTAGGGACTATATATCAGAATTCAATAGCGACATGGACATTGGAAACGCTCGTTTTACCCAATCCTTCATCTACCTATTATATTGCTTTTGAAGGTATTACAGGAACTGGATATGGTGTGTGCCTTGATGATGTCGAATTGTGGAGCAATAATTGCAGTACCGACATATGGACGGGTGGCTCAAGTACCAGTTGGTTCGATGCTGCAAACTGGACTTGTGGCGCTCCACCTACGGCTTCAACGGATGTTTCGATACCTTCAGGTAAACCGCTTTATCCTGTTGTCATTGGAACGACTGCTGCTTGTAAAAATCTAACTATTGGTAATGGTGCAACATTGACAATGGACGGATCAACAGCTTCAACACTGAATGTTTTCGGAAATTGGGTAAATAATGGCAGTTTTACTCAAGGTTTAAGTACAATCGCTTTTACAGAAACTTCAGCGATTCAGACTATTAGTGGAACGTCGAAAACTACCTTCCATTTGATTCAGCTTAAGAAAGGACTTCAGTCAAACATTCTGGAAGCGACATCCTCCATCGGATTTGATGGAGCTATTGGTTTCTACTCTCCAATTGATTTTGTAAGTGGGACATTTAAGTTGTCCAATCCTTCAATTATTGGAATAAATACCTATATTCCAAGTGCTTGTGGTTTATGGAATAATGGTGGAACTATCGATTTAGCTACTTCATCAGTATATTTGGAGGGTTTATTTCGTAATAGCTCCGGAACAACCAATTTTAAACAACTATATGCCTACAGTACCGTTTGTAAATTTCAAATCGATGGAGGAACTGTCAATCTATCAACTTGCTTTAAGCCTTACAATAATAATACGACGTATACACCAACATACATTCAGTCAGGTGGCATACTGAATTTAGGCTCCTCCTCTTCTGACAATCGATTCACTATCAATAACGTCGGTTCAACATTTACGATGAGTGGTGGAGAAATCAAAATTCTGGCTCCTTGTACCGGTAATGCCGATTTTTCAAACATTGCTGGTACATATAATGTGACTGGTGGTACTTTGCAGATCGGAACGAGTTCCACGACTGGAAATCCGAACATGCGAATTAACAGTACGGTGCCCCTATACGACTTAAATATCCATGGTACCTCTACCGCTACGCTTACATCGAATGATTTGACCGTATTTAATGATGTCACTGTTAATTCCGGAACAGCATTGGTGGCAAATGGCCAAAATCTTACATTAGGTGGTGATTGGGCTAATAGCGGTTCATTCACACCAGGTATAGGCACAGTGACTTTCAATGGTGCATTGGAACAATTCCTGTCCGGGAGTTCTACTACGACTTTCAATAATCTGGCAATAGCATCTAGTTCTAGTTTGAATGCGAGTAACAGCGTTTTTTCAGTAGCTGGAGCATTGACAAACAACGGTACGTTTGTGCCTGGTACGGGAACGGTGACGCTCAATGGTTCCACAGCTCAGAATCTTCCGGATGGAGCATCCACACCTTTTAAGAATTTGACCATCGATAATGCTGCGGGTGTTACTTATTCTGGAACAACGCCGGTTACGGTGTCTGGGACTTTGCAGATTAATAGTGGAAAATTGTTGAAAGTCGCTGCTGGAAGCCAAATTTCCACAAATGTTATCAATAATTTGGCAGGAGCGAATGGACTGGTGCTTCAAAGTGGAGCGTTGGGTTCAGCCACTTTATTGAATACTGGTGCAACGGCATCGGTATCGGCATCCGTTGATCAATTACTTGGGTCCGAACAAAACTGGTATGTGTCCAGCCCTGTATCAAATGCAACCAGCCTAGTTGTTAATCCTGGTACAAATAACAAACTGGCCTATTACAATGAAGCTGCAAATCCTCCTACGTACGTTCAAATTGTGGATAACACTACCGCACTTTTGAAAGGTCAAGGTTTTGTAGTCTATTCAAAAGCTGCTGAAACCTATCATTTCACAGGAATTCTAAACGATGGTGATATTACAATTCATCCTACAAGGACTGGAACATCGGCAGCGAAACGAGGCTTTAATTTGGTTGGAAATCCATATCCTTCTTTTTTGGATTGGGAAGCTGTCGGAAAAACAAATGTTCGCCCAATTATTTGGTATAGAACACGATCAACTGGAGGAAGCATGGTATTCGACACCTATAGCGGAGGAGTTGGTACATCGAATGGATTAAACGGAATGGTAACGGAGTATATACCACCGATGCAGGCTTTTTGGGTAAAAGTCAATGCTGATGGTGATGTTGGAACATTGTTGTTCAATAATGGTATGCGATCGCATAAGAATCAGTTGTTGGCATCCAACAGGCTAAGATCTGCATCGAATTCGTTCGCTGAAAAATCAATCATTCGCCTCAGAATAACGAATGGCGTTAATTCAGACGAAGCCATTTTTGTGGCAAATGATGGTGCAAGTGATGGAATTGATGTATGGGATGCACCGAAAATGTCAAATGAAAATGTGCATGTTCCAGAAATTTTCTCACTCCAAAATGGGGAGGAACTTTCTATTAATTTTCAGAATAATTTTAACCAAGGGAAAGTATTTTCATTAGGTTTTCGAACTGGAGAAGTAGGAACCTTCCGCATTTCAAGTACCGAAATGAGTGCATTGGATGCTGGAACGGAAGTGGTTTTGATTGATAAAAAATTGGAACATGAACAAGTCCTGACGGTGGATACGTCTTATTCCTTTACTTCGGATGCAACGACTTCTACGAATCGTTTTTTGCTGTTGTTTAGAAATTCATCGTTTCTTACAGCTTTGAATTCACAAGCTTCGGATGAAATTGTCAAGGTAAGTCAAACTCCTGATAAACGGATTTCAATTCTTAATACATCCAGAATTTCTGGATTGATGGATGTTGCAGTGTATAATTCAATAGGGCAATTGGTTTGCGAACAACATACACAAAACACCTACTTTGTGACAGAACGCAGTTTCGAAAGTGGAATCTTTGTTGTTGTACTTCGTAACGGTTCAACAAAAATCAGTAAAAAAATTGTCATAAATTAGAAGGTAGGAACTATGAAAGCAAACACGTTCAACAATAAAAAGAAAACTTATATTTCACCCATGCTCGAGGTCTTTTCATTGGATAATGAAATTTCCTTGACCCTAATGTCCGACGACAACCCCGCATCAGAACCTGATTGGTTGACGTATGCACCCAAAACAGCCTCACTACCATTAAGTACATAAGATTTTTATTTATGTTGCCGTAATTTATGATTTTGGGTGATCTCAAATGAAACGAAGCAATACTCGTAGTGGGTTTGCTTCGTTTCTTTGTTACGGATTTTCTGACTAACTTTGTTTATTAATTGAAGAAATATGAGAAAGTTGCATTTTGAGACACTACAAGTACATGCAGGATATACTCCAGATCAGACTGGTTCCAGGAGTGTGCCCATTTATCCGAATACAGCCTACGTGTTTGACAGTGCACAACATGGAGCAGACTTGTTCAATCTGGATTTCAAAGAAGGAGTTTCACCTTATATTTATTCAAGACTAAACAATCCGACCAACAGCGTGTTCGAACAACGAATGGCCGCATTGGAAGGTGGTGTAGCAGCAGTAGCTACAGCATCAGGGCATTCCGCCCAAATGATTACCATTCTGAACCTGCTGAAAACAGGTGACAACTTTGTGACCAGTCCATACTTATATGGTGGAACCTACAACCAGTTCTTCGTTACTTTTCGCGATCTTGGTATCGAAGCAAGAAAGTCGAAAGATGATACGGCTGAGGAGATGGAAAAGTTGATTGATAAAAATACCAAAGCGTTGTACACGGAGAATATCGGAAATCCCAAATTCAATGTGCCTGATTTTGAAAAGTTGGCTGCTTTGGCAAAGAAATATGATGTCCCGCTGATTGTTGACAATACATTCGGTTGCGGAGGTTATCTGTGCAAACCGATTGAATGGGGCGCAAACATCGTGGTGGAGAGCGCTACGAAATGGATTGGAGGTCATGGAAACAGCATGGGTGGCGTCATTGTTGACGGAGGTAATTACAATTGGGGGAATGGAAAGTTTCCGAAATATTGTGAACATTCAGAAAGCTACCACGGCCTCAATTTCTGGGAAAAGTTTGGCCCCGCGGCTTTTACCATGCGTTGTGTGGCCGAAAGTATGCGGGATCTAGGGCCTTGCATTAGTCCATTCAACAGTTGGCAATTGATTCAAGGGTTGGAAACCCTTTCGGTTCGCGTTCAGAAGATGTGTGAAAACACAATGGATATGGCCACTTGGCTTTCTAAAAATGACAACGTTTTCGAAGTTTGTTATCTGGGACTGGAAAATCATGCCTATCACGAACTGGCGAAGAAATATCTGACGAATGGATTCGGTTGTGTGCTGACTTTCAGAGTGAAAGGTGGATTTGAAAAGACGGTCAAATTTGTTGAGAGTCTTCAACTGGTTTCACACGTCACCAATATCGGAGATGTCCGTACACTGATTACACATCCGGCTTCCACTACACACCGACAGCTGAGTGTAGAAGCCCAAACAGCAGGCGGTGTTTATCCGGATATGCTTAGACTCTCGGTAGGACTTGAACATCCGGACGACCTCAAGGAAGATTTGGAGCAGGCGTTTGCCAGAGTATAATTTAAAACATGTAACGATCTAGATGGGATCAACTATAAGCGTACAACTATGCCGTTAAATTTGCCCGAACAACTCCCTGCAGTGGAGTTACTGAAGAAGGAAAACATTTTCATCATGGATTCCGGACGTGCTACCGAGCAGGATATACGTCCGCTTCGTATCGTGATTCTAAACCTCATGCCATTGAAAATTACGACGGAAACGGATTTGGTCCGTTTGCTGTCGAATACACCGCTGCAGTTGGAAATAGACTTTATGAAGCTCAAGAGTCATACTTCTAAGAATACGTCCATTGAGCATATGAAGCAGTTCTATAAGACGTTTCACAGCATGCGGGATCAGCGCTATGACGGTATGATCATCACTGGCGCACCGGTTGAACAATTAGAGTTCGAGGAAGTTACCTATTGGAACGAAATGAAGGAGATCTTCGATTGGGCCAAAACTCATGTGACATCCACCTTATATATCTGTTGGGCTGCACAAGCTGGACTTTATCATGGTTATGGCATCAAGAAATATCCATTGGAAAAGAAGATGTTCGGGGTGTTCAAGCATACGTTCAATGATCCACACAACTCAATTTCAAGGGGATTTGACGATGAATTTTTTGTGCCGCACAGCCGTCATACTGAAATTCGTGCGGAGGATATTTTAAAAGTGCCTGAACTGACCCTTTTATCGGAATCTAAAGAATCTGGTGTATATATGGTCATGGCAAGAAATGGTCGTGAGTTTTTCATTACGGGTCATTCTGAGTATTCGCCGAATACGTTGGATACGGAATATAAGAGGGATTTTCATAAAGGTCTGCCCATTGATATTCCGAGGAATTATTATACTGACGACGATCCATCCAAAAAACCGCTGGTTAAGTGGCGGGCACATGCAAACCTATTGTTTACCAACTGGCTGAACTATTTTGTTTACCAGGAAACGCCTTACGACATCACTCAAATCCGATAAATGACCAAGATCCGTACGATCGAATTACTGGCACCCGCAAAAAATGTGGAGTGTGCTAGGGAAGCTATTTTACATGGTGCGGATGCCGTTTACATTGGTGCACCGAAATTTGGGGCGCGTTCTGCAGCTGGAAATAGCTTGGAGGACTTGACTGGGTTGGTGGGCTTTGCTCATGAATTCGGGGTTCGTATATATGTGACTGTTAATACGTTATTATACGACGAAGAGTTGCCGGAGGTCGAAAAGCTGATTTGGGATCTCTGGAATATCGGAGTGGATGCCTTGATTGTTCAGGATATGGGCGTCACCCGCTTGAACCTGCCGCCTATTCCTTTGCATGCCAGTACACAGACGGACAACCGGACCCCTGAAAAAGTGAAGTTCCTTCAGGATGCAGGATTTCGACAAGTCGTTTTGGCAAGGGAATTATCCCTGGATCAGATTCGGGATATCGCATCTAAAACAACGGTTCCGTTGGAATGTTTCGTTCACGGTGCGCTTTGTGTCAGTTACAGCGGGCAGTGCTTTATCAGTCAAGCTATTAGCGGCCGAAGTGCCAATCGGGGTGAGTGTGCTCAATTCTGTCGATTGCCTTATGATTTGATCGATGCTGAGGGCAAAACCATTATACGGCAGAAACACTTATTGTCCATCAAGGATTTGAACCGGTCGGAAGTGCTGGAGGAACTCATTGATGCCGGAATTCATTCGTTCAAGATTGAGGGTCGGTTGAAAGATTTTTCGTATGTGAAGAATGTGACCGCATTGTACCGTAGCAAATTGGATGAGGTTTTGAAAAGACGACCTGATTTGAAACGAAGTTCGGACGGTATGAGTCATTTGTCCTTTAAGCCGGATCCAAACAAGAGCTTCAACCGTGGTTTTACGAATTATTTTCTGAAAGGGCGGCCCGCCAACCTAGGGAACCCGGAAACACCCAAATCGATGGGTGAACCGGTTGGTCGCGTAAAAGAGGTTCGTGGCAACCAATTTACGGTTGCTGGTCTGACTTCGTTCACAAACGGTGACGGATTGAGTTTTGTTGGCTCGTCCGGGCAGTTTGAGGGATTTCGGGTAAATCGGGTGGAAGAAAATCGATTGTTTCCCGCTAGAATGCCCGATATAAAACCAAACATGTTGTTGTATCGTACACATGATCAGGCTTTTGAGTCATTGTTGGAAAAGCCTTCGGCCGAAAGAAAAATTTTGGTGGATATCAAATGCTGGGAAACAGCTTTCGGCTTTGCATTGAGCATGGACGATACGAACGGAAACCGTGCTTCCTTGACATTTCAGCAAGAGAAAGTGCCGGCTTCGAAACCTCAGGAACAGCAAGTTAAAAATCAGTTGACCAAGCTTGGCAACACCTTGTTTGAAGCCGCATCCTGTGAACTGGAATGGTCGGGAGACTGGTTCGTACCGGTTTCAGTCTGGGCGGAACAAAGGCGTTTGCTTTGTGAAAAGTTGCTGGCTGTTCGAAAAATAGCCTTCCGCAGGGAAGAATACCGCTTGACGGAAACCGCGCATCCTTATCCGGAGAAGCAGTTGACTTATTTAGGAAACGTGCTGAATAAAAAGGCGGCGGAATTTTACCGTCTGCATGGTGTGGAAGCCATCGACCCAGCATTTGAATCGGAGGAACATCTGCGGAAGCCCGGTGAAGTGCTGATGTTTAACAAGCATTGCATCAAATATGAGTTGGGCGCCTGCCCGCGCGTGCATCCCTCGGCTAAACCGCTGAATGAACCTTTGTATTTAGTCTACAACACCAAAAGGATTCAGTTGCATTTTGATTGCAAAGCCTGTGAAATGCAATTGACAGAAGTGGTTTAGGGGTGATAGTCCGCACCTTTAAGCACATCCTGAGCCTTTGTTTTCAACAATAAATCCTGTACCGACACTTTCGGATGTTTTTCCATATAGGCTGAAACAATCTTGTAACCGATCCAAATAGCTGCCCTACCTGGTGACGCTTGGCTGAAGAAGGCTGTGAAAGGTGCTTCTTCCGTATACTTGGCAATGATGCTGTTGTCCTTGCTGTATAGATGTTGAAACTGCAGGATGGAGTTCCACATATTCTTTTCGTTTGCAGCAAACCAATCCAATTGATCGGAGGAGAAGCCGCTGATGTTCTCCAAGCTTTCGTCCGGAAGCAGTATCTGAATGAAAAATAGGATTTTACCTTCGTAGATCATATAATCTAACAAACGCTGATTGTCCATAAGCTTGACATCGGTGAGTTCAGAACGCACCCAACCTGTCATATAGTCGGAGGCTAGCTTCTCCGGGTACATTCGAGCGGCTTGGTAAGGCGAAAACAAGTTCTTGTACACATCGTAGTCTTTGCCCAAATACTTGTCGATATCGGCTGAAAGGATGCCTGGAGCCGACACGATGGATTCCCCATAACCGGCTATGTGCATGTATACTTTTGGAGTCGGGATGTTGGGAAAAAAATAATGCAGGCGGTGAAAACCCCAAGTTAGTTCATCTTCAATGTCCGAAACGTCGCTAAACGTTTTCTGACAATCAGCATATATTTTTTTAATGTCCTTATCGCTTCTGAAAACGGAATCGAACTGCTGGAACATTTTGCTGCCGGGTTCGCCCACTTCCATGATTTCATTGGCATAGAGGTTTAGAAAGGCGGAATCTGCGTAGAAGCCAGTTTCGTAAAAGGTTTTGTCAAAACGTTGGATGGTGATATTGTTTTCCGGTTTTCCGGGAACATCGTACCGACTGCCGGCGCAGCTGACCAGCATCAACAAGAGGAGAGAACCGAAGTATATTTTCATAGGTTTTTTTCTAAAATGCTTATGTAACAAAGTTAGGATATAAAGCCCGTTTTTCAATCGGTGAAATGTAAAAAATGATTTAAAAAAAGGGAGCCTGAATCAATCAAGCTCCCTTTTTTGTTGTAGGGTGAGAGAAGTTATAAATAAGTGCCAAGGTCAAGGAACTGATTATGAGACACACCGGAGCGTACTTTAGGTACGTGAGGATTGTCGATTAAGCAGTGACGCAGAGGTTGGTGCTTATTTAAGACTTCGTATTACTTCTTTGCGTCTAGGCGCTCCTTAAGTTCCGCTAAAGCATCGATGTCTCCAAGGGTGGTTTTTTCCATTTTCTGAGCAACGGGCTGTTCGTCAGCTTCGTCTTTCTTGGTGGTTTTCTTAGCACCTGAAGCTTTTTTGGCAGCACGGGCTTCCGTTTTGGCTTCGTCTTCGTGGATACGGCTGTGTGACAGGATGATGCGTTTGGCGTCCTTGTTGAATTCGATGACTTTGAATTCAAGTTTTTCTTCGACTACTGCAGTTGTTCCGTCAGCTTTCACCAAATGTTTGGGGGTTGCGAAACCTTCCACGCCGTAAGGCAGGGAGATAACGGCGCCTTTGTCCATCAGGTCGATGATGGTGCCTTCGTGAATGCTGTCAACAGTGAAGATGGTTTCGAACACGTCCCAAGGATTTTCTTCCAATTGTTTGTGGCCGAGGCTCAAACGACGGTTGTCCTTGTCGATTTCGAGTACGATTACTTCAATGGGTGTACCCAGTTGAGTAAATTCGCTCGGATGTTTCACTTTCTTGGTCCAGCTCAAATCGCTGATGTGGATCAAACCGTCAACGCCTTCTTCGATTTCAACAAACACACCGAAGTTGGTGAAGTTGCGAACCTTGGCGGTGTGGCGGCTGCCAACTGCGTATTTGGTTTCGATGTTGGACCAGGGATCTTCTTTCAGTTGCTTGATGCCGAGAGACATTTTGCGTTCGTCGCGGTCGAGGGTCAAGATGACAGCTTCGACTTGATCGCCAACTTTCATGAAGTCCTGAGCGCTGCGCAGGTGTTGTGACCAGCTCATTTCGGAAACGTGGATCAAACCTTCCACACCTGGAGCGATTTCGATGAATGCACCGTAGTCGGCCATAACCACTACGCGGCCTTTCACTTTGTCGCCTACGTTCAGGTCGGCGCTGAGGGCATCCCATGGGTGCGGGGTCAGTTGCTTGAGACCAAGAGCGATACGTTTCTTTTCATCATCAAAGTCAAGGATAACGACGTTGATCTTTTGGTCGAGTTCAACCACTTCCTTCGGATCGCTTACGCGGCCCCAGCTAAGGTCGGTGATGTGAACCAAGCCATCGACACCGCCCAAGTCAATGAATACACCGTAGGAGGTGATGTTCTTGACGGTACCTTCCAGTACCTGGCCTTTTTCGAGTTTGGCAATGATTTCTTTCTTCTGTTGTTCCAGTTCAGCTTCGATAAGCGCTTTGTGAGAAACAACAACGTTTTTGAATTCCTGGTTGATTTTGACAACCTTGAATTCCATGGTTTTGCCGACAAATACGTCGTAGTCGCGGATGGGCTTAACGTCGATTTGTGAACCGGGCAAGAAGGCTTCGATGCCGAATACGTCGACGATCATACCACCCTTGGTGCGGCATTTTACGAAACCCTTGATGATTTCGCTGTTTTCCAGTGCTGAATTGACACGATCCCAGCTGCGGGTTGCGCGGGCTTTCTTGTGTGAAAGGATCAGCTGACCTTTTTTGTCTTCTTGATTTTCAACATAGACTTCAACGCTGTCGCCGATTTTAAGATCGGGATTGTAGCGGAATTCGTTCAAAGAAACGATACCGTCGGATTTGAAGCCGATGTTTACCACTACTTCGCGTTTGTTCATTGAAATAACCGTACCTTCAACAACGTCCTTATCCTTAACGGTGTTCAGGGTGTTGTCGTAAGCTACTTCGAGTTCTGCTTTGGACATGGTGCCAAAGACTTCGCCTTTCTCAAAGGCATCCCAGTCAAAAGCCTGATCGGGAATTAAAAGATTTTTTTGTTCCATTTAGTTAATTAGAGAAAAATTAGTGAATTGGACATTATATAGATTTGAAAAATCGAGCCGCAAAGATAGTGAAAAATACCTTAAAAAAAGCAAGTGAATTGGCTTAAAACTCCTAACTTTGTTTGAATCTAAGTCAAAATGCCCATGAACACCATAAAAAGCTTTCTATTCATACTGATTCTGATGTTGTTAAGCAGTTCTTGCAACACCATGCAGGTGTTTCGTATGGATGTGTTGAAACCTGGTTTCGTGGTAGTTCCATCACAAAAAAGTAACATCGTGATAGTGGACAACAGCGGTCTTCAACCAAGGGCTGCCGGTCATGAAGTAAAGGTTGGTTTCAAGCTTGTGGGAGATACAGCGTTCAATCTTGAACCATTATCGGGTATGTTGATTGGTTCCTTGTGTAACTATTTGCTTAAAGAAGGCTTTTATCAACGCATCAGTCCGCTGTATCGCGGTGATTTTTTGCCTGTAAAATCGGGTGAGGACGATTATCTTCGGTCAGGCCGACTCAGTAACGCCAAAATCATGGAAATCAGTCGGGATACCAGTGTCCATATGCTTTTCAGCATGGACAGACTGTTGACGAAAACCAGTACGAATACGTATTATACTGGTGAAACATATACCGCTACAAGGGATGTGTGGGTCAATTCTGTATGGCGTGTGTATGATTTGGATAAGGATACGCTGATTGCTCAGTTTCAATACAATGACAGTCTCTATTGGCAGAAGTTCAGCCAAAATCCATATTTAGTTACCAAGAATCTACCAGAAATGGAAGTGGTCTTACCTGAAATCGGTGATGTCGTAGCCGAGCATTTGAATAAGTTTTTGGGCCCACATTGGGAAACGGAAAAGCGGGAGTATTTCTGCACCGGAGGGTATCGAATGACAATGGCAGCCGACCTGGTACGAAAGGATTTGATTGATGATGCAGCCAAGTTGTGGGAATCGGAGTTCAGCAAGGGCTTTTTCCGATCCAAATACCGTGCTGCCATCAATATGATGTTTTATGAGG
>Ga0302208_10001156_pt1 | contig 11595 bp, 8 predicted proteins | sample II_Fen_E2_3_FD_194577 | JGI IMG/M metagenome (GOLD analysis project Ga0302208, IMG submission 194577) | Peat permafrost microbial communities from Stordalen Mire near Abisko, Sweden - II_Fen_E2_3 | ecosystem: Environmental > Terrestrial > Soil > Wetlands > Permafrost | place: Sweden: Abisko...
TTCAATTACAGCAACCGCGTCAACCGTCCGCGTGGACGCCAGATTAATCCGTATAAGAATTACTCCGACCCGATCAATATATCCTACGGGAATCCGTACCTCTTGCCACAGTATTCCTCCTCGCTTGAGTTGAACTACATCAAGAGCTGGGACGCCAATACCCTGTCGGCTTCGGCATATTACCACAATACCGATAATGTGATTGAAGGCGTGCGTTATGTGAACAACAACATTATGGAAAACTCATACCTGAACATTGCTAAATCACAGAACACGGGGCTTGAATTGATTGCTAAGAACCGCCTGTTCAAAATCCTTAGCCTGACTTCCACCCTGAACGTGTATTACAGCAAACTGGATTCGGCCACATATTCAAATCCCTATATCAGCAATGTTGTAACATCTATCCCCGGACAAAGCAGTTTTTCGTGGAGTGGCAATATCCTGGCCAACTTTATGTTGAGCAAAACATTCTCCGGACAGATAACCGCTGAATATGAATCGGCTCAACTTATTGCACAGGGAAAGGAAAATGCCAAATACTCGCTCGATTTAGGTATCCGTCAGACATTCATGGACCGCAAGCTCAGTGTCAGCCTGAACGTCCGTGACCTCTTGAATTCCGATCGCGACAACTCAACTACTTCCGGAAGCGGCTTTACCCAAAACACTTCCTCATATTTTCATGGTCGCATGGTTGGTGTGACCCTGAGTTATAACTTTGGGAATATGAAAGCTAAACCCGGTGATATGAAAAAGAAAGAAGGTGCTGCCGATATGAATATGGAAGGCGGAGAATAACAACTAAGTCTTTAAATCAAAAGCGTCAAATGGATAGATTCCATTTGACGCTTTTTTATTTAAGTAATCGTAGATGTTTAATGATATCTTTGTTAATCTGTAAAATCTTAAATTTCAGCATTCAGACAATTCTTAATTCTTATTTTTTATTTTTTAATTACTTAAGCCCTTCTTTTTCTTTAAGTTTGTTTAGCTCATTTACCAGATCCATCATCTTAATTTCTCTGTTTAAAAAGAAACTGTTCATTTGTTCCAGATCATTCGATTTTTTAATTAATTCCTGTGCTCGTTTTATCTTTTCTTTATTCTGAAATATGAGTTCTTCGTTTGCAATGATTAATTCTGCAGCCCGGTTTTCTTTCTCATTATTTTGAAATATAAGCTCATTATTTGCAATGATTAATTCTGCAGCCCGTTTTCCCTTTTCTTCATTTTGAAATATAAGTTCTTTGTTTGCAATAATTAATTCTGCAGCCCGGTTTTCTTTCTCATTATTCTGAAATAGAAGCTCTTTATTGGCAATAATTAATTCTGCAGCCCGTTTTTCCTTTTCTCTATTCTGAAATATAAGTTCTTTGTTTGCAATGATTAATTCAGCAGCCCGGTTTTCTTTCTCATTATTTTGAAATATAAGCTCTTTATTGGCAATAACTAATTCTGCAGCCCGTTTTTGCTTTTCTTCATTTTGAAATATAAGTTCCTTGTTTGCAATGATTAATTCAGAAGCCCGTTTATCTTTTTCATTGTTTTGCAAAGCCAGTTCCTCGTTTTGCATTTGTAGTTCTATCTGAAACACATGAAATTCATGATGAAGTTGTATTATATCGATTTCCGATAGATTTAAATCCCATTCAAATGAATGCATTGTTATCTGTTCTTCTGCCTTTTGGCGAAGGAGTGTCGAATCATACAATTTTGTATTTCTCATAATGATCTTATGTTTTGCCTAATCTTAATCTTGCGGATATAAAATTTCTTTAGTTCTATAAATAATGTGCTACGTGTTGCATACCATATTTGTGACATCTTTGTTTTATAGATTGCAAATATACCTTTAATTTTATAAAATCAAACTAAGCAACGTTAATTTAATGGTATTATAACAAAGCTCAAAATAATCAGGTTTTATATTCAGGTACTTTTTAATAGATAAACTATTCAACCATAAAGTAGACTCATTGTATATAAGCTTATTATGAATTGATTTAAAGATAAAGAATCGGAAGTAGACATGAAATTATGCTTTTGAATTATTACTTCAACACGGTAGGATATCGTGTTGGTATTTGTCCACTACCCGTTTAACATATAGTAAGGATTGATTGTGACTTCTGAGAGGATTGGGAGAGATAGACCTCACTGAACCCTCAACCAATCCTCAACTAATCCTCAACTAATCCTCAATCAACATTGGTAATGAATGACAGAGGAAGGAATTGGATGAATCGTTGTTTAGAGGCATCAGGATCCTGAATTAATAACCGGATATGTTGATAAAAAGCGGGATTCTTTTTATCCATTCGAAACTGTTTCGTAAGTGATAAGTTTAAATGGTTAAATAACAGACATTTAAATGGCTACCGTTAAATTTGAACTGTTTCTCCTTATCAGGGGATATGAGGATTATAACTGATAAAATACCGCCTGATCATTTAAGATTAACTATTTCAATGAAAATTATATTTTAAAGGATCAAATTCGTGTTAAACTATAAACTTTGCTAACAGAATGCAAATTGAACTTTTCGGCTAAACCTTCTGTTTTATGACAAGTCTAATCAGTTACTTTATAATTTATTTAATCCATTCATTTGTATAATATTATACTTTATTCTTATGAAAAAAATTCTTTGTATTGTATTGCTGATTCAGCTGGCATGGCCGCTCTTTGCTGTTGTTGGTATTAAGGGCAAAATTGTAGATGCCGACACTAAAGCTCCACTTCAATATGTGGATGTGGCATTGTTTAAGCAAGGGAGTAAGAATCTGACAGCAGGAGTAACGACCGATTCACTGGGAATCTTTAAATTTCCTTCTGTGGAGGTAGGATCGTATACACTGCGCGTAACCTATATAGAATATACCACCCTGAATAAAACGGTCGTTGTAAACGGGGACTCTGTGGATGTGGGAAGCCTCGCGTTACAGGTTAAGACAAAAAACCTGGGAGAGGTGGAAGTAGTGGGGCAGGCACCCCAAATGCGTTTAGATATTGATAAAAAGGTATTCAGCGTCGACCAGAATATAACGGCGGCAGGAGGTTCGGCCACCGATATCCTGAAAAATATCCCATCGGTGGATGTCGACACACAGGGAAATATATCGCTACGAAATAATTCGAATGTGGAAGTATGGATTGATGGAAAAGCATCAGGGCTGACGGCTGATAACCGGGCACAGGTGCTGGAACAAATGCCTGCTGAAAGCATAGAGTCGGTGGAAATCATGACAAACCCATCATCAAAATATAACCCGGAAGGTTCTGCCGGAATTATTAACCTGGTGATGAAGAAGAACCACAAGGCAGGTTATTATGGAAGTGTTTCAGGTGGTTTGTTTTATCCTTTCGGGGGAACATTGGGACAATCATTGGGAGCCGGTATCAATTATACCAGTAGTAAAATAGATGCCTATGTCAACCTGGGATATCGGGCTATGAATTTTCATGGAGGCGGCTATACCGATCGTAATACTAATTCCGGCATCACCAATACATCGTTAAATCAAAATAACGTGATGACAAATGCCTTTTCGGGATTGTTTACCAGAGCCGGAATTGATTATCATATGGATACCCGAAACACCATTGGCATTTCAGGTTTCGGACTCGCAGGCAGCGGAAATACCAGCAACGATATTAACTATTTACTGACGAATCTGACAACAACCCCTTCGACTATTTTACGGGATTATACCCAAAATAATACCGGAACTTCGACTCGTCCCAGCATAAATTTAAACCTTGACTATGTACATGATTTTAATAAAGGGTCGAACTTAATGGCCAATTTAAGTTACTCGGTGCATAATCGTGGAAGTGATAACGCGTACGTTCAACAAAATAGCGGTTCGTTGACCCCACAGTCGGAAATAGCACAAAACACCACCAGTGACAATAAAACCGGTGAATTTAAACTGGATTATACCAATAAAATAAGTGAAGTCAGCAAGCTGGAAGCAGGATGGCAGAGTGATGTCAGCAATATAACGTCTTCATCAAGCGGATTCGATAACCTGCATGTGGTGAATATCCCAACGTATTTCGATAATTTTAATTACGACGAACAAATTCATGCTGCGTATCTGACGTATGGTACAAAAATTGGCAAGCTGAGTTTCCAGGGTGGATTGCGGGGTGAGTATTTCCGGAAACAATCGACCAATACCACATCAACCGACATACAGCCGATTCCCGCAAAGACGTATCTGGAACTTTACCCGAGTGTATATCTGACCTATGCCTTACCAAACGACAATGAGTTTCAATTAAATTATTCCAGAAGGGTGAACCGCCCGAGGGGACAACAGATTAATCCGTTCCGCAATTATTCCGATTCAACAAGAATAAGCTATGGAAATCCTGATTTGAATCCGGAGTATACTTCGTCGGTTGAATTCAATTATTTAAAAACATGGGGAGACCAGACACTTTCGGCATCTGCCTATTACCATTACACCAATAACGTAATTGAAAATGTTCAGTTCCTGCACGGAGGCACCCTGGAAAGTACGTTTTTAAATGTATCCAATTCGCAGAATACAGGACTGGAACTGATCTCCAAGAACAGGTTATTCAAGATCCTCAACCTGACAACTTCATTAAACGTATATTACAGCAAACTGGATTCAGCAAGATACGTTAATCCGTATGATGCCACTATTACTACACCGATCCCCGGGCAGAGCAATTTCTCGTGGACGGGGAGCGTATTGGCAAACTTTCTGTTGAGCAAAACATTGTCAGGACAAATCACGGCACGATACACTTCACCCCAGATCATTTCCCAGGGGCTTAAGCAGGAGAAATACTCCATAGATATGGGTGTCCGCCAGACCTTCCTGGATCGGAAACTGAGTGTAAACCTTAATGTGAGGGACCTGTTGAATTCGAACAAGGACAGGACCACTACCTCAGGGGCAGGATATAGTCAGGTATCCGAGTCTTATTTCAATGCACGGATGATTAACCTGTCGGTTAGTTATAATTTCGGCAATTCTAAACCAAAAAGAACGGATGCAAAGAAAAGACAGAATACACAGGATACGGATATGGAGGATGTTGAATAATTCATAATTTATAATTCATAATTCATAATTCAATGTCGTTTGGAGAATTCCTTTTTTGAAAATTTGTGGTTTAGAGCCTCCCGAGCTCGGGATGTTCCATTTGTGGCAAGAAAATAATAGCCACGAACAAAGCCACTAAGTCACACAACGCGAATATTTAATACAAAATGCTTAACTACGCAGGTGAAACAATATAATGTCCCATTATAGGTGTCATTTATATGTCGCTGCTATACCGCTTATAGTTCATTATTCAAATATACAACTACCATACTGTCGGTGATATGCATTTCTAAAAGCCGCGTAGCGGTGACAGTTTGGTAGAAAAATGTTTAAGAAAAGGATTGCAAGCCGCGTAGCGGCGACAGATAATAAGAACCAATTGCTTTCGAATAAATAAGACATTAAATTGTTTCATTTATTTAAACATCATTGATTCATAATTTTGAATTTCAGAAGCATAGCAATGAATAGATCAACATGCATATCTAAAAAAAAATATATTCATGAAAAAAATAAACCTGCACCCTTCGTACCTGCAAATTTTATACCTGATCATCATTCTCATTCTTTTTTCATTTATTATATATACTCCTACCCTTATTAGCGGGCCTGTACATATAACTAAAAGATTAATGCTGGAAGAAAATACGATCGAAGGGATACTTCTCGGGATATTGTTTATTGTGAGCATATTAATACTGAATTTGTACAAACAGGAAGTCAACAGCCACAAAGAACTGATTCATAAAATCAATCAGGACAAGAAGAAAGTGGAGGAAAGGCTGCATATATCCGATCAGTATATCGGAAAAGTAAATGTTCAGATCCAGGGAATTAAATCGATTTACAACAGCATTGACAATTACCCGAAATCAAAAACAGAATTAAAGAAGACACTGACTTATTTCGGACAGCGGATTCTTGGAATTGTTTCCTCGAACTGGGTACTGATAAGAATCATGAATTGCAGTACGCAAAGGACAATCAGTGAACATTTTGAAGCACGAATGGATCATGTGCCGGATTATCCGCATATAAGTAATAAAAAGATTATTGAGAACAGGCAGCTTGATTCGCAAACAACAGTGATTTATAATCCTGATAATTTGGACATACTGGTGTTTTGTGTCTTACCTGCAGAAAAAATAAGCCTCGATGAACGAATATTCATTGAGGCAATCATCGATGAGCTGACAAAGTTGTTTGTTATTATAAACTCCCTGTATTATAAAAATGATAATAAGACAGAATTCCGGTAAAAGAATAATTCCGGTTATAACATTCTTCTCCTGAATTCGGCACATACCAGAGCAGTTGCCACTCCAACATTCAGCGATTCGGAGGTAACATCACCCATAGGATAACTGGGAATCAGCAAGCGGTGGGTTACATGCTTTTCTGTTTCAGGAGAAATACCGTTCCCTTCGTTTCCCATAACGATAATGCCGTGTTGGGACAAGTCGTTTGAATAAATATTGCCACCATCCATAAACGTGCCGTATACAGGCATATTCTTTGAGCAGGATTGAAGGAAAGCCGGCAAGTTGACCGTATGTACCCTGACTCTTGCCAACGCGCCCATGGTGGCCTGTACTGTCTTGGGGTTGTAGGCATCGGCCGAATGTTCCGAACAAAAGACATCAGTTATGCCAAACCAGTCGGCAATACGCAGTATCGTACCCAGGTTGCCTGGATCCTGCACATCGTCTAATGCCAGTACCAGCTTTTTATTGAGTGCCTCAACTTCCCATATATGCAAAGGTTTCTCAAAAACAGCAAACACTCCTTGCGGGCTCTTTTGATTAGATATCTTGTTTAGTTCGGATTCATCTACTTCAATAATTTCAACAGCACTGATATTTTTATTTACCATCATCCAGTCGCGCGTGGCAGCCAGTATGGTACACTTAAAAACCGTCAGCAAATCAAGCACAAGTTTGGTACCCTCGGCAACAAAAAGTCCTGTCTCATCACGAAACTTCTTTTGTTCAAGGCTCTTTATCAGTTTAATCTTACTTTTCGATATCATGGGTAATAAGGGTTTTGCTTTTAAACCTCAAACTAAACCTCAACTTGTACAAAGTACAGTTGAGTGTTTTCTTTATGAAGTCCTGCTATAACTATTCTTCAAAATCTTTAAACACTTTTGTGCGCTTCGCATACCAAAAGGTTCAAAAGGTTTAAAAAATTGACACAAAGCTAACAAAGAAAAATTTAAAAAGCTATATTTGCATATTATTTTAATTCTTTTTTTTGTAGTTGCGATGAAGATACCTGTTTTTAGTTTCCTGTTGATTCTTATTTTGCTTCTATCGGCCTGTAGAAGTACGAAATATGTACCCGAAGGAGAATATTTACTGGACAATGTTAGAATTAAAACCGATAATGCAAATGTGACGCGTGAACAGTTGAAAGATTATCTGCGGCAAACACCAAATTCCCGGGTATTCGGACTGTTCCGTATGCAACTGGGTGTTTACAACTGGGCGCCGAAAGATACGACCAAATGGTTAAAGCGCGTCTTTCACAATACCTTTACGCGTATTGGTGATCCTCCGGTGATCTATAATCCATCGCTCACATCCCTGTCGGTACAGCAAATACAACGGCAACTTGAAAATAAAGGGTATATCCATGCGAAAGTTCAAAGCAATGTACTAATTAAAGGCAAAAAAGCCAGTGTGGATTATGTCATTAATTCGGAGATTCCTTACCGGGTACGCAATTATAAAACAAATATAAAATTTGACGAGCTGAATAAAATAGCCCAGGATACCAACAGGTCATTGATTCATTCGAATATGTTATTCGACATAGATGTGTTGAATGCTGAACGTGATCGTATTGCCACCAGGTTTCGTCAGGAGGGTTACTATAATTTTAATAAAGATTTCCTGAATTATACAGTCGACAGTACGCTGAACCTGCACAAGGTGGATGTTTCGCTTGAACTGCGTGATTACTTAAACCGTCCGGGGGATTCAACCAACAAAGTTATCTTTAAGCAATTCACCATTCGAAAGGTGATTTTTTATACCAATTCCGATGTTAATTTAACCTCTGATATAACAAACCCTGAGAAACTCGATACCGTACAATTCCGTGATTTCACACTGGTAACACCTAAGAAACGGATTCTGAAGCTGGATGCATTGGTGCAGAACACCTTCATTAATCCAAAATCGATGTACAGCGATGAAGCCCTTGAACGTACCTATTCGGCATTAAACTCCCTGGGTCCTGTAAAGTATGTGAACATCACCTTCAAAGAAGTTGAGAACAATTCCCTGGATTGTTATATTATCGTAGTTCCCTCGAAGACCATCTCCCTCTCCACGGAACTTGAAGGTACATATACCGCCGGTTATTGGGGGGTAGCGGGGAATGTGAACTATGTCAACAGGAACCGGTTTAAAGGAGCTGAAACATTGTCCCTGCTTGCCCGTGGAGCCTTCGAATGGCAGGATGGAGTGTGGGCAAGGGAATACGGGGGTCAGGTAGGATTAAAATTTCCGAGGTTCATGATGCCCTTTGCCAGCTATGACTTTAAACGGAGTATCCATGCCAATACGGAATTCACCACTGCATTAAGTTACCAGGACAGACCGGGCGAGTTTCAAACCACGAATGTAAGCGCAGGAATAAATTACTCCTGGAAACGGAAACAATATCAGCATATGTTTCAGCTGTTCGATTTAAGTTATGTTCATTTCCCTTTTATTAATCCGGTATTCCGTGATAGTTTTCTGAACCCAATTAATCCAAGATTCAACCCGTATAGTTATGAGGATCACTTAATCATGCGCATGGGATATGCCGGGTCGTATACTACGTTCAATCCAAACCGGCCAATGCAAGACTATTCCATATCACGTTATTCGTTGGAAACGGCAGGGAACGTGTTGAACGGAGTAAGTCATTTGTTGGCAAAACCCGATTCGACAGGTTTCTATAATGTCTTTGGTGTCCGGTTTTCGCAATATGTAAAAGGAGAATATAATATAACCCATCATCAGATATTTGACAGGGCCAACCGGTTCGTATATCATTTAGGTATGGGGCTTGCTGTACCTTATGGAAATGCAGACGTGATACCCTTCGAAAAAAGGTTTTACAGCGGTGGAGCAAACAGTGTCAGGGGATGGGGTGAGAGCATGCTTGGGCCGGGAGCTTACCAACGAATTACCAGTCTACCAAGGGATTTTAATCAGGTGGGGGATATTAAGCTGGACATGAACATGGAATACCGTGGAAAGATGTTCTGGCTAATGGAAGGTGCATTATTCCTTGATGCCGGGAATGTATGGACCATTAAGAATTACGATACACAACCCCTGGGAGTATTCAAGCTCGATACCTTTATGAGTCAGATTGCCATAGCCTATGGGCTTGGCATACGCTTCGACTTTTCTTTCTTTATTGCGCGCGTTGATATGGGAGTGAAACTCTTTAACCCGGCTATTGCATCCCGACGTGAACAATGGCGTATTAATCCGGGCTGGGATGATATTGCCCTGCACTTTGCTATCGGGTATCCGTTTTGATTGGTTGATTGGTTAATTAGTTGATTGGTAAATCAGTTAATTAGTTGTCCCGATTGCTATCGGGAGGTTAACAGGTTGATAGTATTACAACTTTCCTTTTGGTTATAGGTTTTTCTTTGCTTTAGCGTCTGCCTTGGCTTTTATTTTCAATTTAGCTTCTGCCTTTTTATCTCCCAATAAATCAAAAGTCATGCGATGATGCGGAGTCGTACCATGCAGTCTTATGGCAGCGCGGTGTTTTATGGTTGGATAGGCTTTGTTCTGATCCCAACTGTACTCCGGACATTCGGCATGCAGGTGTAACATAAGTTCATCCCGGTGGGTTTTGGCTAGTACTGAAGCAGCAGCAATGGAGAGGTATTTGCTATCACCTTTTACAATGGTCTGGTGGGGAATGCCGGCATAGGGCTTAAACCTGTTACCATCTACAATGATATACTCCGGACGTATAGCAAGTTTATCCATCGCACGATGCATGGCCAGTATGGAAGCGTTTAAGATATTGATATCGTCTATTTCCGTACAGCTTACTTCGGCTACACCCCATGCAAGGGCTTCCCGTTCAATGATAGGGCGCAGAGTATCGCGTTCTTTTTCGGTCAGTTGTTTTGAATCATTGAGCAGGGGACAGTCAAAACCGGCAGGCAGGATAACAGCAGCAGCAACTACCGGACCTGCCAGGCAGCCCCTTCCTGCTTCATCACAACCACATTCATGGGTAAAGGTTGAAAAGTTACCCTTCAGTTTCACATTTTCTACGGGATATATAGTCTGCTTATTCTCCTTTATTGGTATTCCTTTCTTCACCTCTTGTATGTTTGTTTTCTTCGTTAGCCTGATTCTTTTTAGTTTCTTCCCACAAAGCAGGAGCAAGTTTTAAGAGTGGCTTGTAACCAATTGATTCTGCTTTTGTTTTTGCTTTTATAATCGGGAAGCGACTATCAAGCGCATCAAACACATTAAGCAGTATACTTACGATTAAGGCATATTTCAATGCTCCGAACAATCCGCCTAAGAACTTATTCAGTCCACCCAGTGACATGGAATCAAATACTTTGTCGAGCATGTTGGCCAGGATTAGCAATAACACGCCAATCAGAATAAACAAAAACAGGTAGGCAACAGGCATAGCCGTTTTGTTCGAAAAATGGAGCGTATGAATCAGAAAGCCTGAAACAGGAGGCGCAAACAGCTTTGCTCCGTAAATGCCCAGTACAATAGCAACCAGTGAAGTAAGTTCTTTTATGAGCCCTTTAAAGAGCCCAAAAACAAAACCTAACGTAACGGGGATTAAAAGTAAAAGGTCCAGAGTGTGCATAGGTCAAAATATGTTTGGTGCAAAGATAAGGAAAAAGCCTGAAATTATATTTTCATTTATTTTCTCAGTTTTTATTTTATAGTATTCAAATAAAAAGGGAAGCATAAAAAAAGATGTTTTATTTGTATGTAACTAATTTTAGTTTTATGTATCTGATATTGAAAATTATATCTTTGTTGACTCATTTGTTTTACGCCTCATTTATCCCTGTTTGTTTTTTTTTATTCTTTTGGCACAGTAATTGAATGCTTTATTGAACTTAAAATTACTATTTTTACAAACCAATATTCATTGCTTAATAATAACGATCATGAAAACAAAAGCAGCAAGCCTCTTAGTGGTATTTTCATTAATAACCACTCTTTGTATGGCACAAGAAAAAATTACTGTAGAAGCTCAAAACACCGATATCAGCAATAACCTCGATTTAAAAGCTGTAGCCACTGCTTTTGGAGAATCCAAAAACCTCGAGGAATTTGAAAAGAAACTGAACGAATATGACAGCCAGATTTCAAATCTGGATTTAAATAATGACGGACAGGTTGATTATTTACGTGTTATTGAGAATAATGAAAAAGGGGTTCATATAGTCAAAATTCAGGCTGTATTGGATAAGGATGTTTATCAGGATGTAGCTTCCATT
>Ga0302208_10001160_pt1 | contig 11578 bp, 7 predicted proteins | sample II_Fen_E2_3_FD_194577 | JGI IMG/M metagenome (GOLD analysis project Ga0302208, IMG submission 194577) | Peat permafrost microbial communities from Stordalen Mire near Abisko, Sweden - II_Fen_E2_3 | ecosystem: Environmental > Terrestrial > Soil > Wetlands > Permafrost | place: Sweden: Abisko...
TTCCACCGAAACGATTGTCTTGATTGCTTTTTAATTTATTAGTTACAAGATAGGCATAGTTCATTAGCCGGTTTTATAACCCGTAAGATAGTTTATTCTTTTTACGGATTGGGTTTTTACATCCTGACTGGATGTAAATCATTCTATTTTAGAATAGCTATTACGCTAAAAACAAGTGGAACAAATATGAATACAACATATAGCGTTCTTTCAAAAAATTATTTAAAATGAAATTGATAAAAAAATACAGATTTCTATTTTTGGCTATGCTGGGATTAACGCTCCTATTAACTGCCTGCAATAAAGATGAGGTAAATGAGGTAACCGCAGCAGACGAGGTAGCAGGCCTGCAAAAGGTAGATACATTAACAAAAGGCAATTATACCTTTTATATTTATAAAAAGGATACAGGAAATTTGGTAGTAGGCTACAATGAGGTATACATCCAGTTGAAAAACAATGTAACAGGCAAATATGTAGAAGATGCTACACTGTCGTGGAAACCCCTGATGCATATGACAATGATGAGTCATGCCTGCCCCTACTCCACCATAAGTAAAGTGGCCGATACAAAAACCTTATATAAAGGATACTTTATTTTCATTATGGCCAGTAGCGATATGGACTACTGGGAAGTAAGCTATGATTATACTAGCGGCAAAGACACATTGGCCGAAGTGACCAATAGGCCCACTGTGGTGCAATCGACTGGTAAGATCCGTTACAAGAGTTTTAAAGGAGTTGACAATACCAGCTATTTCCTGGCATTGGTAAATCCGACTTCGCCCAAGGTGGGAACAAATGATATAAAGGCTTATTTGTACAAAAAGGTAGACATGCTGACGTTTAATCCGGTTCAAAATTATACCGTTGAAATTGATCCCAGAATGCCGGACATGGATAATCACACCTCGCCGGGTAATGTCAATCTGACTTATGATTCAACAACAGGATTATATAGTGGTAAGCTGAATCTGACTATGACCGGCTACTGGAAAATAAACCTGATTGTTCGCGATGCAAGTAATACCATACAAAAAGGCGATCCAATAACCGGTACAACAACAGCTAGTAGTATTTATTTTGAATTGGAATTTTAAAATAGTCATAATAAAAGCAGCTCTGTGTACCGGATGCTGTTTCGGATTAAACCTCCTTGCAATTGCACAAAACAAGACTGATTCAATAAAAAGTCGGGAATTAAAAGAAGTGGTTGTGACCGGGAAAACGGGTTTGGATTCTATCCATGAATCCAAACCCCTATCCTCTATGGATGAGCACTTACAAAAGCTATCGAACGTAAATTTGATAAAACGGGGAGGATACGCATGGGAACCAACCATCAATAATATGGCAACCGAGAGAATTTCTGTTACGATTGATGGAATGAAGATTTTTTGCGCTTGTACCGACAGAATGGATCCGGTGACCTCCTACGTGGAAATTCTGAATCTGGATAATATACATGTTGGGTCGGGTCTGGCGGGAAATCTGCATAGTACTAACAGCATAGGTGGAGGGTTGGATTTAAAACTCCAAAAAGCCGGTTTTCATGCACGGAAACTGAATGTGACTCTGAATTCGGCCTACGAAACAAATGGAAATTATCGGATAATCGGTTCAGGCCTGGCTTATTCCAGTCTGAAATTTTATACCAATGCTGGTGTTTTTTACCGGAAGAGCGACGATTACAAAGCAGGCAACAATAGTACGGTGAATTTTTCTCAATTCGAGAAACTGAACCTGTTTACCAACTTTGGATACCGGTTGTCGGCACAAAAAAGCATAGAAGGAACCGTGATATACGATGTGGCTTCCAATGTAGGTTATCCGGCATTGACCATGGATGTAAAGTCGGCAAAGGGATTTATTACATCGCTGAGTTACAAACAGGAGAATATTTCGGAAGTTTTATTCAGCTGGGAAACGAAGCTGTATTTTAACAATATTATTCATATAATGGATGATACCAAACGTCCCAATGTGGCTATGCACATGGATATGCCCGGAAAAAGCCGGACAGCTGGATATTATTCTTCGCTGAGCGGACGGGTAGGCAAACACAACTTCGTAATCAGTCACGATTCTTATTACAATCAGTCGTCGGCAGAAATGACTATGTATCCGAAAGACGCAGCTAACAAGCCGATGTTTATGTATACATGGCCGGATATACGGACATTTAATGCGGGCTTAACTCTGGATGACAGATATATAATCGATCTGAAAAACACCTTGCAATTAACCACCAAAGCGTCTTTTCAACGAGATGGCGTGGAAAGTACCTTTGGGTACAACACCTTGCAAATGTACTATCCGGATATGACTCAGTATCAAAACCGTGGTCTGTGGAGTGTAAGTGGAAAATATACCCATTACCTGAAAGATATTCAACTTAAAGCCGGAGTGGGATGTGGTACCCGTGCACCATCGCCTACCGAGGCCTATGGCTTTTATTTGTATAACAGTTTCGATAATTATGAATACATCGGTGATCCGCAATTAAAAAATGAATCGTCGGTCGAAGGAAATATAGCCTTTGCATTAACGAAACCAACATACAGTATAAGCCTTGATGGATCATATTTCTATTTTTCGAATTACATTGTTGGAAAGCCCAATACTAGTCTGTCAACGATGACTATCGGAGCTTCCGGCGTAAAGGTGTACCAGAATCTAAATCATGCTACGATTTTTAATGCAAATCTCAATACAAAATATATATTTCTGAAATATTTCCACTGGCTAAACCATTTAGGTTACAGTCTGGGACAAGACAACAAAAACAACCCGCTACCACTGATAGCTCCTTTTTCATATTCCACTTCGCTGGACTATGTAAATAAAAAGTTCTCAGCCGGTGTCGATTTACAGGGCGCAACCAAACAAACGAATTTTAGCGCCGAATATGGAGAAGACCTTACTCCGGCATATTTCATTGTGAATACGTCAGTAGGCTACGACTTCATCTTCGGACATGTTGCACCTACAGTAAAAATAGGGATTGAAAATGTACTGGACAGGAAATATTCTACTTATGCTGACTGGAATAATATTCCACGGAAAGGACGAAATGTATATATTAATCTAAAGATTAATTTGTAGCTATAGGTTTGTAATTAAAAATTTGAATAATGATTTGGTGTTGTTTCAACGATAGATATTCTTGGGTGTTGGGTAATTTGCTAAAGCTAAATAATGGTTCTAAGAGATACCATTATTTAGTCCTTTTGATTACTTTTTTTTGCGCTCAGCCCATATATGCCACTCATATTGTTGGACATGTTTATACACTGAACGAAAACGGACACAAAATACCATTAGCGGAAGCAAATGTGTATTGTTCAAGCAGCAAGGTAACTACCCAATCGGATGAACAGGGTAAATTCAGCCTCCATGTTGACAATGAAGATGAATTCAATTTGATTGCCACTTTTACGGGTTATAGCTCCGATACCATTCTGATAAGTAACCCTCATGCCGATACACCCGAATTTGTATTGAAACAGGGACGTAATCTGGGACATATAACTGTAACTGCAAACAAACAAAATCCAATCCTGTCAAAAGTTTCTGTACTTAAAACCGAAACAATAAACAAAACCGGTCTTGCCAAACTAGCCTGCTGCAATCTGGCAGAGAGTTTCGAAAACAGTGCCACGGTAACGGTTGGGTTTACGGATGCTATTTCGGGTGCCAAACAAGTTCAGTTACTGGGCTTATCGGGTATCTATACACAATTGCAAAGCGAAAACATACCTACTCTTCGTGGCCTGGCTTCTACCTATGGGTGGAGCTACATCCCCGGTAGTTGGTTGGAGTCTATACAAATTTCCAAAGGTGCTTCGTCGGTAGTAAATGGCTACGAGTCGGTTGCCGGGCAGATTAATTTGGAATATAAAAAGCCAAACAACACAGAACCTTTATTTATAAATCTATATGCCAATCAGTTTGGGTGCTATGAAGGCAACATAACTGCTGCCGCCCAGGTTGCAAAAGACTTATGGACCGGATTACTGGTATCAGGAACGCTCGATAAGAATGCACACGATTACAACGGCGATGGGTTTAGGGATATGCCCAAAACAGAACTCGTCAACGTTTACAACAGGTGGTTTTATTTAAACCCCAATGGCATACAGTCACGTACCGGCATCAAGTTCCTTTACGAAGACCGACAAGGGGGGCATCACAACCAACATACAACTTCGAGTGGTTCGGGCGGACATTACCTGACCAACATTGAAAATAAGGATTTTACTATTGAGAATAAAACCGGACTTCCTATAGGAGACAAAGAAGGTCAAAGTATCGGAATCATAAGTAGCTTCACTCATAACGAACAAAACTCGGCATTTGGACAAAAAACCTTCGACGGGACTCAAAACTCTTACTACGGCAATATCTTGTTTTCGTCTCAGAGTGACAATTTAGCCAACAAATATACTGTTGGAGGAAGTTTTACGTATGATGATTTCAAGACACACTATCAGGATTTGTTACCCTTTAACCTGGTTCCGCTTACAGCATTAAACCGAACAGAAGCCGTACCCGGAGTTTTTGGGGAATACACCTATTCACACCATGAGAATTTTATCCTGGTAGTTGGGGCACGTGCCGATTATAATAGTAAATATGGATGGCTTTATACTCCCCGGGCTAATGTAAAATACAACATCAGCGATAATATTATCCTTCGTGGTTCTGCAGGAAAAGGCTATAGGGCACCCAATGTTATTGCCGACAATATCGGTATTCTGGCATCTTCCCGTAAATTGTATTTAGATGGCATTGGTAGTCTGAACATAGAAAGTGCCTGGAACTATGGTGGTAATCTGACTTTTTATATTCCGGTATGGGATAAACGAAAGGTGACCTTAAGTCTGGATTATTTTCATACTGAATTTCAAAATCAGGCGATTGTAGATATTGAGCGAAATAGTAACAGTGTCTATTTCTACAATTTAAAAGGACGCTCGTTTGCAGACGCTTTGCAAGCCGATTTATCTGTTACACCTTTCACCGGGTTCGATATCTTTGCGGCTTTTCGTTACAACAAAACGCAAATTACTTATTCAGATGGTACGGAACAGTATTTGGTCGAAAAACCACTTACTTCCCGCTATCGGGGGTTGTTGAACCTTTCTTATGCTACTAAGTTTAAAAAGTGGGTGTACGATTTTACTACCCAAGTTAACGGACCTTCCCGGATACCTTGGTTAAACGGATATAATTCAGAGATAAAGGAGTCTCCGGTCTTTCCAATATTCTTTGCTCAGGTAACCAGGAACACAAAACGCATTGATGTATATCTGGGTTCTGAAAATATATTGGGATACACGCAGAAGAACCCGATAATTAATGCAACGAATCCTTTTGATCAGGGATTCGAGTCATCTTTTATTTGGGGACCTGTTTTGGGACGTAAGGTATATGTTGGTGCCCGCATCAGAATTGGAAAATTAAAATAGAAATCAAACTTCAATAAAATAAATAATTGGGAAATGAAAAAGTGTAATGTAGGTTTTACATTGTGTGGATTGTTGGTTCTGTTACTTTCTTGTGGGAGTAGTGACGTTAAACTCAATCAGACTGTAAGCTTTGATTATTTAGCTCCTCACAATCTGAGCGAAGGTTCTTTTATTCTTAAAGCTATAGCAACATCGGGATTGCCGGTCTCTTTTTTGAGTAGCGACACCACTATCGCAACTATAAAGGACAGTATTGTAACGCTTATTAAACCCGGAACAGTTACTATCACGGCCACGCAATCGGGAAATGCCAACTATTATGCAGCAGGTACAGTTATCAGATCGTTAACTGTGAACGAAGACAATAATGCGATAAAAAAAGACCAAACTATAAGCTTTGCTCTCAATGATACAGTTTGGAAAGTCAGCAAAGGCTACCTCACCCTGAAAGCTACGGCTTCTTCGGGTCTGCCGGTTACTTTTACATCAAGTAATATTGCTTATGCAGCTATTACCGGGAACCTGCTGGAAGTGAGTTCCGGAGCCATAATAGGTAATAACGATGGCGTTTTGGTTGTAATTACAGCCAGTCAGGCCGGCAACTATTTATACAATGCTGCTCCGACAGTATCAAAAACATTGAGAGTTATACACGATGTTCACTAATAAAATTATTATAAAATGAAAACAACAAAAGCCCTATTGCTATCAGTTTTATTTCTGATAACGAGCGTATCTATATTGGATGCGCAGAAACAATCAACCGAGAAGAAAATAGCTGATGTAACCTTTAATGTAAGCATGCATTGTAAAAGTTGCCAGGAAAAAATAGAACGCATTATTCCTTTTGAAAAAGGGGTGAAAGATCTTACCGTTGATCTGGATCATAAAACGGTAAAAGTCATTTACGATCCACGGAAAACAAATGAGGGAAAGCTAAAAAAAGCATTTGAAGATCTGGACTATACTTGCGAAAAGATTGAAAAAGATCATTGATCAACGATTTTGTGTATAAATACATAACAGATCAACGAGCTGCAAACTGAAAACCAAACATTTGCATCTGTTTATAATTCAACAAGTATGACTTTTACAGCTGTATTTTGTAATCGTTACCCAATCTGACAATTCAGACAATTCCGTTGAGATGTATTTAGCAAGTACATAAAATACCCAGAAATAGGTACTAATATACCACTCAAAAGGTATTTTAGCTGTTGTTCGGTTTATTTACTTTTGCAAAGTAAAAAGAAACAATTTTATAAGAAATAGATTTATATCAAACGACATAAACTATAATAAAACTAAGGATAGTATGAAAAAGAGTATTTACAGCATTCTGCAAACTATTTTTTCTGATTTATTTATACCACAGTCCGACTTTCTATCAATAAATAGTCAGTCCGTTTGTTTGCATAAAACAGCTTCTTTTACTATGCTATATTACACTCCCATCCCAGATTCAATGCGAATGCGTTGCCGCATGCCATTATACTGAATTCAAATTGATCTAATACCACATATATCATCTGTTTTATTCTTTTCAGACACAAAACAGCATGAGACTATAGACTTCCCAACCTATAACATTCAACTGAATTACTTTGGTAAACTGCTTGGCAGGAACTGAATCAGGCATCAGATTTATATAATATAAAAATATGAATCCGACCTGTTGATTTTAGTATAAAAATTAATCCATATAGAGAAAAAAACTACAAACGAAAATAACTATAAACAAGAAGCGAGCGACCCTCTACTCCGTCTGGAAAACTGGTTGAGGATGCGCCCGCTACAATTTTAGAAATTGCATGACAAAACTACTATTTTTTAGGGGAATCTACAAAAGGTTCCCGGCACTCTGTTTACGTAAATTTGGGGTAAGCTCCATACTTGTAATTATCCCTGCGCTACAATTGTTTAGTCAACAGATTGACGTCAAAGGTAAAATTACCGATGAAAACACAAACGAACCAATTATTGGTGCCACGGTGCGATTGAAAAATACGCAAACGGCTACAGTTACTGATATCAATGGCGTATTTACATTAAAACCGAAATCACTTCCAGCTGTTTTAGCTGTTACAAGTACAGGTTACAAAAAACAAGAACTCAATGTGTACGAGGGCGGATCTATTGATATTCGTTTAGTAGAAAATGTCGAACGATTAAATGAGGTAGTGGTTGTTGGTTATGGTACACAAAAGCGAAAAGAGCTAACCGGATCAGTTGCCTCTGTCTCTAAATCACATTTAGAGTATAATGTGGCTTCATCGGTAGATGCATTGCTGGGTGGCGCTGTAGCAGGAGTTAATGTCACTCAGAGCTCCGGACAACCGGGTTCACCTGCCAGTATACGTATCCGTGGGGGAAACTCTATTAACGCCAGTAATGATCCATTGTATGTAATCGATGGGTTCCTGTATTTCAGCGATAAATCAACCACTAAAGTTGGTTTTGGAGCAGTAGAAGGCGAATCTAATCCACTCAACCTCCTCAATCCGTCAGACATAGAATCCATCGAAGTGTTGAAAGATGTATCTGCTACGGCCATTTATGGATCGCGTGGATCAAACGGAGTAATTCTGGTTACGACCAAAAAAGGAAAAAGAGGACGAAACTCGGTTAACTACCAATTCTCCACGGGTTGGAGTAAGTCAGCAAAAAAACTGGACTTACTTGATGCCTCGCAGTGGGCTCGGATGCAAAAAGATTATTTTTTGAATAAACCCGGATACACCGATGCGCAAATTGAGCAACTCGGTAAAGGTTACGACTGGCAAGACGCCGTTCTGCAAACCGGTACAATTCAGAATCATTCTCTTTCCATTAGCGGGGGCGATGACAAGTCGCAATATTTTGTTTCTGGGAACTATCTTAATCAGGATGGAATTATTCTGAACTCTGGATTTAAACGTTTCTCCGGCAAGTTCAATTATGATAAAGAAGTGTTCCCCGGATTTAAAATAGGGGTCAACCTGACAGGAACAAAGAGCACGCAGAATAGCCTTACTACTTTTGAAGGTGTGAACTACAACAGTTCGCCCTATTCAAAAGGTATTGCTAATTCCTTGACTTATGCTTTATATATTCCACCTGTTGTACCTATTTACAATACTAATGGTAGTTATAATTACAGCAACCCTTACGAGTATGCCTATCTGCGTAACGGAAGTAAAACCGCAAATCCGGTATCGGACCTAAAAAACAGTACAGCTCAAACTATTAACACTACTCTTTTGGGGAATTTTTATGCTCAGTATAAAATCACCAATGACTTAACTGCAAAAATAAATTTAGGAAGTAATATCAGTCATACCACCCAAAACTATTTCTCGCCAAAATATACCGCAATCGGGTTGGAACCTATTGGCATCGGAGGTATTGGAAATAAAAGTGTAGAAATTCTGTTATCCGAATTTACATTGACTTATGCAAAGCAGATTGGAATTCATTCGTTTGACATTCTAACAGGTTTTACCGATCAGGAGTCCAAAACAAATTACCTGACCACCATATCTTCTAAGTTTACAGATGAGTCTTTAGGTGTCAATAATCTTCAGGATGGAACCCCTTATGGTATTACCCCCTATAGTGGTGCCAGTAATAGTAGCCTTTATTCAATTTTGGGAAGACTAAACTACTCTTTATTGAAACGCTACAATCTGACAGCAACTTTTCGTAGCGATTATTCGAGTCGATTCGTACATCGTTGGGGAGTTTTTCCATCTCTTGGCCTTTCATGGAATATAAACGATGAAAAATTTTTAAAGAATATTTCTGATGTCAGCAATTTAAAGCTGCGTGCGAGTGTAGGAAGTGTAGGAAATCAGGAAATCGGAGACTTTGACTATAAGACTTATTTGACTGTAATAAAATATAATGGGTCAACGGGTTATAAAGTTGGGAATTCCGGTTACGAAGATCTTAAATGGGAAACTACCAAACAATATAATATCGGGGTAGATGCCGGAGTTTTAAATAACCGTATTACAGCTACTGTTGATGCCTATTACAAAAAAACATCCGATTTATTATTGGACATTCCGGCTACATTGTCGAATGAATACGAAAAATTGGTAAACGTCGGAAATGTAGTTAATAAGGGTCTGGAATTATCTGTCAATGCTACTATACTGGATACAAAAAAAATCAAATGGTTGGCTACAGCCAACATTGCCAAAAATCACAATGAAATAACTCAACTGAACAACAATGGTGATATTATAGACGGGGTAAATATTCTACGTGTAGGAGAATCATTGGGATCATTCTACGGATTGAAGTTTGCCGGAGTTGTTCAAAAAGGAGAGGACGTATCAAAACTACCCACTTCACCCGCTTATACAACACTCAAAGCAGGAGACCCTAAGTTTGTCGACGTAAGTGATGATGGGCATATCGATTCTAATGACCGGGTTGTATTAGGTAGCATACAGCCGGACTTTACCTACGGATTCTCATCAACGTTCAAATATCATAATTTCGACTTGTTTATCTTATGTCAGGGATCGCATGGAAATAAAGTGTATAATTTATTACGTCGTTATCTCGAAAGCCCTAATGACGCTTATAATGCTTCAGCCGTTTTGTTGAATGCATGGACGGAGACAAATCCCTCCAACACGGTACCACGCATCACCAGTTCACCAATCTCTACCGAGCTTGACAGCCGTTACATCGAAGATGCTTCTTATTTGAGACTCAAAACGATTACCCTGGGCTACACTTTTGATAAATTTTCTCATCCGACCACCAGGCTACCTCTGAAAATAAGGCTATTCTCAACAGTGGAAAATCTATTTACAATAACAGGTTACAAGGGTTATGACCCCGAAGTAGCCAAGGGAGTGGATCTTGGATCTTACCCTATGGCACGTACCTTATTGGTTGGTGCAAACATTACTTTCTGAAAAAGCAATCAAAATTAAATATAATCCAATTTATTATTAACAATTTAATTTAAAAAAGAATGAAGCAATCTTTTAAATCTATAGCTTTTGTAGCTATAGCAATTAGTGCGGTTACACTCTCCTCCTGCAGTAAGGATGAGACTCCCGTAATTTCGGGTAATTCCGTTTGGAAAACCGACCAGCAGGCTCTGGCCTCAGCCAGTGCTGCATTTTCTCCATGGCAGCGTTTGAGTTCATCATTTTCGTTTTTGATTGAATCTCAAACCGATGCTACCATAAGTTTTGAAGGTGCCGATGATGCTGACGGACCTTTGGTAAGTTTGTTCAAAACAGACGTAAATAATTGGTACCCTACCAAGATTTTTAATTATCTCTACGTAAGTATTGGTGCGGCTAACAGCACTATTGAAAAAGCAGACTCAAGTTCCGTATCTGATAATCTATCTCAATCAGGAATTGATTTGGCCAGAGGGCGTGCCAAGTTTATTCGTGGTTTGGGCTATCTTTATCTGACACAGCTTTGGGGTGAAGTTCCACTTATTTTAAGTACTAAGCCTAGCACTTCAGAACAAACCACCCGTAGATCCATCGATGATGTCTACACACAGATAATAAAGGATTTAACTGAGGCAGAGGCAGCTTTACCAGCTTACGACCAGACTCGTTCAAATCCTAGCAAAGGTTCTGCCAATGCAATACTTGCCCGTGCTTACCTGAGCTGGGCCAGCAATCCGCTTTCGCAAAGTCAGGTAGCTGCTATTGCTACTAGTCAGGCTGATCCTTCGGCTACGACCTGGGATCAAACCAAATTACAAAAGGCAATTGATTATGCCAACAAGGTAATTGATAGCGGTAATTTTGCATTAGAAAGCAATTTTGAAAGTAATTTCGGAGTAGCTGCCGAAGATAAATCAATAGAACATATATTTACGATCCACCATGATGGAGATGATGTTGATGTGCAAGGTAATCACCAAACTCACTGTCCGTTTACATTCCGTTTTGACCTCTATCAGGACAATCATATCGGGCCGGCTGATGTAACCTTACTAAATTTATTCCCGGACACAGACAAACGTAAGCGCTTCTCAATTTTGAATCGCTTGTATAATCAAGATGAACCGCTTGTTGCATCACCAACAAAGGCAAGCGATTATAAAGAATATGATTTTGTTTTTCCTGTCACTTCACCAC
>Ga0302208_10001162_pt1 | contig 11573 bp, 10 predicted proteins | sample II_Fen_E2_3_FD_194577 | JGI IMG/M metagenome (GOLD analysis project Ga0302208, IMG submission 194577) | Peat permafrost microbial communities from Stordalen Mire near Abisko, Sweden - II_Fen_E2_3 | ecosystem: Environmental > Terrestrial > Soil > Wetlands > Permafrost | place: Sweden: Abisko...
ACATGAAACCTGCTGTACGTATGGCTGCTTTGATGGAACAACCAGTGAAGTTTATCTGGACACACGATGCATTCCGCGTAGGTGAAGACGGACCAACTCACGAGCCTGTTGAACAAGAAGCTCAAATCCGTTTGATGGAAAAATTGAAAAACCACAAAGGTCACAACTCTATGTTGGTTTTACGTCCTGCCGATGTTGAAGAAACTACTGTTGCATGGAAAATGGCAATGGAAAATACCTCAACTCCTACAGGTCTGATTCTTTCTCGTCAGAACATTGTTGACCTTCCTGCAGCTACAAATCGTAAAGCAGAAGCAGAACAAGCTCAAAAAGGCGGATACGTGGTAGAATGTGATGGAAATCCTGATGTAATTCTTGTGGCTTCAGGTTCTGAGGTTGCTACTTTATACGAAGGAGCTGCACTGCTTCGCGCCGAAGGTGTAAAAATACGTTTGGTTTCTGTTCCTTCAGAAGGATTATTCCGTAGCCAATCGGCAGAATACCAGGAAAGCGTATTGCCAAAAGGATCAAAAATCTTCGGACTTACAGCCGGTCTGCCTGTAAACTTATTAGGTTTAGTAGGTGCTAACGGTAAAATCTGGGGATTAGAGTCATTTGGTTTCTCTGCTCCATACAAAGTGTTGGACGAAAAACTTGGCTTTACCGGCAAGAACGTTTACGAACAAGTAAAAGCAATGCTTTAAGAAATGAAAAATGTAGGAATGGAAAATTGAAAATGTAAGAGAATATTCTCAAAACACATTCTCATAAGAGGAACTTCAATAGATGCTAATACTAAAGAAGGTGATGTTGGGAAAAACGATTTCATTTTCAAATTAATTATTCATTACTCATAATTAAACCTAATTTGAGTCCACTATAAAACCTTTATAGTGGACTCATTTCTACATTTTACATTTCTACATTTTACATTCAACTAAATGGATATTCTATCAATCATCATCATCGCCATTGGACTTGCTATGGATTGCTTTGCTGTTTCGATAAGCAAGGGTATGCATGCAAAGAAGTACTACGTATGGCTTACTCTTCGGATGGCGCTGCTGTTTGGCTTGTTTCAGGCTGTTATGCCTATGATAGGTTATACGTTGGGTGTGGGCTATGCCGATTATATGAAAGCCTTTGACCACTGGATAGCTTTTGGATTACTGGCACTCATAGGCGGCAAAATGATAGTTGAAGGATTTAAACCTAAGGACTTAGACTCAGACGAGGCTCCGAATCCTTTTAAATGGTCGGTGTTGTTATCGCTGGCACTGGCAACCAGTATCGACGCATTGGCAACAGGCATTGTGCTGATTCCATACTCTGGAGTCATATGGGAAGCCATACTTATTATCGGGTTCACCAGTTTTCTGTTCACGCTCATTGGTATGTTTATCGGCGTGCATTTCGGCAAACGGTTTAATTTTAAAGTTGAAATTCTGGGTGGAGTCATTCTTATAGGTATTGGCCTGAAAATTCTGATTGAACATTTGACGGGTTATTAATATCCCCCTGATTTATGTGTCTTTTCGCACTCCTTTCCACCTGATAAATCTAATACGAATAGTTTCTTATCAAAAAAATAAACATGACATTAAAAAAACTACTTCCCTGTATTCTGTTAGCTTCTGCTAGTGTGGCTTTTGCGCAGGAACAAACTACAAAAACTAAAATATACGGTTACGTAGGTAATGACTTTTTTTATAATTCCCGTCAGAATGTAGAAATGGTCGATGGTATTATTCAGTTATTCCCTAAAGCGGTTGAGCTTAATGCCGGCGTTGATAAAAATGCTGTAGCTCAAGCAGAGATGCTTAGCATTAATACCCGCCTTGGTGTAGATATTACCGGAACTCCTGTGTTGGGAGCTAAAACTTCGGGTAAGATTGAAGCCGACTTTGCAGGTTTCGGGACTTCTTATTATGTTTTTCGTATCCGTCAGGCTTACATGAAGCTGAACTGGGCTAAAACCGAATTACTTGTAGGTCAAACCTGGCATCCCTTGTTCGGAAGTGTTCTTCCGTCTACCTTTTCGGCCAATGCAGGTGCACCATTCCAACCATTTAACCGCAGTCCTCAAGTACGTTTAAAACAGAGTTTGAGTTCTACTCTTTCATTTACGGCTGCTGCGCTTTACCAAATGCAATATGCATCGCAGGGACCTCAGGGAACCATTAATACCTATATGAAAAATGCTTTAGTCCCCAATCTTTTTGTAGGTTTGGAAAATAAAAATACGCATTGGACCAATGGGGTAGGGGTTGATTTTAAATCGATAAAACCGGATGTGAAATATGTATCGTCGTTAAGTGCTGTAGCTTATAGCCAGTATGTAAACAACAAATTTCAGATTAAAGCGAAAGCCGTTTATGGAGAAAACCTGAGCGATCAGCTTATGTTGGGCGGATACGGTGTGAGTAAATATGCTGCCGACTCTACTACGGTGTTGAAATATACTAACTTCAATAATCTGAGTACGTGGCTGAATGTAGTGTACGGAACAAAAATTCAGGTGGGTGTGCTCCTTGGACTGTCTCAGAACCTTGGAACAAACGAGAATTTGGCTGCACGTAAAGGCGGTAAATACACTGCTTACGGCTATGGCTATTATGATGCAACACAGTCAATTGTAGATCATTTATATCGTGTTGCACCCGAGGTAAGCTATAATTTATCAAATGTAAGATTCGGATTGGAATATGATTTTACGACGGCTGCTTATGGCACCATTCAGCACGACGGAAGTTCAACCAATCCTTATACGGTAAACAACCATCGTGTACTAGCTTCGGTGATGTACATCTTTTAAAGTATAAAGATAGAATTGGAAAATATGCTGTTTTTCAGCTCAGTCTTTTATTTATAAACATGGTGTCCGGTAAAAAATAATAGATTCTTCGCTTCGCTCAGAATGACAGGTTATTACATTTTTAATTGTTTCATGATCTGATCATACTGACTGATTTTTCTCGATCTATAAATTGTGAGTTATGATAAAAGGTTCTTTCTTTATTTTGCTGTTCTATTTTCTGGGCGAAATGCTTAGTTTGCTTATTCGGGGTTTTATACCCGGTAGTGTATTGGGCATGGTATTACTTTTTGTATGTCTTTTTTTCAAGGTTATTAAGCCGGACAATGTCAAAGATGCAGCTACTGTAATAACCAAAAACATGGCTGTGTTCTTTATTCCTGCTGCTGTAGGGCTAATGGTGTATGCCGAGCTACTCTCCAAATCGTTATTCACCATTCTTATAGCCATTGCCATTAGCACTGTGCTTACCATTGTTACCGTAGCTCTCATACAGGAAAGATTTGAAAAAAACAGGGCAAAAAATGGAGGACCCAACTTATGAATAATGTATTAGACCAAATCAGACCGTTTATCAGCACTGAGGTTTTTATGTTGATGTTTTCGATGGGTACATTTCTATTGGGCGTGTTTATCTATAAACGTACAAAAATAGCTTTGCTTCCGCCGCTGCTTATCTCGATGATTATCATTATCCCTTTTCTGAAATTTACAGGTATTGATTATCCGACATTTTACAAGCAAACGCGCATACTGAACTTTATGCTTGGTCCCAGTGTGGTGGCATTGGGTTATGTGCTTTACGAACAAATAGAACATATACGCGGAAACGTGGTTTCTATCCTTACGTCCGTTTTTGTGGGTAGCCTGGTGGGGATATTGAGTGTAGTGCTTGTTGCTAAAATACTGGGAGCCGATCATATTATGATGGCTTCGCTGGCTCCAAAGTCGGTTACTACGCCTATAGCCATGAGCCTGTCCGAAAAATCGGGCGGAGTTCCTTCGCTTACGGCTGCTTTTGTGGTGATATGCGGTATATTTGGCGGACTAGCCGGACCCATAGTGCTTAGAAAATTAGGGATTAAAAGTAAAATAGCACAAGGCCTGGCTATGGGTTCTGCTTCTCACGCTTTAGGTACTGCCCGCGCTATGGAAATGGGAGCAGTAGAAGGAGCTATCAGTGGACTGGCTATCGGTATTATGGGTATTATGACTGCTTTGCTTATACCATTTGCCGATAGGTTGTTTTAATTTGCCCCAGACATTATATTTGTTTGATTCAGTAATATGCTATGGGTAGAATGTAACTCCACTTATTCATATTGATCTTTCTCTCCTCCATTTCTCTTTTTCAATCATTATTTTTTTTAGATCTACGCACTTAGCGGTATTTTAGGTTGGCTAAAATACCGCTTTTTTTTATGCCCAAATTTCGATGTATATAAAATAATTTTTAGGGCAATCGTTATTTTATTGATTTTAAGCTAATTATTAACGCCAACAATTTCACGATGTATATATGGTTTTTTTTGGATTCTTCAATTTTAAGTTATAACTTTGCTTGCAACACACAACAAATCAATCATATATCATATAAGAGAACAAAACAAGCGACACAGATTAATAATTTCGATAACCAATAGCAATTCAACCTCACAACCTAAACAGATCATAAAAACAGAGGGATAATCTATCTATAATTTTGCGAAATCTGTGTCGCTTCGTTTCTATTTAAAACATGAATAAATTCTACGCAAAACAAAACCAACAGGAAAAGTCACTATATCTATAGGAAAAAGTATTTTTCTTATAAGAAATGGAACAAAACCAACAGGAAAAGTTTCTAAAGCTATAGGAAAAAGTATTTTTCTTATAAGAAAAGGAACTAAACCAACAAGAAAAGTTCCTAAACCTATAGGAAAAAGTATTTTTCTTATAAGAAATGGAACAAAACCAACAGGAAAAGTTCCTAAACCTATAGGAAAAAGTATTTTTCTTACAGGAAAAGAAACAAAAGCGATAAGAAAAGTAATTTTTCGGAGAGTGAGCAAAAATTTGTGTGGAACTGTACAAAAATCTGTGTAAACACTAACATAATCAACGAATCAAGGCAGTATTATCATTGCAATATATTTTATCAATAACCCAAAGTTAAACTATTAAATTGAAAAAAGCATGAAAAAAGATCATGTAGTTCTTAGTTTTGTGAAAGAGCCGATTGCAAAGAAAATTGAAATCGGACGAAATGTAGAGAGTAAAATGAGACAAATTCCGATTTTCAACAATCCGGATGTATCTTATGAAGAGTTGCGAGCAAGTACAGACACGCTCGAAACGCGTTATGTGGCTTCGCTTAGCGGAGGAAAAGAATCAACAGCCTTAATGCGTCAGGCGGAAACTGACTGGATAGACAAAATGCGCAGAGAAGCGTATTATGTCGACAGAATAGCCGATGGCGATGGAGCAATTATTCTGAGTGCAGGATTTGATTTGGCAAAACAACCAGCTCCGGCTACACGCCCTGAATTTAGTGTGGAACTGGGCGAGAAATCGGGTTCGGTAATTCTTCGTCGTAAAAAGGTAGAAGGTGCTCGTTCCTACATTTGGCAGTATTATATTGGCGAAACACCCACCGCAGATGCCAATTGGGTTAACGCTGAGGTAACTACCCAAGCCTCGGTAGAACTTACCGGACTTAAAACCCTTACCAAATATTGGTTCAGGGCGGCTGCGGTAACAGCAGATGGTACTTCGCCATTTACCGACCCGATTATGCAGGCGGTGATTTAAATTATCATTGTCTCTGTTCGGCGTAATGCAATTGCTGTTTGAAGTTTGGACGGATAGCTTCAGCTTTTGTCAAACATCAGCGTAAAATAGCTTATACTACCACGGACAGGGAGAGTCTGTAGGCTGCAACAGCTGCACAGACCTCTGAAAGTTTGAAATTTTTCCAGAAAACCGTTTCCGGTAAATGTGCCGGAGACGGTTTGTTTTTTGAAGAGTTTCCTGATAAGAGACTGTGCATAAAATTGTCTAAATTAAAAAAAACAACATAATAATTGATATTGTAAAGTAATGTTATTATCTTTGGGCTTGTAAAAATATAGAACCGGACATAAAATGGAAATATGCGCTATTGAACAGCGCATATCCAAATAGAACAGCGCATATACAGATGTTAGGTTCCATTCTAAAAAAAAATAGTGCCATACAAACATTGAGGTCTCAATTATAATAACAAGAAAAAGAATGAAAAAAAAGAATTTAATCTATTTGGTTTTGTTTTGTCTATTTCTAGGCATTAACTACTTGAATGTATGGCAATTTACATTTAATGACTTGGTGAGTTACGGCAAAGAATTAAGTGGTTTTCAACTCTGGTCATTTTATATATTTGGCTGTGTGTTGAACACAGTAATACTATATTTTATAGTTTATCTGTTTGCATATTATTCTCGACAATTTAAGATATTTCTTAGCATTATATTTTCTTTTCTCGTAGTTTATATTACGCCATTAACACTTATAATCGTTAAACTTATCAGTTCGTATGACTCGTTTGTTAGTGGCATAAGTGATTTAGATTCCGACTTCTATATACTTCTATCATTACAGACAACAGGCATTTTACTCGCTTCATATTTCGGAAATTTGAAAGCTAAGAATGAGTATTATGACAAAGAGAAAAATGAAAATATGCATATTTTCGGAATACGAAAATGGGTTTTGGCATTGCTTGTAATTTCATTTAACCCAGTTGTAAACTTTGTTATTAAACTCACCATGGTACGACTATACGATTTCACTCTGATTATATCGTCCGGGAAATTTTGGGATCATGTGTTTTCTTTTGAAAATATATTTTCAGAAGACTCGTCAGGAATTTATGGACTTTTGACTTCATTATTTTCTATTGTTGTTGTGTGGATTATTGGTGGATACTTATTTTATGGGGGACTGTATGCAATAAAAAACAAAACATTTAAATATAGGATATTGACAATTATATGTATATATGTTTTAATTCCAGCCTTGTTTATTTTCATACCGCTTTTAAGAAATAGAACATGGTTTTTTTAGACTTTCATTACCACAAATAAGTTTCTGAGGTGCTACTGAATTAAAAGCAAGATAGAAAAACAGCAAAATATATTCATGAAAATTTGTGACTTGAATTCTCAAATTAAACACGAAAAGACGACAAACGAAAAAGAACGAGAACCTAACACACGCCTATGTTCATTGGCTGGCTGACGTGCATTCCGGCAGTTTTGCTCCCGCATTCACTTTGTCGTTCCACGACAGCGAATGCTCCCGCAAACCGCCAAATGCCCATAGCCTCGGTCGTTAGCAGCAAGCCAAAAAAAACAAAAAGACTGTTAGTAAAACAATTGAAGCCGGAGCTATAAAGCTAACAAATGCAAAGATGTGCAAATTCATAGGGTATGAAAAAGACAAAAGGAAAAATCACAAAAGGGAAACTCACAAGTGGGAAAATTATTTTTATAATTTGTATCATATTTACATGTTATGTTTTCATACGTTATTTCATTGAAGTTCAACTTCTAAAACATTATGGTATCTGTAAAAAAGGCATAATAACAAATATACGATTAACATCTCCACATACTTCACCAGATTTAATGTATAGATTTGAATATAAAGGAGAAACATATGAAGGACCAGCTTTGACCGATGACGATAAACAAATTGGAGACAGCATCTGTATGGTTTTTCTCGAATCGTATCCAAGTATTCGAAGACCAATAACATTTTTTGATTACGGTGAAACAAAGTGTAATTGTAAGTGAAAACCTGACGAATTTGTAATATACAGCGTATAAAGTAAAATGACTTTCGACTATTGTGTAATGGCTTTCGGACAAAATGAAATAAGCTTCGGCTAAAATAAAACAGACACCGTAAAAGATATAATAGGCTTTGGCTAAAGTAAATCGACTTCCGACTTTTATGTAATTGCTTTCAGATAAAGTGTAATAAGCTTCGGCTAAGTTGTAACAGCCTCCGGCTAAAGTGTATTTGTGTCCGACTAAAGTATAATGACCTTTGGCTAAAGTGTAATTATGCTAGACTAAAATGAAACAGACTTGGACTATTATAAAACGAAGAACAACTAAATACAACCAATGGCCATGCTGCTAACACACGCCTATGTGCACTGGCGGCAGAAGTGCATTTAGCAGGTTTTGCTCCCGCATTAACTTTGTCGTTTCACGACAGCGAACGCTCCCGCAAACCGCCAAATGCCCATAGCCTCGGTCGTTAGGGGGCATTTTAGAAAAAAAAGATGAGACATTTACAAACAACAATATTGGTACTTTTCATTTTGACTTCTTGTCACTCTTATCGTTTAGTGACAGTGGGTATTAACACGAAAACAAACGATTTTCGAAGTATCTCGACTGTTCCTGATAGCAACTTGACAAAAAGAAAATTTAAAAGTTCAATTGTAGGAAAAGACACATTTAAACTTGAATTAGACAGTGCAAATGACTTTATGAATAAATGGGTGTATTTTGACCTTGACAAACCGACAAAATTGAAAGTAATTTCACATATGACAGCTGGAGTTGATTGTGGAACCATTGCTACAGCTTCTATAACGATTGGAACTACTGAAAATGGAGATACAATTAGAGTCTTTGAATTATGTAATACCAAAAAGATTTTTGTTGATAATGACATGGTTGTTGTGACACCTGCAAAGAAACCCGACTTTGGTGTTATTCACCCGAGAGCCTTTGTTCAAAGTACTCAAGGACAGTTATTACCTTTTCCGTTTGACTTAAGTGTGCTTAAAACGACATATGGAATTATAGAAAAAGAAAAAACGACCCCCTAACACACGCCTATGTTCATTGGCTCCCTGACGTGCATTTAGCAGGTTTCGCTCCCGCATTCACTTTGCCGTTCCACGACAGCGAACGCTCCCGCAAACCGCCAAATGCCCATAGCCTCGGTCGTTAGGCGGCATATTAAAAAAAGAAAAAAGACGATGAAACAAGTACTTACGACAATTCTCATTTTGACTTTGACGCTAGCGACTTTCGGACAAACTAAGACAGCAAAAGACTATGGATATACTCATTTGCAATTTGACTATAAATCAGAAAAGGTTGACATTTTGATAAAATCAAAAAAAGGAGAAGAAAATAAACGGAAACCATTGTTCTTCTTTTGTCAAGGTAGTTTACCGAAACCATTAATTAAGTATGACGAAAAAGGTCCTTATGGAGTTTTTTCATTTAATCCAGACAGTTTAGCTATTAAATATCACTTAGTAATAGTTGGCAAGCCGTTTATTCCATTAATTATGGACGTGAAGAAACTAAGTAGAAGCTTTGACTTGATTGACAGCACTGGACATTATCCTAAACAGTATTCAGACAGAAATCTTTTAGACTATTATGTTGACAGAGACATTGAAATAATCAAATTCTTGCAAAAACAAAACTGGGTTTCCAAAAAGCAACTAGTTTTAGCTGGGCATTCCGAAGGAAGCACCGTTGCAGCAAAAATAGCAAGCGTTTCTCATTTAGTAACTCATTTGATTTACTCAAGTGGGAATCCAATGGGGCGAATTATGTCAATTATACAACAAGACAGAGCAACCGAATCAGATAGTGTAAAAAGTGCGGAGAACGACATTGAATACTGGCAGGATGTGGTTAAGAACAAAACGAAAATGGATGCGACATATGGCGACACGAATAAAGCAACCTATGAGTTTTCGACCCCACCAATTGAGTATTTAGAAAAACTGAAAATCCCGGTTTTAGTTTGTTATGGAACCAAAGATTGGTGCGCACCATTTGTTGACTTTGTGAGAGTTGATTTTATACGAAAAGGGAAAGACAACTTTCAGTTCAATCCTTATATCGGGACTGAACACAATTTTTTTCCGTTGACTAAAGAAAACAAACCAAATTACGACATATTTAACTGGGACAAAGTTGCAAATGATTGGCTGAAATGGTTGAACGAAAAATAAATACGACCGCCTAACACACGCCTATGTTCATTGGCTGGCTGACGTGCATTCAGCGGTCTTTGCTCCCGCATTCACCTTGTCGTTCCACGACAGCGAATGCTCCCGCAAACCGCCAAATGCCCATAGCCTCGGTCGTTAGCGGTCATTGTACAGAAACCCACAAACTACAATAAAAAATGATACTCGACAGAAAACACTTTGACATCAATAATAAATGTGCAATTGAAAAATTAATAATCAAGACGCCATTAAGACTTGGCTCAGTTTTTCAGGACGAAGCCTGTTTTACTTATCTTAAGGAAGGGGTAATGTCTATCACTTCCCCTACTGACAACTTATCCATTCAAACAGAGGAAAGTGTTTTACTTAGATGTGGTAACTACTTCTCAAACGCTATTCGAAAACATCCTGCCAAGACTTGTGAAGTTTTTGCTGTTCATTTATATCCGGACATTTTGAAAGAATTATACAAAAACGAATTTCCAAATTTCATAAAAGGTTATGCTCACAAACCCTATATCAGGAAAATAGAAAAACAAGGTGTCATATCCAATTTTATTCAAAGCCTTGATTTTTATTTTGAGAACCCAAATTTGGTTACAGACGATTTGCTTAAATTAAAAATCAAAGAACTCATCCTATTGCTTCTTCAAACAGACAATGTAGAAAATATCATTACTCTATTCTCTCATTTATTTAATCCAAGACAAGCAGGTTTGTTTGAGGTAGTGGAAGCACATTTATACTCATCCATTTCAATAGTCGAGTTAGCCAGTTTGACAGATCGTAGCTTGTCAACATTTAAGAGAGATTTTGAAACACAATTTAGTGATACACCAGCCAATTTCATTAAAGAAAAGAAATTGGAAAAGGCTCTTGATCTATTACAATCAAGCGAATTATCTGTATCTGAAATTTGTTACGAAGTTGGTTTTCAAGATACTTCAAATTTCACAAAGACCTTTAAACAAAAGTATAATCAATTGCCTAGTGAGTATCGTAAGAAGTAGTTGAACTGAATTTACCATTCTTTGGACTTTATAGACAAGTTAGTGCATTTTTTCAATTGTAACTTTGCGGTATAAAAAAAAACAATTAAAAAAAACAGAAAAAATGAACGAAAGTATATTAATAACTGGAGCAAATATTGGGCTTGGGAAAGAGACTGCCCGACAGTTAGCATTGAAAAAAGAAACAAAAAAGGTAATTCTTTTTTGTAGAAATCAAGCGAAAGCAGAAGAAGCAAAAATAGACCTTGAAGCGGAAACGGGAAAAAAGATCTTTGAAATTATTATTGGGGATGTTTCTGATGCAGATTCCGTAAGAAAAGCAGTAGAAAAAATAAAGGAACCTATTGATGCAATAATTTTAAATGCAGGTGGAATGGTTGGGAAAACGGCTGCGAAAATTACGCCATCGGGCATGAATGACTTGGCTGCTACGAATATTTTAGGTCATGTAATTTTAGTGGAGGAATTAATCAAACATGATAAGTTAAAAAAAACAGTTCTATACCCCAGTGCGGAAGCTGTACCGGGAGTAAAGATGCTCGGAATGAAACCGGTTGCCATGAAGACTTCTTCTGTAGATGAGTTTGCTGCTGTTCTTGATGGATCATACTTTGATAATAAATTTGATGTAACTCAAGCATACGGATATGTCAAATATGCAGCAACCATGTGGATGTTATCTATGGCAAGAAAATATCCCGACCTCAAATTTGTTGTTATGAGTCTCGGGAAC
>Ga0302208_10001168_pt1 | contig 11546 bp, 11 predicted proteins | sample II_Fen_E2_3_FD_194577 | JGI IMG/M metagenome (GOLD analysis project Ga0302208, IMG submission 194577) | Peat permafrost microbial communities from Stordalen Mire near Abisko, Sweden - II_Fen_E2_3 | ecosystem: Environmental > Terrestrial > Soil > Wetlands > Permafrost | place: Sweden: Abisko...
TACCGGGCAGAACGAATTACCGAAAATCAGTATGTTGAATGGTATTTAAATTAAAAAAAAAGACTTCCAAATAATTGGAAGTCTTTTTTTTGTTATATTTGCATGATTTAAATAATTCACCACATTGGGCACAGTAGAACACAGTTGACTTTTTTAGTAGGAAGTATCAGATAGTTGAAGGGAATACTATTTCAGTTGTTTTGCTGTTGTGCCCTTATCCTTCTGTTTTTTTATTGCGTTTTATTGTGCCTAATGTGGTTCGTTTTCTTACAAGTTCTACACTGTATTCATTATGAAAAAAATAATATCCCCATCCTTATTATCAGCTGATTTCGGAAACTTACAGGCTGCGTGCGAAATGATTAATGCCAGTGAAGCTGCCTGGTTGCATTTCGACGTGATGGATGGTACTTTTGTGCCGAATATATCCTTTGGTTTCCCGGTGCTGGAAGCTGCCAAGAAGTATTGCACCAAGCCGCTGGATGTGCATTTGATGATTGTGCATCCCGAGAAATACATCTCGCGTTTTGCCAAGGCAGGAGCTGATATCCTTACTTTTCATTATGAAACCGCTGAACATCCGCTTGAATTGATAGACCTGATTCATGCGGAAGGGATCAAAGCCGGGATCACCATTAATCCGGATGTGCCGGTGAGTGAGCTGGAGCCATTTGTCGATAAAGTGGACCTGGTGTTGCTGATGACGGTATTTGCAGGTTATGGCGGGCAACAGTTTATAGAAGCGAGCTATGACCGCATTGCCGAATTGAAAGAAATTATCAAAAAGAAGAATGCACATTGCGTCATTGAAGTCGACGGTGGTGTGAATGTAGATAATGCAGCCAAACTTTTTGAGAGTGGCGTGAATGTGCTGGTTGCCGGAAGTGCCGTATTTAATACTCCTAATCCCATAGAAACAATACACCGGATGCTAAACAGCTAGCGTATGGAATTCTTGCAACGAACCCCATTTCTTCGTTTGTTGCTCCCGTTTATAATTGGTATTATCTTATACCAATCTGTGGAGTTGTTTCACGGGGTCTCGTATGCGTTGTCCGGATTGTCAGTTTTGTTAGTTGGCTTGTCGTTTAGTTTTCGTACTCCTTTATTACAATTTAAATTCCGTTGGCTGTTTGGCTGCGGAATTTTTTTGTTTATGCTCTCCCTGGGGTACCAGCTATCTGCTGAACGTGAAAAAGAAAATGCATTCGATCATCTGCATCAAAAAGGGATTTATAGGGTGGAACTGACATCCGCTCCGGTTGAGAAAGCGAACTCCTATCTCTGCCAGGTGGATGTACTTCATTTTTTTGATGCTTCATGGAAGCCTGCCCGTGGGAAAGCGATACTCTATCTTCAAAAAGAGAAGGCTGCCTCAACACTCCTGTTTGGCGACAGGTTGCTGGTGGAAGCAGATTTTGCTCCACCCGAAAGAGCGTTAAACCCCGATGGGTTTGATTACGCGGCATACCTGAAACGGCAAGGGGTAGGAGCAACCTGCTATATTCCGGCAGGCTGCTGGCGAATGACGGATCGAAATACCACTTTCTCCATTCGAAGGGCAGCTGCCGACTGGAGAAATTACCTGTTGGAGGTATACCGTAAATTTCATATCCGGGGAGATGAATTTGGCGTACTGGCTGCCCTGACCCTTGGATATACCGACGACCTGCAACCGGATATCCGGGCCAGTTACAGTGCAACGGGGGTGGTACATATTCTTTCTGTGAGCGGGATGCATGTAGGTGTGGTGTACGTAGTCATGGTTTTTGTGCTGGGGTTTTTGGGCAAAACACAACGGCAAAAGGTATTCCGGGCTTTGCTTATCATGGCGTTTTTATGGGGGTATGCTTTCCTCTCGGGGTTGTCACTGCCGGTGATCAGGGCTGCCCTTATGTTCTCGTTCATTGCCCTGGCTACCTGCTTCGAACGGAAGTCACAGATATACAACACTATTTTTATGTCCTGCCTGGCCATGTTGCTGGTGAATCCTGCCAGTTTGTACGATGTGGGATTTCAGTTAAGTTACTCAGCGGTGTTGAGCATACTTTTCTTTAAACCAATCCTGGATAAACTTTACAGTCCAAAAACCAGGCCTGCCCGTTTTATCTGGACCATGTTTGCTGTTTCCCTGGCAGCCCAGGTGGGCACCACCCCCTTCACACTGTACTATTTTCAGCAGTTCCCGAACTACTTCCTGCTTACTAATTTTATAGCCATTCCGCTGTCCACCCTCATTATTTACCTGGCCATTGCGTTGCTGTTTGTATCAGCCATACCTTATTTGTCTGTCGGGATTGGATTCCTGTTGAATAAATCGGTCTGGCTGTTGAACCTAATGATTAGTACCGTTCAGCATTTGCCCTTTTCGGTATGGCATGTTTCATTGGATATCAGGCAATCACTGGTCCTGTTCCTGGCAATCTTCTGCCTGTCCGGTTATTATTTCAACAGAAAGTTTGTTCCCCTGGTGGCAGGGCTGTCATCTTTGTTGATAGCCTGCCTGTTTAGCCTTCAGGCAAACTACCGGACATTGACCACGAAACGGATGATTGTATATGCAGGACAAAAAAACACCCATGTCAGTTTCATTAACCGAAATCAGAATGCTGTATTTACTACCGATTCCCCGGAGCTGGAGCGGCTAGTGAAGGCATTCTGGCAGAACGAACAGCTGGAGAAACCGCTGTATATCCATGAAAACAACTGGTTCAGGGATGGCTTTGCCGGGTATGAAGGACTCCGGGTTTTAGTCTTGACAACCGATCTGTTAAAGAAGAAGACATCAGGTACACCCCTCGCACTCGACTACCTGATTATAGGCAATCACCTGAAACTCCGAATAGATCAGGTACTGGAATGTGTGCATCCCCGAAAAATCATTGTAGATAAAAGTATCTCGAAATGGTATACCGAAAATATCCGGCAAGGCTGCCTGTGTCGGGGGATCGGATTTTACTCGGTAGCCGAACAGGGTGCTTATATTCTGAATATTAAAGATTAACTTTGTAATCCTTAAATAACTCTCATAATCGTATTTTTTTGCTACTTTTGCATTCAAATTAAAACCAGACAAATGATTTCAAAAATTATAGCTGAGGAACTTATTTCCAAGGTGAAGAAAGCCATTGACAATGTTGATAAAATAGTGATTGTGGCCCATGTCGGGCCTGATGGAGATGCCATAGGGTCATCATTGGCATTGTGGCACTATTTGATGACCATCGACAAAGAACCTGTGGTGATAGTGCCGAATCCATTCCCGAGTTTTCTGAACTGGATGCCGGGATCTAACCTGGTGCTCGATTATGATAATTCAAAGGAAAAAGCGGACGAATTGTTTGCTGCTGCTGAATTGATTTTTACGCTTGACTTTAATACAGCAAGCCGTATGGGCAAGATGGCGGATGCAGTCCTGAATTCGCCTGCCGAGAAAATATTAGTAGATCATCATTTAAATCCTGATACATTTGCAAAGGTAAGGGTATCCTATCCGGAGATCTCTTCGACCAGCGAGTTGATTTTCAGGTTGATTTGCCGTATGGGTGATTTCTCCATGATCAACCTGGCTTGTGCAGAATGTATCTATACCGGCATGATGACCGATACAGGAGGTTTCACCTATAATTCTACCAATCAGGAAATATATATCATCATAGCCGAATTAATCAAGATTGGCGTTGATAAGGATGAAATTTACCGCAAAGTTTTCAATACCTATTCGGTGGACCGGTTGCGGTTGATGGGTTTTTGTCTGTATCACAAAATGAAGGTGTATCCCGAATACCGGGCAGCATTGATTACCCTGACTGAGAAGGAATTGTCCGAGTTTAATTATATTAATGGTGATTCTGAAGGATTCGTCAATATCCCCCTTTCGATTGCGGGGGTTGATTTCTCTGTATTTATGCGGGAAGATTCCGAACGGATAAAGATTTCATTTCGTTCACAAGGAACATTTCCTGCAAACAAAGTAGCAGCTGATTTGTTTAACGGAGGCGGACATTTAAATGCTGCCGGTGGAGAAAGCAGCCTGTCGCTGGCGAAAGCAGTCAAGAAATTTGAAGATGCTCTGCCTGATTATCAGGATTTTTTGGAATAGAGACCCTAATTAATTCATAATTTATAATTTATAATTCATAATTCATAATTCATAATTCATAATTGATTTGTGTTATTGTCATTTATTCTTGCATGTTTAAAACCTGTCAATAAACCAGTTAAATCAGAAAAAAAATTTGCTGAATAAGCTTTTATGCCTGTTTTATTGTTTATTTAAATAATATTATGGAAGTAATAATCGAAGTAAAGCCATTGGAATATTATAATATTTGAATTCGGCTTTCAGACAATTCGGATGCCATCGCAAATTTAAGACCATTTATTTCAGAAGGTATTTCCGCTAAATTGTTAGACTATACTTATTTTAAACAAGTGAAAATAGATGAGTTTGGTGGAATAGCATGGGATAACTGTTTTATTTTTGCCCCAATTATTTAAGGGAAATTTCTAAAGTATAAGATCCCTAAATGCTCCTCAAACTATAACTCTTTAAACATCAAACTTTTCAAACATTCAACTCCCTAAAATATGAAATACCTCATTATACTTGGCGATGGCATGGCGGATGAGCCGATTGCAGCATTGGGAAACAAAACAACGCTACAGGCAGCGAACACGCCTAACATTGACCGGATAGCAGCTCTAGGGAGAAACGGATTGCTGGATACGATACCAAAAGGTTTTTTACCGGGAAGTGAAATTGCCAACATGAGTGTGCTGGGGTATGATCTGAACAAGGTATTCGAGGGTCGTGGCTCATTGGAGGCGGCGAGCATGGGCGTGGTGATTGAACCCGGTGAGATGGCCATGCGTTGCAACCTGATTTGTATTGAAGATGGAAAGATAAAGAATCATTCGGCCGGGCATATCAGCAATGAAGAAGCCCACGAACTGATTCTTTTTTTACAGGATGAATTGGGATCGGATGGGGTGAATTTCTTCCCCGGAGTATCCTACCGCCATTTGTTTAAAATGAAAGGGGGGAATAAACATTTGGACTGCACCCCGCCGCATGATGTCCCCGGAACACCGTTTGCCGATGTGATGATCCTGGCAGAAACAGCAGAAGCCGAAGATACGGCTGACTTCCTGAATGAGCTGACATTAAGGTCACAGGAACTGCTTGAGAACCATCCTGTGAACCTGAAACGTGCTGCTGCCGGCAAGGATAAAGCCAACAGCATTTGGTTGTGGTCACCCGGTTACAAACCAGAAATGAAAACATTGCTGGATGCCTATCATTTTAAGAGTGGAGCAGTAATATCCGCAGTGGACCTGATTAAAGGCATCGGTGTATATGCCGGACTGGAAGTGATTGACGTGGAAGGGGCAACTGGCCTGTACAATACCAATTACGAAGGAAAAGCACAGGCTGCCATTGATGCCTTGCGTAAGAACGATTTTGTATACCTGCATATCGAAGCCAGTGATGAAGCCGGGCACGAAGGAAATGCAGAACTAAAAATAAAAACCATAGAATATCTGGATTACAGGGTGGTGAAACCAATATTCGAGGAAGTATCAACCTGGGATGAACCGGTGACCATTGCCATATTACCCGATCACCCGACACCCTGTGTGTATAAAACACATACCAGGACACCGGTGCCGTTTATCATCTATAAGCCGGGTGAAACGCCCGATGATGTGACTGTATATGATGAATTTGCTGCCTCAGCAGGAAGTTATGGGCTGTTGAAAGGCGCGGAGTTTATGAAAGAATTAATAGGCTGAATCTTTGCTTAGTTATCAATCATAAAAAACTTGTATTATGGAATCACAAAACAAATTCTGCCAAAGTTGCGGAATGCCCATGAAAAAAGATCCACTGCATGGTGGAACTAATTCAGACGGAACACGGAATGAAAAGTATTGCAGTTATTGTTACCAAAACGGTACGTACACTTTTAAGGGTACTGTAGAAGAGATGCAGGAATTTTGTAAAGGTAAAATGGTGGAGCAGGGTTCTCCCAAGTGGATGGCCTGGTTGTTCACTCGTGGAATGAAGCGGCTGGAGAGGTGGAGGGAATAAGACCACCCCTAACTCCTAAACAGGTTGTGTTAAAAGGATAAATGAAAATCGAATCAACTTACAAAATAAAACTTGAAAATAAATAAGGGAATAAGGACAAGTTCTATTTTACTAAATATTTCTACTAAGGGTGAAAAACAAAAATAAGTTTTTTTTTGTGTAATGCTCATATTCTTAGATATTAAACCTTAGTAGAAAACCGAATCGCCTGAATTATAACCTTATTCCCTAATTTAAAAATCAGTAAGCAACTTTCAATTCGTAAGATTTAATTATAACTAGTTTCACTATTACACAGCTTCTAAAGGGGAACATGGTAAGTACCGTTTCGTCTATCTTGATAACGTTTAAATATATTATTAAAATTATAATTACTAACTAAATACCCCTTTAGGGGTTAGGGGTCAATGAAATATTACAGTACCAACAAAAAAGTAAGTGGCGTAAGTTTACAGGACGCCGTAGTGAAAGGGCTGGCCGAAGATAAAGGCCTGTTTATGCCCGATACGATTAAGGTTTTGCCACAGTCGTTTTACGACAATATTGAAAACCTGACGTTTCAGGAAATGGCTTATGAGGTAGCAAAAGCATTCTTTGGAGAGGATGTGGAAGCAGAAGCATTAAAGAAGATAGTCTACGAAACACTCAATTTTGAAGTGCCGCTTGTACCTGTTGCCGGGAATATTTACAGCCTGGAATTATACCATGGACCCACCCTGGCATTCAAGGATGTGGGTGGAAGGTTTATGTCACGCCTGCTGCGTTATTTTATACAGAAAGAAAGTAAAACCAAGGTTCATGTGTTGGTGGCTACTTCGGGAGATACCGGAAGTGCCGTGGCAAACGGGTTCCTGGGTGTGGAGGGGATACATGTCTATGTGCTTTATCCCAAAGGGTTGGTGAGCCCGATTCAGGAATGCCAGTTTACAACCCTTGGGCAGAATATCACGGCACTGGAAGTGGATGGTACGTTCGACGATTGCCAGGCTTTGGTGAAATCGGCTTTTATGGATGAAGAACTGAATGCAGCCATGAAACTTACCTCGGCAAATTCAATAAATGTTGCCCGTTTCTTGCCTCAGTCCTTTTATTACTTCTATGCTTATGCCCAATTAAAGAAGATGGGTAAGGCAGATAATCTGGTGATGTGCGTTCCAAGCGGTAACTTTGGAAATATCACCGGAGGATTGTTTGCAAAACGAATGGGACTGCCTGTAAAGCGATTTATCGCGGCTAACAACCGGAATGATATTTTCCTGCAATACCTGCAAACCGGCGAGTACAAACCACGTCCTTCAGTATCGACCATTGCCAATGCCATGGATGTAGGCGACCCGAGCAATTTTGCACGCGTCCTGGACCTCTTTGGAGGGTCGCATGAAGTCATTGTATCAGAAATAAGCGGGGTGAGCTATAATGACCTGCAAATAGCTGAAACATTAAAAGCCTGTTACTCCGAAACCGGTTATTTGCTCGATCCCCATGGGGCGTGCGGGTACAGGGCTTTGAAAGAAGGTCTGGCAGCTTATGAAACCGGAGTATTCCTGGAAACAGCACATCCGGCTAAGTTCCTGAAAACAGTAGAAAATATCATCGGTGAGAAAGTTGAAATCCCATTAAAATTACAGGAGTTTATGAAGGGTGAAAAGAAGAGCCTTTCGTTATCCAAAGACTTTGATACGTTTAAAACCTATTTGTTGAGCATGAAAGACTAATGGCCGTAAATACGAAATAAAAAAACACAGTTGGACTGAATCAACTGTGTTTTTTTATTTCGTATAACCCTTTTTAGAAGGCTACCTGAAGGTGTGTCTCGGGTTGAAGATTCTCAATGCGGAAATTTAAATAAGGTATCCATTTTCAGGTTAAACATAGAGTCCTTTTTGAAGTGTATAAAGGTACCTTTGTCACTTAACCGGTTTAGAAAATCCTCCCAATCCATATTCCATGGATCAGTCTTTCTGCCGGGAGCAATGTCGCTGTGGCGAAGTATGTATTTAATTGCGTACCGGTGTTGAATGTCTTTCACGAGCCTTGTCAATGATTGAATCTGAAGTTCTGTGGGCGATTCGCCAACGGAATCCATCAGTTCAATACCAATAGAGCAGGCGTTTACTCCCTGGTGTCCATCCGGCAAACTGCTCTGTCCTGCATGAAATGAAACATTTTTTTCTTTTACCAGTTGATAGATGGTACCTTCCCTGCCGATTACATAATGCGCACTGACATGATAACGTGAAAATTGTTTGATAATAAGATCAATGTTGTACATATCACCACCCGAGGCATTAAACACAGAATGCACAATGATGGTATTAATACTTCTCAGGGAGGTAGTTCGCATGCCAAAGCTAACTGTTTTATCGATAATATTCAGTTTGTTTTGGCCGCTGACAGTTGAGAAGTTTAAAATGAAGAATAAACTAATAATTGTAATTCGAATGTGACGATTCAGATTCATTATTATATCTCAAAAAGTCCTTTCACTTTTTTTAGTGTATATCCCTTAAACTTAAATGTGGCTTCCTTTGGCCCAAAATAGAAACGAAATAAAAGTTCTTTCGTGTTTAGCAGTGAGTTCTTAATCTCCGGAGTCAGCCTGACCACCAGTTTTTCTTCGTACCAATTGATGTTGTTTGACTTCGATGTCGATTCAGTCTTTACTTTTGCACTGTCTTTTACTGTGGTAGTTGTCGAACTGGTTTCACGCTTTGTTTTATATTCTGTTCCTTCACTTTCTATTTCCAGCTCGTAACTTTTACCGCCGGCCCTTACATAACATTTCTGTTCCATATTAAAGCTGGAAGTAGAACGTGAAATGACGAAGTATATATTAACAGTTTCGTTATTTCCGCTGGTAATGCGTTCAAAAGTGATATCTGCATTCTGGACAGGAGTCTGTTGCATATATTCGGCAGGCATCAGAGTTACTTCATAGATGCTCTTTTTCGTGTTCTTGAACTCATCTACGCTGGTGGTGTATGGACGGAAGAGAAAGGTACAACCGCATAAAGTAAAACATATAACAGCGGCCAGTATGGTATTTAACGATTTCATATGGATAGTTTAATGATTGTTGATTACAAAATTAACGAAATAATTAGATTAATCATCATGAATTCCTAATTAAATAGGTTTTATTCCTACATAAACAACCCGTTAAAGTACATCCAGAGGACATAACGTAGACATTTTCCTATAAGCATGTAAATGGCTACTTTCCACCAATTGCACTTGAAAAAACCGGTTGCTACAGCTACCACATCGCCAATAAAGGGAACAAAGGAGAAAAATGCCAGCCACTCACCGTGTTTCTGAATCCGATTGGCAAAGGTTTCTATTTTTTCTTTTTTGACATGAAAGTACTTTTCAATCCATTCTATTTTACCAAGCAATCCGACATAGTAGCTGGTCATTCCTCCCAGCCAGTTACCCATGGTTGCCACTAAAACACAGGTCCATGGGTCTAATCCACCATATACCATAGCTGAGAAAATAACTTCTGAACTAAAAGGCACAACAGTTGCTGCCAGAAAAGAAGCGAGAAATAGCCCGAAATATCCGAGTCCGGTGAGTCCTAACATTTAAAATATAAAGTATTTGGAAATGACAAATGCGACATTTAGAAGGCAGAAGATGATAAACAGTATCCCATAAAAATTATTTTGTTTTAATGTCAGGGGATGTGAAATCAACATTGAGTAAACCAATGCAATCAGGGGTAAAAATGAAATGAATTGATTCCTGAAGATGAAAGATAAAATGAGTGTCGAGAACAGCAGGAACACCAGGAAATTCAATTTGTTGCGGGTGTTGATAGCATCCCCACCCGTAATTGTATACATTCCAACGATACTTAGTATCCCGATAATGCTGATAGAGGCTGCATAACAAATTTCAACTATAGAAAAGGCAGAAATGCTTAAGTCAGAATTGACATTTATACTGAATAGTTTTGTAATGTCCAGGTCGGGCTGGATTAAATAAGCCACTGAGAGGTAAATCAACCAGGGGGCAATCATTCCAAATACTGATGCCAGGAAAGTCCTCAACGAAAAGCTTTGGAACATCATAAAGCCTATCCAGCATACCGGGATTATAAAGATAAGTGGATTAATCAACAGGCTACTCAGACTAACCAAAAAGCTTCCCATAAATGCTTCCTCGGATGCTTTCCGGTCACGTACCATACTAAAAAAATAGAACAGGGCAAAAAGAAACAGGGATAAACTGATTTGAGCCGCAATCATCATATTTGTCTGGCTCCAGGTGCCCGATAATAAGAGGAAAACTAAAATAGGCATGAAAGTACGGGTGCGGATTATCGTGAACCGGTTATTAATCTGTGCCAGCAGGAATGCATTCAGTAAGGTGAATGCCAGACAGACCAGATTAGATACGAGTGAATTGGGCGAAAATATTAATTCCAATCCCTCGCTGATGGAGGTGTGCTGAGTGGAAATAGTAGAATAGCTTGTTCCCACATAGGCAGACAACCACACGACTATGCACGCTCCAACCAACAGTATAGCTAATGGGATGCTCGGAATAATCAGATTTTTTAATTGAACCCGCATTTATGAATAAAATTAATCCTGAAGGAAATGAATATAAACTAAATCATGGCAAGTCCCAACTTCGTTGATTGGTATTTGCAACTCTATACTTTTGAAACTGTCGGTTGCAGCCTATTTAAGCCCCCGTTTTTTCAATAAAGCATCCGGATTAGGAGTAGCTCCACGAAAATTGGTGTACAATTTCATTGGGTCTTCGGTATCTCCTTTCTCAAGAAGGTTCTTACGGAAAGCGTTTGCTACTTTAGGATTATAAATATCACCGGTCTCCTTGAAAGCCTGGAATGCATCGGCATCCAATACTGCTGCCCAGGTGTAGCTGTAATATCCTGCACAATAATCGCCACTGAAAATGTGATTGAAATAACTGCTGCGATAACGTGTAATAATTTGTGGAATCATACCTATTTTTTCCAGTGATACTTTTTCAAAGGCTGCTACGTCAAAATTTGCTGTATCCTTCATGCTGTGGAAGTCCATATCCAGGAACGAAGCAGCAAGCAATTCCGTATTTATAAAGCCCTGGTTGAATGTTCCGGCCAGTTGGATTTTATCCATTAATTCTTTTGGCATGAGTTTGCCTGTTTTATAATGGTGTGCATAAGTACTCATTACCTGAGGCTCCCAGCAAAAGTTTTCCATGAACTGGGAAGGTAGTTCCACAAAATCGCGGGATACATTGGTACCCGAAAGACCCGGATAGGTACATTGTGTCACCAACCCATGAATGGCATGGCCAAACTCATGAAACATGGTTTCCACTTCGTCCATATTCAGCAACGAAGGTTTGTCAGCTGTTGGTTTCGTGAAATTACCGACATTGCAAATAACAGGACGGTGATTGATGCCATCTTTCTTGTATTGGTCTGTAATATTAT
>Ga0302208_10001179_pt1 | contig 11478 bp, 4 predicted proteins | sample II_Fen_E2_3_FD_194577 | JGI IMG/M metagenome (GOLD analysis project Ga0302208, IMG submission 194577) | Peat permafrost microbial communities from Stordalen Mire near Abisko, Sweden - II_Fen_E2_3 | ecosystem: Environmental > Terrestrial > Soil > Wetlands > Permafrost | place: Sweden: Abisko...
TACGCTACATTATAAATCAGACGACTTAAAGAGTTTAGATTATATGGGTGATTTTCAAAACTACATCGATTCCCATCAAAAAGTTTGGATTAAACACCTTAATTCATTTTTAATACTCGATCTTAATAAGGAACAAATTATCAGCAAACCGGAAGCCTATTTAGCAACTCGATTTAAAATATCTGCTAAAGTTCGTAACTTCTTCTTTGATGAGTTTGGTGATTTTTGGGCTTTTACAGCAGAAAATAAATTATACAGATATCAAGAAAAACAAAAAAAGCTAACTTGTGTAAACCATTTATTTTCTAAAAATCAAGTTGTATACGATGTCATACGTAAGGATAATCATATATTTGCGTTCACTCATAACGGAGAACTATTTTGTTTAGATGCAAACAATTTGAACCTATTATTAGAAGACACATCACTTCAGAAGTATCATAAAAACACAGAACTTTCAAGAGCCCTACCAGCATCAAATGGCTTTTTCTTGTTTTGTAATAATGAACGTAAAGAGAGTTATTTGCTACGTTATCATTTTTCAAAACGAACCTGGCAAGTTCTTTTAAAGAGTTCACACATATTCACTAGCATTAAAGGAAACAATCGTGGGGAAGTCCTTTTATCAGGCGAAAACGGACTCTATTTATTTGATAGGGAAGGTAAGAAAATTAAAGAGCAATCTATTTTTCAGACAGAGGATGACAATCTGATACAAGATAAAGTAACTTGCTTATTAACAGATCGTAATCAAGGCCTTTGGATAGGACTTTTTAGCAAAGGTTTTCTTTATTATAGTCCACTTCGCATCCGTTTTTCCAAATTAAGTTTTGGTACAGATCCAAATTCAGCATGGCGTGAAGAAAATGTCCGGGCATTACTCCCTTATAATCGACAAGAAATCTTAGTAGGGACTACCAATGGCTTATTCATCTATAATACACTAACGAATAAGATGCGCCCCTTTTCTCCAGAACTAGCTACTGCTTATTGCTTATCAATAACACGAGATTTTAAAGGAGATATTTGGATTTCAACGATCAAAACAGGTTGCTATCGTCTGCGAAAAGATGAAATACTTCATCCTAGGATACATACCTCTGAAGGGAAAACGGAGGAGAATGTGCGGGCTGTTTATCACTTCAAGACAATGGGATATTGGCTTTTGAGTCGTACTTTTGGAGCTGGATATTTTGATCCTAATAGTGGATTATTCACCCCACTTAGTAAACGATTTCCTATCCTACAGAAGTTTGGATTAATTACGCATGCATTGGCTTGGAACGAGCATCGCATTCTATTTGCTTCACAAAACGGCTTCTTCTTTTATGACACAACTTTACAAAAGGTTATTTTCCCCGAAAAAGAATCAACACAATTCAATCATAGCAACCGAAAATACAATTGTGTGATTCGAGATAGTAGAGGATGGATCTGGTTTGGTACGCAAGATGGAATAAACCTTTATCAGCCGGAAAATAAAAAGAGTTTTGCCTTTTATGTGGAAGACGGATTAATCAGTAATAGCATTCAATCTATTATAGAAGATTCCGAAGGTTATTTATGGATTACAACTTCGAAAGGTATTTCTCGCATAGTAATTCAAATGAAGAAAGGTTCACCTATAAAGTATATACAAAATTTCGACTCTCGAGATGGCCTGCTAGAAGGCGAATATGCAGAAAGATCGTATTGTGCAATGCCGAATGGAAAATTGTATTTTGGAGGAGTAAATGGGATTAGTGTAATTTCTCCTTCTCAAATGAAACAGCGGCATATTGAGTTAACTCCTTTATTTTCTTCCCTGAAAATAAATGGGAAAAACATATTACCCAATGATACTGATCAAGTAACAACTAAATCTATTGCAAATACGTACTATTTAGAACTTCCATATAACCAAAACACGATCTCTTTGGAATTTTCAGCTTTAAACTATCCAAATCCGGAACTTACTTATTATCGATATCGTATCGAGAAATATGGCAATGAAGAGTGGACTGAAATGAAAGGAATAGATGGAAAAGGGATTATTAATCTGAGTCTGCTTCCCCCCGGGAAATATAAATTAGTTGTAAATGCAGCAGGGATTGATCATCAATGGGGGAAGAAGGTTGCAACAATGGAAATTGTAATTCGACCTCCTCTCCTATTAAGCAATTTATTCCTTTTCTTATATGCGATTATAATACTCAGCAGTATTGTTTTGGTCTGGAGACACTTCATGAAACGGAAAGAACAACAATTTCAAATTAAACAAGAAAAAGAGAAACTGGTTCAAACAGAAAAACTCAATCAACTAAAATATCGATTTATCACGAATGTTAGTCATGAGTTACGCACCCCACTAACCCTTATCGTAACCCCACTCGATTATTTGCTTCACACCATTTCGGAAGAGAAAACACTCAAGCGACTGAATCTAATCTCTCAGGGAGTAAAAGAACTTCGGACTATGATTGATCAGCTTCTCGATTTTCGAAGAATTGAAATACAGGGAGAGAAGCTCAACTTAACCTATAATGATGTCTGTGCATATCTACAAACCTTGCATTCCTTATTTTCCGAATTATCAGTGGAACGTAATATTGCTTTCAACCTAAATAGGCAGCAACAAACCTTATTTATGTGGTATGACAAAGATAAGCTGCAAAAGATATTAAACAATTTACTTAATAACGCTTTCAAATTCACGCCCAAAGGAGGAGTCATAACCTTATCTCAGGAACAAGAGAGAATGCCTAATAGTAATGATTTGGCGTTAAAAATCATCCTAAGTGATACGGGTTGCGGAATATCAAAAGAAGAGATTACACATGTTTTCGAGCGCTTCTATCAAGCAGATAACCAAGGAAATACTACGGGAAGCGGCATTGGCTTAAATCTAGCAATGGAATATACCAAGCTTCATGGCGGTTTGATTACCGTTGAGAGTGAATTAGGACGTGGCAGTTCCTTCACCATATGGCTTCCATTACGTAATAGCGAAGAACAAATAGAAGAACCTGCTGAAGAGATTGAGGATGAGAATGATTCAAACCTTCAATTCGACTCTAGTTTGATATCCCAAAAGGAAACCAATCGACTGAAAATACTTCTAGCCGATGATAATATCTCGCTTCTTCGTTTTGTTGCTGATTTACTTTCAGAGGAGTATGAGATCATTACAGCTTGTGATGGTAAAAAAGCGTTAGAACTCAGTCGAAAGGTACTACCCGATTTAGTAATTTCGGACATCATGATGCCTGAAATGGATGGTGTTGAACTTTGCAAGTGTTTAAAAGAAGACATTCGCACCTCACATATTCCGGTTATCTTATTAACTGCAAAGACGAGTGATGAAGATCAGCTGAGCGGATATCAATCAGGTGCAGATGCATACATTTCAAAGCCCTTCAACTATGAGATCCTCCAACTTCGCATTCGGAACATTTTCGAGTTGCTAGCCAAACGTCAACGTGATTTCCATCAGTCGACTGAAGTTTCATCGAATAAAGAGATCTTTAATAAACTGGACGAAGCATTTATTGAGAAAGCAATACTTTACATACAAAAGAATCTGGATAACTCTGAATATACAGTTGAACAATTTTCGAAAGATATGGGAATGGATCGCACCGGATTGTATCGAAAGTTACTTTCATTAGTCGCTTTATCTCCTGTAGCCTTTATCCGTTCCATACGAATGAAAGAAGCTGCGAAACTACTTCTCAGCGGCGAATACACCATTACCGATGTTGCGTATAAAGTGGGATATAGTACTCCCAGGTATTTTACCAAACACTTCTCTCAAGAGTTTGGCGTGAATCCATCTGAATATAAATAAATACGATTGCCAGTTGGCAAATATGAATTTGCCAACTGTTGAATTCATTTTTGCCAGCTGCTGAAAATGATTTCAACAGCTGGCAGTAATTCTTTTGATCAGGATGTTTTTACAGCCACAAACCAATAAAGGGAAGCACTCCTATAGAAGTACTTCCCTTTATTTTATTTACATTGGTCTATAAGAAAGAGAGTATGCCAAGCTTATTGCCTGCATATCTAGTTCTTAATTGCTGATAAAAAATAGGCTTAATTAAATAGGTTGACCGGCAACGATGCGTTTTAAGCGTAAAAGAGCTTCGTAATAATAATAGTCGGCATAAATAATACTTGCATCAATTTCAGATCCTGCAGGGTAATTTCCAGTGCTATGCAACAAAAAAGAAGGATTTTTTGTACCGCTTTTATATCGTTTGCTGCTAAGTTCTCGCAACATAGCTACCGCCTCGTTCCGATAACGCTTCGCCACTTTATCGGAAGTATAAGTGCTGAGTTCCAATAATGCAGAAGCAACCACACAGGCCGCAGAAGCATCGCGAGGAGCATTCGGCTGATCAGGAGCAGAGAAATCCCAATAAGGTATCTTATCTGCAGGAAGTCGATCGAGATATACATTAGCTACTTTCTGAACAAAATCAAGAAAACGTGGATCTTTTGTTTCACGGTATACTACCGTAAATCCATAGATCGCCCAAGCCTGTCCGCGTGCCCACATACTTTCATCGGAATAGCCTTGATGCGTTACCCCTTTAATGAACTTTCCGGTAATTGTATCGTATACTGCCACATGATATGAAGTGTAATCAGGTCGGAAATGATTCTTCATTGTTGTCTCGGCATGACGAAGCGCAATCTCGTAAAGTCTTTTGCTGCCCCCATTCTTAGCCGCCCAAAACAGCATCTCCAAATTGATCATATTATCCATGATCGTATTGTGTGGCCAGTTTCTAGGCTTCACCTCACGTGGCCATGAAAGCAAAGTTCCGACAGTTGGATTAAATAGCGTAGCAAGGGTATCAGCGGTATCAAGAATAATCTTTTTATAAGTCGGATTGCCTGTTAAACGATAGCCATTCCCATAACTAGAGAATACGAGAAAACCCAAATCGTGGTCAAAAGCTGAAGTTCGCGAAAGAAATTCTAAAGAGTGAGTGTAGTTCTCAGCAACTTTTCTTATCGATTCGTCGTGCATTAAGCTATAGTTATAGGTAGAATCTCCTTTCAACTCTTTTAAAGATCGCTCCGTTTGCTTTACACAATATTTTAATGAGGCAGATAAGAAATCCACCTTTTTAGTACTTTGAGCGTTTACAGAACTTACAATGAGAGCAGCAAGCAATAAAAATTCTTTCTTCATAGAATTGCATCCTTTTTAATTTTCAAACCAAATGCACAAAAAGTAAGATAAAGTACGCACACTAATATGACTAGCACCCCAGCTGTATAATCACCTTTCATCGCATCAGTAGCCATTCCAATGGCAGGCGTCACTGCAGCACCACCCGCTACGGCAGTAATCATCAAGCCGGAAATAAGATTAGCCTTTTCAGGACGAGCTTGCACAGCCATGGAATAAATTATAGGGAAAATGCACGAAGCTAAGAAGCCAATAGCACCGATACACACTAAGTTTACAGTCACCTCCGGCACAAATGCAAGGATCAATACGGCGAGAATAGCAAGAAGGATGTTGATGCGAAAGTAAATAATATCAGCGACAAAGGTCATAAGGAATGCACCCAGTAAAGCACCGATCGTACGACAAATGAAATAGACTTGCGGAGCCATTCCAGCTTCTTCTTGACTCCAATGAAAGCGGGAAGTCATTAGTTTAGAGCTTAAGAAGTTAGTCGCTACATCCACGCCAACCACAAAAAATATTCCTAGAAAGAGGAGTAAAATCGTACGGTCGCTAAGTAATGCAAATGTGCTTTTCAGACTGTTTTCATGAGTAGCTATTTTTTGAGAAGTTTCTACAATAGGAGTCAGCAATAGCCAAACAGCCGAAATAAGCGTGATGAAGCCCAAGATGGGAAAACAATAATACCATTTTTGAGGATCTCCATCGCCAAAACTTTGAATGGCAAAGATTACTATATAGGGCCCTACAAACGAGGATACCGCTTTTACAACTTGTCCCCCCGTCAGACTGGAGGTAAGCATCTTTTCATTAGTGATTACGTTCTGTAGCAAAGGGTTCAAAGAAACCTGTAATATAGCATTTCCAATACCCAAAAGAGCATATGCCATCATAACTGTTATTTGGTTATAAGTCAGTATCGGAAGTATCATACCCAATACAGTAATTCCCATGGATAGAAGTACGGTCGACTTTCTTCCAATTCGGTTCATCAATACTCCAACAGGAACGCCTAGGAAGAGAAACCAAATAAAGACCATCGATGGAACAAGTCCGGTAAGCGTATCGCTCCAATGGAAGGCCGCCTTTACATAGTCGGATGAGATTCCCACGATATCGCAAAAGCCCATTACAAAAAAGCCCAAAAGTACAGGAAGGGCAATAAAAGTTGAATTTTCTTTTTTCATTGTTGTGTGTCTATAATTCGCTCTATATTATTTACTTTATTTCGACAAAGGTGTGGAAGTTATACGGAACCAATCAAGATCGACCCATCCTCCGCCTCCTTTTAAGTTCGTGCCGTTAGCAAAACAGCCTACTTTTGCTCCAATCCATCTTCCTTTTTGAGCCTGAAAGGCTATCCCGACTTCAGTAAATTGAACCCCATCAAGGCTATATGCAAAACGACAGTTACCTCCCTCTTTTACTTCCACGCGTAAATAGATCTCTTTTACTAATGCCGGAACCAAGCCACCTTCTATTAAACGGTCGGGTGCAAATTTTGCAATTTCTTTATATTTCTCGGGGTTCCCTTTATCGGCCTCTTTGCAAAGTACTTGCTCCAAGAGGAACGCTTTTCCTTTTCTGCGCAACGTTAAAGCGGCATAGTCACTTCCCATAACAATAAGACCAACACGTTCGTTTTCATCTTTGGAAGCAAAGGACAACTTTGAAGTGGCAACAAATGTCTCAGCCATGAACTTCTGCAGCAACAAGTTAGGAGCTAGCCAAAGGTTCTTTAAATTTTGACGATATGCATAAAGACGATAAAACCCGTTTGTACTTGGAAAGCCAAACGCATCTTGATAGTTGGCCTGCCATTGCCATTGCAGTCCCAAGGCAGAGGTGTTGAACTCATCGCTAAAAGTCATTTTAGCAACAGAATCACTCGTTATTATATCCGGTTTCTTTGCCGTTAACATAGGTTCTCCACAACTATCTCCGTCTTTATCTTCACCTATTACCGGCCAATCATTGAGCCATTTCATTGGATTCAAATGAATGACTCTTCCGTACAAACCTTTATCTTGAAAATGGATAAACCACGATTCGCCTTTTGGAGTGTCTATCCAAGCACCTTGATGAGGGCCATTGATAGAACTTTTTCCTTGTGCCATTACGATACGCGATTCATAAGGGCCGTAAATATTATGAGAGCGCAATACAAGTTGCCATCCCTTTTCAACTCCCCCGGCGGGGCAAAACACATAGTAATATCCATTCCGTTTGTATAATTTAGGGCCTTCACAAGTGTGGTTCACTCCATCATTTCCATCAAATACAATACTTGGATTCCCTTTTACTGTTGTGCCATCAGAGGAAAGTTCTTGCAATACTAGAATACTATTAAAACCCGTTCTACTTGCGGCATAGGCGTGCATGAGATAGGCTTTCCCGTCTTCATCCCAAAAAGGAGTCGGATCAATAAAGCCTTTGCCCGGTTTTACGAGCACCGGCTCACTCCAACTGGAGCTTGGATCGGATGTTTGAATACAATAAATACCAAAATCGGGATCACCCCAATAAATAAAATAAGTCCCCACATGGTAGCGAATACACGGAGCCCATACTCCTTTGCCTGGTTGTACAGAATCGAATAAAGCAGAGGGTTGTAATTTTGGGAGTGCGTAATTAACAATCTGCCAATTCACTAAATCCTTCGAATGAAGAATCGGCAATCCCGGCACGCTAGAGAAGCTTGAAGCCGTAAACCAGAAGTCATCTCCCACTCTGCATACATCAGGATCTGAAAAATCGAGATGCATAATTGGATTGGCATAATATTCTGAATCTCCTTTTTTCAAAGAAGCCTCCTTGTAGCTTTCTTGCGCATTGCATACAAAAGAGTATAAACATAAACCTATTAAAGGGATTATTTTTCTGTTCATGATCTAAATTTTGAGCTTATTCTACAGTAAATACGAAGTAACTATCTCTTTTACCTGGTTTGGAACGCATTATTTCTAAAAAAGGGCATCCCTTACGGAATGCCCTTTCTACTATTTAAAAATAACTCTTATGAGTTCATCGATATCAAAAATTCATTGTTGTCCATGGTCTTGTCAAGTCGATCTTTTACAAAGTTCATTGCTTCAATAGGATTCATGTCGCTAAGATATTTGCGAAGAATCCACATGCGGTCGAGAGTGACTTTATCTTGAAGTAAGTCATCGCGACGGGTAGAACTCTGTACAATATTAACTGCAGGGAAAATACGTTTATTTGAAAGGTTACGGTCAAGTTGCAATTCCATATTACCGGTTCCTTTAAATTCTTCAAAGATAACTTCATCCATCTTTGAACCGGTGTCTGTAAGTGCAGTAGCAAGGATGGTTAGTGAACCACCGTTCTCTATATTACGTGCGGCACCAAAGAAACGTTTGGGCTTATGCAATGCATTGGCATCTACACCACCTGAAAGTACTTTACCGGAAGCTGGCGATACGGTGTTGTAGGCACGAGCCAGACGAGTTATAGAGTCAAGCAAAATAACTACATCATGTCCGCATTCTACCATTCGTTTTGCTTTCTCAAGTACAATAGAGGCAATCTTTACATGACGATCAGCCGGTTCATCGAAAGTAGAAGCAATAACTTCTGCATTTACCGAACGAGCCATATCGGTTACTTCTTCCGGACGCTCATCAATCAACAGGATAATCATATATACTTCTGGATGATTCGCCGCAATGCTGTTAGCGATATCTTTTAAAAGAAGCGTTTTACCTGTTTTAGGTTGTGCTACAATTAAACCACGTTGACCTTTACCAATCGGTGAAAACAAATCAACGACACGTGAAGAAAGGCTATCTGAGCGACGATTGCTGCATAGATTGAATTTCTCATCTGGGAACACAGGCGTTAAATGTTCGAATGGAACACGATCGCGAACCAATTCAGGATTACGGCCATTGATACTTGTAATCTTAGTAAGAGGGAAAAACTTCTCACCCTCGCGAGGGATGCGGATAATACCTTCTACATAATCACCTGTTTTAAGACCAAGAAGCTTTACTTGTTGGTTGTTTACATAAATATCATCGGGTGAAGAAAGGTAATTATAATCGGCTGAGCGCAAAAAACCGTAACCATCAGGCATTAACTCAAGTACTCCTGTACCGGTTAAAGCTTCCCCAAAATCATAATTTTGTTCGGGCTGAGCTTCGTTACGCGACTCGTAGCGATTATTATTGTTGTTATTGTTGTTGAAAGGTCGTGCGTTTGGAGCAGAAGCTTGATTTTGTCCCTGATTTTGTCCTTGTCCGTTATTACGTCGAGGCTGATTCTCTTGTGAACGCTCTTTATTATTAGAACGTGGGGACTGTGGATTTTGAGGCGATTGTGTGTTCTGTGGAACCTGTGCAGGAGGAGCAAGACGAGTGGCTTGGAACTTGGTACGTAATTCTTCTGGAAGTTCTGCTTTTTCCACTGGGATATTTTCTACCGGAATAAAATCATCACTGTTTGTAACTTCGAAATCGGTTTTGGGTATCCCCTTTTTCTCCAAATTCTGAGTAGCAATAGGAGCAACAGCGATTGATTTTGTTTGTGTATTTGGGGGAGATTGTGGTTTTGGGGAAGATTGTGGAGCTATCGACTCTTCGGTTTTTCGCTCCTCTTTCTTGGGGCCTCTTAAATCGCTATTCGTTCGAGGTTCTCTTTCATTTCGAGGAGCTTTTTCTACAATCGTTTGCTCTTCTGAACTCTTAAATAAATCTGTTTGTTCCACCTTTCGTGGGCGCCCACGTCTGGGCTTTGATTCTTTGGGTTTTTCTTCTTTCGGCTTCTCTGGAACAGATTGTGCTGTCGGCTCTTGCGGAGTTGAAGCAGCTACATTGGGAGTGTTTCGATTGGGCTTCTGATTTTTTGTGTTATTTGCTGAACTTGCTTTGTTATTTGAAGGACGAATAGATCGTTTACGTTCAGGTAACTCTTCACCTACATTTTTAGAGGCTGCAATAGCTTGTTCGTCAATAATCTTGTAAATTAGTTCTGTTTTCTGGTAAGTATTGGCTTTAGCAATGCCTAGGTTCACTGCAATAGATTGCAGCTCGGAAATATCCTTTCCATTGAGTTGGATAATGTTATACATATGTATAATAAACTATTAAAAAAATGTGTCTTCTTGAAATTGCTTTTGGAACTAAAAGCGTGCAAATGTACATATAAAATTTAAAAAACACTACGTTTTTGCATTTTTTATTGCATCTTTCTTGAAAATAACGCAGGAAAAGGCGTATATTTGCACAAATAACGACATACTAATATGAATAGAAGATATTTTATAACAGGTATTCTTGCTGTTTTCTTTGGATTTGCTTCACTTACTTTGCAAGCTCAAAAGATTTCACGAGTAATGAAACGCTCTTTTAATATAGAAAAAGCAGGATTATTAAAAAGCAAACTTACGCTTCAAGAAGCTGAAGGTATTACGCAACTTACTTTATCTGGACGCATCAATGCAAGTGACTTTCGCCTAATGCGCGATAGCCTATTGCAGTTGGAAGTTCTCGATTTAAGTAGCACCACGATTTCGGCAATGGCTGGTAAAGGAGGAACAACCGACGAAAGCTTTATTATTTATGTGAAAAACACTATTCCTGAATATGCATTCAGTGTAGAGCAGAATGGTCTATTGAAAGGGAAACAAACCTTACGCGAGATTTGGCTACCAAGTTCAACTATCAATATTGACAAATGGGCATTTACTAATTGCTTAAATTTGAAACTACTTGTTATACGCAAAAAGAATGCACCTAATTTAATGCAAGGAGCCTTAAATGACAGTTTAACGGCTGTTTTTGTTCCACTGGGTTGCCGAGATGAATATAAGAATCACAAAGGATGGACCGAATTCAACATTATGGAAGGCATTCCTGTTCGATGCGAAGTTCATCTTAATAGTCCGGGAACCTTAGGCGACGAATTACTAAAGATGGGTAACCAACCCAGTGACGTAAATTATCTTACAGTGACCGGTAGAATGGATGAAAACGATTTGAAGTTAGTACGAGACTATATGCCTAAGCTGGTAGAAATCAATTTAGCAGGTACCACCGTGAAGGTTTTACCTGATTACCTTTTTTCTCAAAAAAAGTTTTTGATGGAGGTAGTGCTTCCTGATAATCTGGAGCAAATTGGAAAATACGCCTTTAGTGGATGCGCGCGATTAAATGGCACCATCGTTATTCCGGCACAAGTAGCAGAAATTGGAGAAGGAGCTTTCCTCGATTGTAACAGATTAAAATATATAAAAGTAACCGGGAAAAAACTGGTTAGTATTGGAGATAACT
>Ga0302208_10001182_pt1 | contig 11463 bp, 6 predicted proteins | sample II_Fen_E2_3_FD_194577 | JGI IMG/M metagenome (GOLD analysis project Ga0302208, IMG submission 194577) | Peat permafrost microbial communities from Stordalen Mire near Abisko, Sweden - II_Fen_E2_3 | ecosystem: Environmental > Terrestrial > Soil > Wetlands > Permafrost | place: Sweden: Abisko...
ACAACAAAGTAATTGTAGCTACCGATGCCGATGTGGATGGTATGCACATTCGGTTGTTGCTGATAACATTCTTCCTGCAATTTTTTCCCGATTTAATAAAAAAAGGGCATGTTCATATTTTGCAAACGCCGCTCTTCCGTGTCAGGAGCAAAAAGGAAACATTCTATTGCTATTCGGAAGAAGAACGTTTATCTGCCATGTCGAAGGTAGGTTCAAACCCTGAAATTACCCGATTTAAAGGTCTTGGTGAAATATCGCCCGACGAATTCAAGCATTTTATAGGGCGTGATATGCGTTTGGATAAGGTTTCGCTGAAAAAAGAAGATGCCGTATCTGATTTGCTTTCATTCTACATGGGTAAAAATACACCTGAACGTCAGAATTTTATTATTGATAATCTGGTGGTGGAAGAAGACGTTTAAGTCAGTTGACAGTTGATAATTGACAGTTAGCAGTTTGGAAATCAAACCTAAATGATTAAGATTCAAACGATGCTCATCACTTAGTCAAATGATGCTCATCATTTATCAAAGTCATGCTCATCATTTGAGTAAATGATGAGCATGATTTTGACAACTCTTGCTCAAGAGTTTTTTATCGTAAGTTAGTTTGTTGACAAATACTGTTTGTCAGATAGTTGTATTTTAATAAAAGTAATCCGGATTACATATTATGTCTATTTCCTACTACTCCGAAAATGACTCCAACGAAGTCAATCCTGATAAGTACTTTATGAAACAAGCACTTCAGGAAGCTCAGCGAGCCGGTGAGCGCGACGAAGTTCCTATTGGAGCAGTAATTGTATGCCAGGGACGGATTATTGGTCGTGGTCATAATCTTACCGAAACACTTACCGATGTAACGGCGCATGCCGAAATGCAAGCCATTACGGCTGCTGCTCAGTTTTTGGGAGGAAAATACCTGATTGATTGTACGCTTTATGTTACCGTGGAACCGTGTGTGATGTGTGCCGGAGCATTGTGCTGGTCGCAGATAAGCCGGATTGTGTATGGTGCCGGTGACGAAAAGCGCGGTTTTGCACGCTTTGCCCCCAATGCTCTCCACCCAAAAACAGAAGTTGTTTCAGGCGTGTTGGAAGAAGAATGCAGTAAAATGGTGAAAGATTTTTTTAAGAAAAAAAGAAATTGATGTGATGATAGACTGATGTGATAATGTGGTGATATGATGATTACTAATTTTACTTTATACCAATTGTGAATCTTGCTGTGCTTTAGTTTTATAGGGTCTCAATTTCCACATCACCACATCATCACATTTTTATCTTTATCACTACCAATTCCGATTGTGTACCAATCCTGTATTGTGGTCCCCAAAGTCCAAGACCGGACGAAACGTAATAATGCGTTTTACCTTTCTTCAAATAGCCGTATCCAAGTTCGTACATATGTTTTACAATCATGTTTCCGGGGAAAAATTGTCCGTTATGGGTATGTCCCGAAATTTGTAAATCAATGCCGTTTTGTTCAGCTTCTTCCAGATAATAGGGTTGATGATCCAACAGAATACGTGGTTTTGTTTCGTTCAATCCGCTAACCAGTTCTTTTAATGTCTTTCGCTTTTCGTTGCTTCTATCATCCCTGCCAACGATATAAAAGCTACTATCAACCAAACATACTGAGTCACGTAAAACAATTACGCCTGCATCTTTAAGAAAATCGGCAGTGGCAGTTGGCGTTTCGGCGTAGTGCTCGTGATTCCCGTTTATGGCATAAATTCCCATTGGGGCTTTGATAGTACGGAGTTCCTCATCCATATGTTGTTCCAGTACCGGAATCATGGATCGATCGGACACATCGCCGGCCAGCAAAACAATATCAGGATGTTGATCGTTAATCAATTTTACATAGCTTTGCAGGCGTTTTTTATCTATCGAAATTCCCAGATGAATGTCGCTTACAGCAACTATCGTCAGCTCCTTGTGTTGTTTTGGTTTGTCGGTACTTATATTCAGAGTTACAACTTCGGGATGATTAAATTTGTAATTTCCTATCAGCATGGCTATTCCTGTAACTCCCAATGTTCCTACCATTGCCCAAAGTCTGAAACTTACCATTCCTTCGGGAGCGAAATGTATAAAGTAGTTGGCAATCCGAACAACATCAACAAACAGGAATGAGATAAACAAATAACAGAAAATAACCATATAAGAAAATCCTACAAAGCTTACCTCTTTGGCCAAAGTAAGAGGCATGACATTTCCGAAAATCATTCCCACGAAAAAGGCTGTGAACATAATTAACATGACAACGAGAAAGGTAGGTCGTAACACAGAAACGGGTGGCAAACTTTGCCATCCGCGTACAATTACATAGCCATTTATAGAAAAGAGTATTACTAAAGCAACAATTATAAAGCCAATTTTCATACGTTCATTTTTATTTTTTTAATATTTTGTAGTATAGCTAGTCCCGATTTATCGGGAGAACTCGCAATAAACATGGTCTTTGGTTTAAATGCTCGTTTTATGAATTTTCAATTTAAAACAATGGGTGTAAAATTAAACGTTTAATTGGGAATATTGTTTCATTAATTAAGAATTTTAATAAGAATGATTATTCTTTGAGACAGATAAGAAACATATTGTTCATTTTAATTAAAACCTAAACCGGAATTACAATTGATTTTTTCTTATAAGAGTTATAAATTTGCTCTATTTTTGTGTAATTTTACGGAACTCAACAAACCAAATGGAACCATGAAAAAAACAGTTTTAATTTTAGGTCTTATTTACAGCGTAATCTTTTTGTCGGAAGCTCAGAAAGTAGGGCTTGTATTGAGTGGAGGAGGAGCAAAGGGTATCTCACATATTGGAATTATTAAAGCGCTGGAAGAAAATAACATTCCTATTGACTATATTACAGGAACTTCAATGGGAGCTATCGTTGGTGGAATGTATGCAATGGGTTACAGTCCCGATGAGATGATTAAAATCATTAAATCCAACGATTTTAAACTTTGGTCGACCGGTGAAATAGAATCGAATTATAAGTATTATTACCGCAATACCGACCCCAAGCCCAGCTTTGTGGAAATTCCATTCAAAGTAAACAGAATAGATTCAATAAACTTTAAAGCGAGTGTACTTCCGACAAATATAGTCTCGCCGCGACAAATGAATTTTGCTTTTGTTCAGCTTTGTGCACAAGCAAATGCAGTAGCAGGAGGTGATTTCGATAAACTTTTTGTGCCTTTTCGGTGCGTAGCTTCAGATATTTATAATAAGGAGGCTGTTGTATTTCGCTATGGGATTTTGGGCGATGCTATCAGGGCTTCCATGTCTTATCCGTTTATGTTTAAACCGGTAATGATTGATAACCGGTTGTTATTTGATGGTGGTATTTTTAATAATTTTCCGGTGGATGTAATGCGGGATGATTTTAAGCCGGACTTTATGATTGGGAGTGTGGTGGCAAGAAATCCCCGCAAACCTGACCAGAACGACATACTTATGCAAATACAAAACATGATTATGAATCCAACGGATTATTCCATGTCGAAAGAAGAAGGAGTACTATTGAGATTTAAATCAACAAATTTCAAGCTTTTCGATTTTTCCAGGGTGGATGAGTTGGTTCAAATGGGTTATGATTCGGTCATGAAACACATCGATGAAATTAAAGCACGTGTTCCCCGGCGAGTTACGGCTCAGGAAACTGTGGAGAGACGACAAAAATTCAGAAATCGTTATCCCGAATTAAAATTCCAGCGTGTAATTGTAGAGGGGGTTGATAGCCTTCAAAAGAAATATGTAGAGCAGGTACTTCACTACCAGAATGAAGTTTTTACGATGAAAGATTTTAAAGAGGCTTACTTTAAGTTAGTTTCCGATGATAAAATTCAGGAAGTCATTCCGCATGCCATGTTTAATTCGTCAACAGGAAATTTCGATTTACATTTGGATGTGAAAGCCCAAAACCACCTGAAACTTTTACTTGGAGGCAATTTTTCTTCTTCCACTTCCAATCAGGCTTATTTTGGATTATCCTATCAAAATCTGAGTGACTATGCCCGATCTGCTTATTTTGATACTCAGTTTGGTAAAGTATATAATGGGATAGGGATCGGCTCGCGTATAGAGATTCCTTCTCAACAAAGTTGGTATGTGAGGTTGGCTCTTGTGTTACATAAATTTGATTATTTTGAGGGAGATAAATTATTTTATAGTGACAACAGGACTGCCGATTTTACTCAAAATGAAGTTTATGCCAAAATGAGTGTTGGTTTTCCGCTGAAAATGAACGGACGTGTTGAACTTGGTGTTGGTTATGGCTATTTGTCCGATGATTATTTCCTGAACAGGTCGACAGTAACCTCATCGACTAAAGAAGATGAAAGCCATTTCTCGCTTGGGAGTCTTTTTGCGCGGGTTGAAAATTTCACCCTAAACAACACCATGTATCCCACAAAAGGATATGATCATAGTATGTCTTTACAATTAATTAGTAGTGTGGAATCTTATGAATCGTCCAATACACCTGTTATCACTGTAAATGGTATATCTGACATATTTTTTCAATGTCGGGGAAAATTTGATCATTATTTCCCGATATCTCATAAATTCACTTTAGGTGCTTACGGTGAAATGGCTTTTTCTACGCGGAGCTTATTGCAAAACTATACTGTCAGTGTTATTGAAGCTCCGGCTTTCAAACCGACACCCTATACCAGAGCAAGCTTTAACGATGCATTTTGTGGCTATAAATATGCAGTTATCGGGCTAAAACCGATTTATAAACTCACAAAGGATTTACACGTTAGAAGTGAACTCTATTGGTTTGTACCGTATAAAACAATCATGCGTGCAGCCGACAACTCAGCTTATTATTCAAAGCCATTCAGATCATCGCAGGTAATGTCTGAAACAGCATTGGTATACAACTTTAAAATTGCTTCTGTGGGTGCTTTTATGAATTATTCCAGCACTGCAGTCAGTAGGTTGAATTTTGGTCTTAATATTGGCTTCCTACTTTTCAATCCGAAGTTTATAGAATGATGCTTCTGGAGTTTTGTGGATTTTTGCAGATAGAAAAACAGGCTGACATGTAAATCATGTCAGCCTGTTTTTTAGTGGTTTAAACTGTGATAATCGAAATTATTTAGTCGGACTGAATTCAGCACTTGCAATAAGCGTTACTTTATCTCCAACCATTGCTTCAGGAAATTTACCTCCAATACCAAAGTCAGATCTTTTTAAACTTCCGGTGATAGTAAATCCTGATGTTTCTTTTTTATTCATTGGGTTTGTTACTGTTCCATTGAAAGTAACGTGAAGCACTACCGGTTTAGTGACACCATGCATGGTGAGGTTACCAACTAATTTGTAGTTGTTTCCTTTGATTTTGGTAATGGAAGTGCTCTTAAAGCTCAATGTAGGATATTGCTGAGCATCAAAGAAATCGGCACTTTTCAAGTGATTGTCACGTTGTTCCACATCGGTGTTGATACTTGCAATTTGTGCAGTAACTTCAATTTTTGCGTCACTGTGATCAGCTTTTGTACTCACAACTTTCACATCAAATTGTTTGAAATTACCCGTAATGTGGGAAATGGTGAGGTGAGTGATTGAGAATCCTAAGCGAGAATGCGCAGGGTCAGCTACCCATGTTTGCGAAAATGCTGTAAAAGCAAATAGCATAAGTACGATTGATAAACTAATTCTTTTCATAATGTTTCTTTTTTTGCAAATTATTTTGGTAAAGTGTCAGTGAGTTACTGACTTTAATTTGATGCAAAGATACAGTCATACAAAGGTCATCTGATTACACTTTTCGGAAAAAGAGTGGTATTTTTCGGTAAATAGTCTATCCTTGTTGTAAAGAAGATGAAAGAAGAAATAAATACTATGTTTGAGTTAAGTCTTTATATATTATGCTAATAGCTAAATCCAAGTTTGGTCAATCCGGTTTGTACGTCAGAGTTCTGCATAAACAAGTTCCAAAGCAGTCCGGTGCGATAATTTTCAATCATCACCACGATGGGTCCCTCATCGATAGCTAAATAGGAATCGGCAAACCAACGTGTATTCAGATTAAACGCATCTTTAAACCCATAGTTACCCCACATTTTATCACCCAGTGCGTAATAGAAAAAGTGCAAAGCGCGCATACTTTCTACAGGAGTATATGGGAATGATGATAATGTTGCGGTAGGAGCAATGACACCCACATCGTTATTGGGTGACGAAGCTGTGTAACCATTTTGAATGTCACTTGCTGTAAGTCCCCAACAATTGGTTCCGTATTTGTAAAAGGTTTTAGGGTTAGCCACACAATAGTTGTAGTTTATTCGGGCATGAGCTGTGTTTTGCGTCCAGTAATTGGCATAAGCATCCGATAAGTTATGAGGATTTAAGCCCAGAAACGAATAATGCGAGAAAAAAAGCGGTCCGCCATTGTCTTCGCCAAGCGGGAGTGTTACTCCATAGAAAATCCTTCCGTTTTTCATGCCGCCATTTTGTGCCCAACCATTATCATAAACAGCTTTAGTAATAGGGTAGGTGGGTGAAGATGCTGCCAGCACATATACTATCAAGGCCTCGTCCCAACCGGATATGGGCATATTCATAGCCCAGGCGTAGTTTGGAGACCAATGCCAAAATAACTTCTGCTGTGTACCCTGCTGAAACCAGGTCCATTCTACGTTTTCCCAGAGTGTTTCAATTTTGGTACAGAGGGCTTTCTCATCAGTATTTCCATCTTTGAAATACGATTGAACAGTCAGCAAACCCTGCATCAAAAAAGCGGTTTCTACAAGGTCGGCACCATCATCTTTAGTACTGAAAGGGATCACTTTGCCTGTGGTACCATTCATCCAATGGGGAAAAGCTCCGTGAAATTTATCGGTAGTGGAAAGGCTGAGGAAGTTTACAATCTGATTAAGCCGCTGCACACCTTGGGCACGAGTGATAAATCCACGTTGAATAGCTACAGGGATAGTCATGATACCAAAACCGGAGCCACCTGTGGTAACTGTTTCTCCCGAACCAAGTCGCTCGCGGGCAAGACCGGAAGTAGGGTGAGCGTAATTCCAGAAATAATCGAATGTTCTTCGTTGAACTAATGTGAGCAAACTATCATCGGAAATAATCGGGAATTTAGGGGTTGTATCTAATTCGGTAACAAATTTGGATGAGAAACCAGTCTTGATTTTTCCTCCCAGATTATTGCCGGAATCAATAGCGAGTGTGTATTCAGTTAATCCTTTCGGTAAGACGGTAGATGTAAGAAGTAAAGTTTTGTTGTCGGTTCCCTTGGATGGAGTAAAGTTTGTCCCAATTTCACCACTAAATGTTAATTTTGAAGGAACGAATTTACTTAGGTTTACAGAGTCATTAAAAACTATCTTAACAACCGGAGCGGTGGCTAAACTGACACCGTAAACCTCTGAATTATTTGTCAGTAAAAGGTTGTTTATTTGCACACTTGTAATTTGCAGCGTACGTGAAGCAGTAGCTGCTGTACCTGGTTCATCGGTTTTACACGCAGTAAAAAGAAGTAAACAAATAGACAAAAAGATAATGACTTTTTTCATAGTTTTAGAAACTCATAGCATCCTGATTAAAAATCGGGATGCTACGAGTATATTAAGATTATTAGAGATGATACCTTTTCATTATAGGGTTAATTTAAAGTTTGCTTTTAAACCGGCATCAGAAGAATTTCCAATAAATAGTTCATAGTCGCCGGCTTCATTGATATATTCAATTTCGTTATTATAAAATTTTAAATCTTCCGGAGTGAGGGTGAAAGTAAGCTGTTCGGTTTCCCCTTTTTTCAACATTATCTTTTGAAAGCCTTTTAATTCTTTCACGGGGCGAACTACACATCCAACCAAATCGCGAACATACAATTGAACAACTTCTTCTCCATCATAGTTTCCCGTGTTGGCAATATTCACCGTAACAGTCAGTTTATCTCCTCTGCCTAATTCTCCGGAGGATAATTTCAGATTGCTGAAATCGAATTTTGAGTAACTAAGTCCATAACCAAACGGATATTTGGGGCTATTTTGTAAATCGATATAAGCAGAAACATAATTTTTATCGTTTTCATCCTTTGCAGGTCGTCCGGTATTGAAGTGATTGTAGTAAATCGGAATTTGACCTTCGGTACGAGGAAATGAAATCGGCAATTTACCGGCTGGATTATAGTCTCCAAAAACTACATCGGCAATTGAATTTCCGGCTTCGGTTCCTAACCACCATGTATACAGAATAGAAGGAATATTATCCGAAGCCCAATTGAAAATTAAAGGTCGACCGGCGTTCAGTAATAAAACTACCGGCTTACCGGTTTTATAGATTTCTTTCAATAATTCTTCCTGAACACCCGGAAGTTGTAAACTGCTTTTACTTTTTGCTTCACCGCTCATATCGGCCGCTTCGCCCAGTGACATAATAACCACGTCAGCCGATTTGGCCACATTTATTGCTTCAACAAAACCTGTTTTGTCATTGTCATTGATGTTACAGCCTTTGGCGTATAAAATGGTGGAATTCTTGTCTAGTTTATTTTTAACACCTTGATATTGGGATATAATTCGGGTAGAATCGTCAGGAAAAGCTATTGACCAGAATCCATGATTAGCCATTGTAGCTTTGAATAATGGTCCTATTAAAGCCACTTTTTTGGTTTGTTTGGAGAGAGGCAACAATGTTTTGCCATTACTCAGCGTTTCGTTTTTAAGGAGTACAATACTTTTTTCCCCTATTTCGCGTGCAAACGCTCTGTTTTCAGGATTATTGGTTTGTTTTTTTTCTCTTTCTGCATTACAAAAGCGATAGGGATCATCGAATAACCCAAGTTCAAACTTCTTGATAAGGATGCGTTTTACTGCTTCATTGATGATGGAGATGTCAACTTTGCCGTCCTGAACCAACTGTTTCAGATTGTCGCGATAACAGCGACTTTCCATGTCCATATCCGAACCGGCATTAATGGCTTTCATGGCTGCATCATAGCCGTCTTTAGCATAACCGTGAGCTATCATTTCACCAATGCTACCCCAGTCGCTCACCACGAAGCCTTTAAAGTTCCATTGTGTTTTCAGAATATCACGCTGAATATATTTGTTGGCTGTGGCGGGTATTCCGTTTATGTCGTTAAAGGAATTCATAAATGTTGCCACATTTGCTTCAACAGCAGCTTTGAAAGGAGGCAAGTAGGTTTCGTTTAATTGGCGTAAGCTCATATCCACAGAGTTGTAATCGCGTCCACCGATAGCGGCTCCATAGGCAGCAAAATGCTTGGCACAAGCCATTACGGCATCCACATTGCCCAATCCATTTCCCTGAAAACCGTGTACTCTTGCTTTTGCCACCAAACTACCCAGGTAAGTATCTTCACCGGCACCTTCCATAACACGTCCCCAGCGCGGGTCACGTGCAATATCAACCATGGGTGCAAAAGTCCATTGAATACCATAAGCAGAAGCTTCGGTGGCAGCTGTATGAGCAGATTTTTCTATCAAAGCCAGATCCCAGGATGCCGTTTCACCAAGTGGGATAGGGAAAGTTGTGCGAAAACCGTGGATAACATCCAACCCGAAAATCATTGGAATATGCAAACGGGATTGCATGGCAAGTTCTTGTAACTTTCTTGTTTTATCAACACCGGCTACATTGAGCATAGAGCCCACTTTGCCTTGTCGGATTTGGGTTTCTTTATCTCCCTCAGCGGTAATTTTTCCGGTGCTATCCCAATCGCTTGAATATTGATTCAGTTGTCCAATCTTTTCGTCGAGTGTCATCTGGCGAATAATGGCATCGGCTCGCATAGCCGGTGTTGAATTATTTTGCCCAAAAACATGTAGGTATATAAATGAAAGGAGTAATAAAGGAATTATTTTTTTCATATCTTATTTTATGTTATTGACGATGTCAGACAATACTTATTGACACTGTCGGGTAATTTATCGGTAGTGTGAGACGATTTATTGAATAGAAACCACCCCAAACCCCCGATTTAGTGCATTTAAAAAATCAAATTATTTGTATTCTAAACGCACCTGGGTTACTATATTATTTAGTCCAATTTACAAGAGCCGTTTTGAGATCACTGGAATTTCCCCCGATTTTAATCTGGAAGTCTCCGCTTTCCCAGTCATATTTTAAATCGCTGTTGTAGAACTTTAAACTTTCGGGTGTAATATCAAACGTAACTGTTTTGCTTTCGCCGGCTTTGAGCATTATTTTTTGAAATCCTTTTAATTCTTTGATTGGTCGGGTAATGCTTCCAACCACATCGCGAATGTAAAGCTGAACGATTTCTGCTCCATCGTATTTTCCCGTGTTGGTAAGGGTTACGCTGGCTTTGAGTGTTTGATTTCCCTGTAGTTTGGAAGAACTCAGGCTGACATCGCTGTAATTGAAAGTAGTATAACTCAGTCCGTAACCAAAAGGATACAGCGGTGAATTAGGTACATCTAAATAAACCGATTTGAATTTTTCAAATTTATCTTCATCTTTTTCCGGTCTACCGGTCGATTTGTAATTGTAATACAACGGTATTTGACCTACATTGCGTGGAAATGACATAGGAAGTTTACCCGATGGGTTTACTTTTCCGAACAATACATCCGAAATGGCATATCCGGCTTCGCTTCCGGGGAACCAAACATTCAGAATGGCATCAGCCAGTTCTTTTTCCTGATTTAGTACCAATGGTCGTCCGGTAAAGAGAACCAATACAATCGGTTTTCCTAACTTCTTTAGTTCTACCAACAAATCTTTTTGCGATTGAGGGACACTAATATCAGATCTGGAGCTGCACTCGCCACTCATTTCCGAGGCTTCGCCCAGAGCTGCAACAATTACATCGGCTTTTTGGGCTACTTCCAGAGCTTCTTTAATAATTTCGGCTACAGGTCTGCTGTCACGATAGCTGTTTTTGCCAAACATAGCTGAACGAGCTTCTAATTCTGCATCGTATTCAAAATTACTTCCTTTAGCATACACAAAGTTTACTTTATCGCCCATGGTTTCTTTTAATCCTTTTAGCAGGCTGATAGCTTCTTTGTGTCGGGCAGCTACACTCCAGGTACCCGGCATATTTTCAGGATTATCGCCCAACGGGCCGATTACGGCTACTGTGCCGGTTTGTTTTAAGGGTAATACTTCGTTTGCATTTTTCATTAATACCATTGACTGGCTGGAGATGGAACGTGCTACGGATCTGTTTTGTTGATTATAAATTTCTGTTTTTGCTCTGGTTAGGTCGCAATATTTGTAAGGGTCTTCAAACAGCCCTAACCGGTATTTAGCTTCCAGAATACGACGTACAGCCTGATCAATATCAGCTTGAGTAATTTTGCCTTCTTCAAGTGATTTTTTCAGGGTAGTCAGGAATCCTTCACCAACCATGTCCATATCAATTCCGGCTTTTAAAGCTAAAGCAGATACATGTTGGAGATCACCAAGTCCATGATTCACTATCTCATTAATTC
>Ga0302208_10001183_pt1 | contig 11458 bp, 12 predicted proteins | sample II_Fen_E2_3_FD_194577 | JGI IMG/M metagenome (GOLD analysis project Ga0302208, IMG submission 194577) | Peat permafrost microbial communities from Stordalen Mire near Abisko, Sweden - II_Fen_E2_3 | ecosystem: Environmental > Terrestrial > Soil > Wetlands > Permafrost | place: Sweden: Abisko...
TTGATTTTATCGTCCTTTTTGAACTTATCTCCATCTTCGATGAACTTTTTGAACGAAACAGTACTCCTGAATTTTTCTATCATATTGATTGAATTAGATTGTTTTTTCATCAGTAATAACGATTAATATCGCCGAAGGCAAATAACGGCGAAGCCTACTATCGCGAAGCAAATATCAATATATCCTCTTCAATTCCGCTCCGCGGAAATAATGCAACAAAATATCGTCGTACAGAAAGCCGTTTTCGCCCATTACGGCGGCACCTATCTGGCAGAGACCCACACCGTGTCCCCAGCCGGCACCGGTGAGGGTGAAGCGTTGCGGTATATCGCCGACTACATCGGATGCATCCACCACAAAAGCCGAACTGTAGAGGTGCGAGTTGGAGAGCCATTTGCGTATTTCCAGCTCCTTGCCAACAACGATGGTTTCCTTTGTTCCTACAATCTGCAGCTCGATAATGCGTCCCGACTCGCCCCGTTTTACCGGGATTAAATCGACTATTTGACCAAAGTCAATTCCCGAACGACGGAAAAGCATTTCCGAAAGTTCGGCTTGCGAGTATTCTATTTTCCAGCGATAGAAGTCGGTGGTTTCCTGATCGTAATTATTGAGAACCTGTGCCAGTATATTCTTGTCGGACGTGTTGCAGTAAGCTGCCGGCGAGTTGCGAATCCAGTGTTCTGCATTCAGGTTGTCGGTCAAGTCCAGATCAAACCCGGCAGGTGCATCGTTATTGTCTATCACAGGAATGAGATACGGATGACGCTCCGGTGCCCAGCAGTTTTCAAAAGCTTCGGTAATGCCTCCGCACGATTTGGAAAAACGAGCATCGCAAATTTGACCTTCGTACATCAATACCTCGCCCCGGGTGGCTTCGATAGCCTTTTCGACGGTGGTGGTAGAGGCGCGCGTAATGCCCTGATAGCGCTGGCAATGATCGTCGGCACAGACATCAAAACGGGTGTGCGCGTCGCGTTCGTACCATTTGATATATTTGTTTTCTTGTAGAGACGCACGGCTGTGCGTCTCTACACCGACAGCATCGTTTTTTGTGTCATGTGGTTCGTGACCTATATCTATTAGGGGTTGAGACGCATGGCCATGCGTCTTTACTATGGGATTCAACAACCAGCTGCGTGAAATCACGGCATGCGCTTTCAATAGTTCGTCTGAGGCTGTGGCGCTCATTTCGCTGGAGATTACGCTGGTGAGGTAATTCTCTACCGAAATATGATTAATCGCTATCAGCTGCTTATTATCAACTATCAACTTTAATGCGCCTTTGAACCGTTGATTTTCCTTCCGTTCCCAATGAAAATTGATGCCGATAACTACATTAATCAGGTCGAATGATGCATCCTCCGATTGTGGTTCAAAGATTATCTCATCCGTAAATTCTTTGTCGAAAAGCACTTGACTTTTTTTGCATTTGGCGTTGTGTTTTCCCGTGTAGGTCTTTCCGTTGGAAGCCATAAAACTGCCATTCAGTACAAATGATATGGTTGGGCTGGTAAGAATACCAACGTGTATGGTGGGTTCGGTGTTGTTCATAGTCATTTCCCCACAATGTTTTTATAAACGCCAATTTCTATTTGTTGGTGTTCAATTTCTTTTTTTAATCCTTCAATTTGTTCTTGTAGAACTTTGATTTGATCTTGAAGTTCCTGTTCTTTAGGGGTAACATAGTCTACCGGTAATGAGGCTCCCAGTTCAGCTACAAAATTGTGATTCAGGGCCAGGCTGACTTTCCACAGAACATGCATTTGCAGGGATGGGCTTTCGGCATATTGATACACACTGGTATTCGCTTTGTTTAGTTGACGTGCAAGTTCAGCGCGGTTAATCTTGTTGTTTTGAATAAAATCAGCAAGAAGTTTCCCATTGTGGGGCATTGTTTTAGCACTTACGTAGTTATTATCTCTGGAGTTGCTCATATTTACCTGATTTAAGGCGGTGAAGATAATGATATTTTTTAAATAAAGCAATTCAAAAAAGTGTTTTTTACTTCAACAGAGTGATTAATTATTTCTTTATAGTGATAATTTATTACTTCGTTGAAGTATCTACTTGCTATCTATAGTTTGTTTACTGCTTTTTAGAATTAATTAATGTCTTTAAAGTGGTAATTAATCACTAATTTGAATTTAATTACTTCTTTATAGTAATAACTAATTACTATAAAGAAGTAAATTATTATTCTATTGAGGTAAATTACTACTATGTAACGATGAAAATGATCTTATTGTAAGGCTTTATTCAAAACTGACCTGTTCCAATATACTTTCTACATCCTCTTTTGCTATCCGTTCAAAATGGCTCTCGACTGGCGTAATAAAAATGCCGCACATCTCTACCGTGGCTGGGCTGACGAGTAACTGCTGGTCGCCTTCGGCAGTGTATTGCCAGGGGCGAAAAGCCTTGCGGGGAAGTACGAAAGTATACCATTTGTCTGTCTCGAAGGTACAAACGATATTCAACATGGGTTCCTCATTTTCATCAGTCGAGTAGTGGGGATAGAGTTTTTCGAACGAATCCCGGGTGCTTTCAATGTCGGTAGATTCGATGCAATAAACCGCACGCAGGTAGTCGTTGAAGCTGAAAAGCTGAAAAGTTTCCGATTCGACCAAGAGTTTGGTGTGCGTATCTTTCAGTCGCTTATAGTCGTTTACCAACGGCAGAAAATCTTTCGTTCCGGCCTGAAAATGCATGTGGTCGGGGGCGGAAGCGCCACATCGCGGACCGTTGTAAAAAACTAGATAGTCGTCCAATGCCTGTGCCAGCCGAAGCATATCGGTAAAGTAGGGCTTTATTCGTTGTGGCACATGCTCTTTGCGCGGTACGGTGAAATGCTCAGGAAAAATAGGGAAAGGGTTGACCAGAATTTCGTAATCACCAAACTCAACCGACTTTTGTTCTGCCGGACGATTGGCAGCACACAAAAAGCACTTTCGTTCGGCAATGGTCTTGGCATCCACCTTAGCGCCCGACGAAATGATGCGGGCCGGGTTAAACTGTACCTTCACATCGTAATCGCCAAACGAGAATGATTTGGTGCGAACGTGGGCAAGATTGGAATACGATTCTTTGGCCTGATTCCAGTTCGTTGTTTGCTCTTGGAAAAGGGTTTTTATTTGTGAGTTGAGATTGGTCATTTCTTTTTTGGACAATTATATATTTGTGTTGAATTACCTTTCTCAAGAATAATTCTAATCTTAGAAATTTGATCAGGAACGGAAATGTAGTTTCCAATATGGATTGTTTGATAGCCCTTTTTATTGACCGTTATTTTATATTTCCCATAATTTAACCCGATTTCAAATTTTCCATTTTTGTCTGTTTTTGTTGATTTGCCAATGCTGTCAACAGATACAATTACATCTTCTAGAGGCATAAAAACCGAATTATTAGCCTCGTAAACTTCTCCGTTAATAACTGCAAAAATCGTATCACCAAATCCCTTATACTCAAAGTTTGTTACTCTGCTTTTTAATTGACACGAAGCAAAAATAAAAGCTGAACCGATTATTAGTAAGAATGTTCTCATTTTATTTGTGATGAATTGTACTCTAACATAAAATTTTTATCTTATTCCCCTTTAAGGGCTAGGGGTCGTTTTATTTTCTTCTTGCCTTAAGTTCCACTGTACGGATCTTATCCTTATACAAATTATGCCCGTTCATTTTTACCACATCCAGCGAAGCATCGGAGTTTTCGTCCCAGCGTCGGCAAAGGTAAAGCGAATCATAAATTCTTCCAATCTGGTACTCGCGACTGATGCGCAGCCCGAGCGCATAATCTTCACCGTAGCTGGTGTTAGGCACTTTTATGTCGCGCAACACGGGTGTATAAAAAGCACGCGGAGCACCGAGCCCGTTGATGCGTAGTGCATTGTTTCTTCCGTTTTCAGGTGTCCATTCTTTGTGATCAATCAGTCCGGGCGCGATGGTTTCCATCGCAAAGTTGGTCATGGTGTACGACCCGATCACCATGGCGCAGTTTTGTTCATAAAAAGCATCCACTATGGTTTGCAGGGTATTTTCAGTCTGATAAACATCGTCGCTGTCCAGCTGCACGGCGAATTTTCCACAGTAAGCGGAATGCACTCCCTCGTTCCAGCAACCGCCAATGCCCAGGTCGTTGCGGTTTGGAATCAGGTGAACAACGCGACTGTCTGTTTTAGCATATTTATCAATCAATTCCGATGTTCCATCCGTCGAAAAATTATCAATAATAATCAGGTTAAAATCAAAGGTCGTTTTCTGCATCAATACCGATTTGATGGCATCTTCTACCGTTTTTACCCGATTGCGGATAGGAATAATTACCGAAGCTTCTAACGGAAAATTACTTTCGTCGAAAGCGATTGTTTTAAATTGTGGAGCCAGATAAGCTCCAATCTTTTTTAGATGGTCGGTGCAAGCTGCTTCCATTTCCAGTTGTACGGTGCGGTTTTTTGGATCCACGTAATCAAACTGTTTTTCGCCACTCTTGCGCGTGTCGTGCTCCACTTCCGAGTACAGATATTCGTTGATATGAACCAATTCGGCTTGTTGCGATACTTTCAGGCGAAGGTTGTATAACCCTGCAAATTGATAGTTCACGGAAGTTTCAGCCGCGGCCTTTTTCAAATACTTGGAATCGTAAAACAGCACCGAACCGAAATTAAAGTCGTCGCGCAGACTGCCTTCCTGATAGTCAATTACCGGATGATTGGAGCGAACGCCGTCTTTTATCTCGTAATAATCCGAAAAAACTAATCCTGCCTGTGTGTCGGAGGCTATGTGGTAAAATCGTTCGATGGCAAACTGACCCAGTTCAAGGGTAGTGTCTTTTGTATAAATGAGCGAATAAGCTGTGTCGGCTTTAGCTGCAATTTTCCGGATAGTTTCCGAGCTTTGCAATGAGTCGATTTCCAGGGTCTGGCAACCATCCGGTTGTATGTTGTTTCCACTTTTCACCAGCAGATAAATCGTTTGAATGAGTGAGGATTGTTTAAGCTGTTCTACGATTTTGAGCGTTTCCGCGGTATTATTGCAGGCAAGGAAGCAATTGATTTGTTTCATGTTTGTTGAGTAGTTGTTTTCAGTTGTCAAAAATACGACTAAATTTTAAATTTTCATAGAAAAAGGAATCCTGTTCTTCTGAAAATATATCCTATCTTTGTATTTGTTATTTTTTTGAAATTTGAGCTTGTAGCTTGTAACTAAATTCTTGTAACCGAATTATGATATTAATAGCCGATAGTGGTTCTACCAAAACGCACTGGTGTGTAGTGAAACAGGGTGCAATTCAACAGGATATTCTTACCGATGGGATTAATCCGTTTTATCAGACGGACATGGAAATCATTGCTTTGCTTGAATCACAACTTGTTCAAAATCTGGATTGTGAGGCTATTGAACATATTTATTTCTATGGAGCGGGTTGCTCTTTTCCTGAAAAAAAGATATTGGTTAGTCGGGGGCTGGTTCGTTTTTTTGGAAATGCAATTGTCGAAATTCAGAGCGATTTGCTGGGTGCTGCGCGGGCATTGTTCCAACGCCAAAAAGGCATTGCCTGCATTCTCGGAACCGGTTCTAATTCCTGTTTTTATGACGGCAAAGAAATTCTGCAAAACGTATCGCCGCTTGGTTTCATTTTGGGTGACGAAGGCAGCGGGGCTGTACTTGGGAAGCTCTTTATAGCCGATTGCCTGAAAAATCAAATGCCCGAATGGATTGCCGAAAAACTGCTGGATGAATACGAACTGACACCTGCCATTATCATGGACAACATATACAAAAAGCCTTTCCCAAATCGTTTTTTGTCCAAATTCACTCCATTTATTCTGGAACATATTGAAGAACCCGCTATTTTTAATCTGGTATACGATAGTTTTGATGCTTTCTTTATTCGCAATGTGATGCAATATCCATTGGAAGATGTGCAAGTTGGATTTGTCGGCTCAATAGCTCATTATTTTCGCGATACGTTGGAAATAGTTGCATCCGAGCGGGGTATTGTGATGTCGGAAATTGTACAAAGTCCAATGGAAGGGTTGGTGAAATATCATAACAATTGATAGTTGACAATGCAAAAGAAATATTCGTAAATTAGTACGCAAATCTCATGACTTTTCAAAAGATTACCGAACAACCGTCTCTTCATACCGATCTCGATAAGAAATCGGTTGGTCAACTGCTGATGGAAATGAACGAAGAAGACCAGAAAGTGGCATTGGCAGTTCAAAAAACAATTCCACAAATTGAAATTCTGGTGGAGAAAATAGTGGAGCGAATGAAGCGTGGCGGACGGATTTTCTATGTAGGGGCAGGTACCAGTGGACGATTGGGCGTATTGGACGCATCGGAGATTCCACCTACGTTCGGGATGCCATCGAATTTGGTAATCGGACTGATTGCCGGGGGTGAGAAGGCCTTGCGCAATCCGGTGGAAAATGCCGAGGATGATTTGACTAAAGCTTGGGAAGAGCTGCAAGGCTATCAGATAAATTCTTCAGATACAGTAGTTGGGCTGGCAGCCTCGGGAACAACGCCCTACGTAATCGGGGCATTGAAGAATGCACGTGCTCATGGTATCCAGACTGCTTCTGTTGCGTGTAATCCAGATTCGCCCATGGCACAGGAAGCTGACATCCGTATTGAAGTGATTGTCGGACCGGAATTTGTTACCGGAAGTACACGCCTGAAATCCGGCACAGCCGAAAAACTTGTTCTGAATATGATCTCAACCGCCACAATGATAAAACTAGGACGTGTAAAAGGCAATAAAATGGTGAACATGCAACTCAGTAATGCCAAGTTGGTGGACAGAGGAGCAAGGATGATTATGGAAGAGCTACAGATAGAATATGAACAGGCAAAGAATTTATTGCTACTCCATGGTTCTGTGAAAAAAGTACTTGAAACATATAACCAATAATGCTACCGTACTGCACTAATGGCATCAAACTTACAGGCTTGCACGCATCTTAAACAACCGGCACACTTATTTGCGTCGTAAACAAAAGCATGCATGTCTATCAACGTGTCGGCAATGTATAAGAACGATTTGTCCAGTACTTCATTCGGGCAGGCTTCTACGCATTTCCAACAGGCAGTACAGGCATCAATGCTCAATTGAATGTGTGCAGTGCTTGGTTTATTTCTATTGAGGAGTATCGTTTTCATATTGTTTTCGTGCTAACCGAAATTTAGTTCTTCTTATGATAACTCAATACTGCCCAAGTATTGAAGAATACGGCAAACCCTACCAGCGCCATTAATTGATTCATCAGTTGTAACGGATTGCTTCCCTTTAAATAAATCGATCGCATCACAATCATAAAATGTTTCAGCGGATTGAAGGCAGCTATCCACTTTGCCCACTCGGGCATACTGTCGATAGGCGTATATAAACCGCTTAGCATAATAAACAGCATCATAAAGAAAAATACGATAAACATGGCTTGCTGCAATGTAGCTGCATAGTTGGATATAACCAGACCGAGACCCGAAATAGCCAAAATGTAGATAGCGGCAAACAAATAAATGGATGCAAAATATCCGGCTGGAATTAAGCCATACACTCCCCACGCCACAAGGAAACCTATGCTGATAACAATAAATCCGATGATCCAGTATGGAATCAACTTTGCCAGAATAAACATCGATTTAGAAACCGGACTTACATTAATTTGTTCCATGGTTCCCCGCTCTTTTTCAGTAACGATGGATACCGCAGGCAAGAAACCACACAGCAAAGTAAGAATCATTACCATCAGTGCCGGCACCATGAAAACACGGTAATTGAGGTGCGGATTAAAACGGTACTGTGAATTGATTTGAATGGTAGGAGTGGAGTTGGTTCCCGCGCCGGTTTGCATCAAGTCCTGAACTACCTGCTCGTTGTAATCGCTTATGATGCTCGAGAGATAGGTCATGCCGATACTTCCCTTCATCCCGTTTACTGCATTGGCCGAAATCATGATTTGACCCCCTTGACGATTCACCAAATCTTTTTCGAAATGGGGCGGAATCTCAAGAATAATATCGGACTCCCCTTTTTCAATGCTTTTCAGTGCCTTGTTGTAATTTGGCGACACGTTAGTAAGTTTGAAATAATTGGACGAAATGATTTTCTGAGTAAGTTGTTGAGAATATGTGCTGTGATCGTTGTCAATCACGCTCAGGTTCAGATTCTTTATTTCGTAACTGGCCGCCCATGGAAAAATGAGCAGCACATTGAGTGGAAATATAAAAATCATCTTCGGAAGAAACCCGTTCCGAAGTATTTGTTTAAACTCTTTTCTAAGAAGATATTTTATCATACTATTGTCTATTTTTTTTCTTACCTCTTGCTTCTGTTCTACTCCAACCTCACTTTAAATTTTTTCAAACTTATGCTGACCAAAACGATACCCATAAGGCAAAGTACACCAACTTCTTTGAGTACAGACGTAATGCCTAAACCTTGAATCATAATGGCTTTTACAGCTCTGATGTACCACTTTGCAGGAACAATATTCGAAAGCCACTGGAGCGGAAGTGGCATATTTTCTATTGGGAACATCATACCCGAGAGGAGCATTACCGGAATCATAAGTCCCATTCCGGAAACTAACATGGCAGCTTGTTGTGAGTTAGTAATGGTCGAAACCAGTAGGCCGAATGATAGCGAAACAAAAATGTAGAGTAGCGAAACGGCGACCAAGCTCATAAAACTTCCCGCAATAGGCACTCCCAATACAAATACCGAGAGCAACATAATGGTGGCAAAATTCACACACGAAAGCACAAAATAAGGTGTTATCTTTGATAGGATTATGTAGATAGGCTTCATGGGCGAAACCAGTAATATCTCCATTGTTCCCATTTCTTTTTCACGAACAATGGCGATGGAGGTCATCATGGCACAAATCAAGAGCATAATCATACCTAAAACTCCCGGGACGAAATTGAATGAACTTTTCATTTGGGGGTTAAAAAGCATTTTTACTTCAGGGGTAATTTGATAAGGATTTTTATTCTCACCCATCAATTCTTGTTGGTACGAGTTGATAATATTGCTGGCGTAAAACGTAAATGATGTTGCAGCATTAGGATCTGTGGCATCGGCCAACAGTTGGATATGCGCCGTGCCGTTATGACGGAGTTTCTCTCCAAAATGATCTTCGAAAACAACTACCAGTTTGGCTTTGGCATCTCTGAAAACAGGTTGAATTTCATCGGTAGTGTGAATTCTCGCTACCACATCGAAGTAAGCACTGGCATTCAACTTGTCGATAATGCGACTACTAGCTTCGTCGTTGGTTGGAACGAGAACCGCTACCTGTGTGTCTTTTACCTCAGTCGTCAGCGCAAAACCAAATAATATGATTTGAATGATAGGCATCAAGAGCAAAATCATCATGGTGGTTTTGTCGCGGAGGATATGATAAAATTCTTTTTTTATAAAAGAAATCAACTGTTTCATAATTAGCTAAAGCCCCCTAAATCCCCCGAGGGGGACTTTTAGGTATGTTTGTATAAATTAATAATATGTTTTAGTGTAGTTCATTTACATGATGTTTTTTAAGTCCCCCTTGGGGGATTTATGGGGCTAATCCCCTCTCTTCGCTTTCCGTGCCAGTTGCTGAAATACTTCATCCATGCTGTTGGCATTAAATTGTTTTTTGAGATTTTTGGGAGAGTCCAATGCTTCAATTTTTCCATCCACCATGACGGAAACACGGTTGCAATATTCGGCTTCGTCCATATAATGTGTTGTGACAAAAACGGTTATTCCACGGGAAGTTGCATCGTAAATCAATTCCCAAAATTGACGGCGTGTAATCGGGTCGACACCTCCGGTTGGTTCATCCAAAAATACCACTTGCGGATTGTGAAAAATAGAAACCGAAAAAGCCAGTTTTTGTTTGAACCCAAGCGGCAATGAACCAACCAGCTTATTCCGTTCACTTTCAAAATCCAAAGCGCGCATCAACTCGTCTGTTTTCTGCTTTATTTCCTGGTCTTTCATTCCATAAATTCCACCGAAAAGTTCGATGTTTTCCCACACTTTGAGGTCATCATAAAGTGAGAATTTCTGGCTCATGTAACCGATATTTTTCTTTACCAGTTCAGTTTGTGTGCCAATGTCGTAGCCAGCCACCAGCCCTTTTCCACCAGTGGGAATGCTGAGCCCGCAAAGCATACGCATAGCGGTGGTTTTTCCGGCACCATTGGCTCCCAAAAATCCGAAAATTTCACCTCGCTCCACTTCAAATGAGATGTTATCCACTGCTTTGAAATTGCCGAATTTCTTGGTTAGATTTTCAGCAATAATTACTTTGTTGGAATTATGTTGAATTGTTTTTTCCATTTTCTTTCTTAGCTCTTATTTCTGGGAGAGTTGCATAAAACAGTCTTCAATCGTTGGCTCTATTTCTCTGATTTCAATATTTGTATGACCGAGCTTATCCAATGTTTCTTTCAAACTGCTTATTGATAACTGTTCACTGCTCACTGAAACATGGTGTTTATCTCCAAAGGCAAAACAATTACTTGTAAGCTCATTGGCCCGCAAATCATTCAGTAGCTTGTACATATTGTCGCTTTGAACTGCCCAGAGCTTGTTTTCATATTGATTGACAATATTTTTCGGCGTGTCTATTTTCAGAAACTGTCCGCCTTGAATCAGTGCTATACGATCACACAAACCGGCTTCGTCCATGTAAGGCGTGGAAACTAAAATGGTAATACCTTGCGCCTTCAGGTTTTTGAGCATTCCCCAAAATTCTTTTCGCGATACCGGATCGACACCAGTAGTAGGCTCGTCCAGAAAAAGCACACTTGGTTTGTGAATCAACGCGCAACTTAGTGCCAGTTTTTGCTTCATTCCGCCCGAAAGTTTCCCGGCTCTACGATTTTTGAAGGGTTCAATCTGTTGATAAATATCCTTTATTAATTCGTAATTTTCTTCGATAGTGGTATTGAAAACAGTAGCAAAAAAGTTCAGGTTTTCCTCCACTGTCAGATCCTGATAGAGCGAGAATTTCCCAGGCATGTAACCCACCCGTTTGCGAATTTCTTTGTAATCTTTTACTACGTCAAATCCATCAATAAAGGCGGTTCCCGTGTCGGCTAAAATCAGGGTTGTGAGTATTCGGAAAAGCGTGGTTTTCCCGGCTCCATCTGGTCCGATGATTCCAAAAATTTCACCTCTCTCCACTGTGAAATCTATCCCTTTGAGAGCTTCGGTAGTGTCGTATTTTTTGCAGACAGATTTACAACTGATAGCCGGTTCAGACTGAATATTTTGTTTGTCCATTAGATTGTATATTTGGGAAGTCTAAGAAATAATTATCAACTTTCAACTAAAACGATACTTCTCCGTACATCCCTATTTTCAATAAACCATTGTTCTTGACGTTTATTTTTACTGCATAAACCAAATTCGCACGTTCGTCGCGCGTCTGAATAGTTTTGGGTGTGAA
>Ga0302208_10001185_pt1 | contig 11449 bp, 4 predicted proteins | sample II_Fen_E2_3_FD_194577 | JGI IMG/M metagenome (GOLD analysis project Ga0302208, IMG submission 194577) | Peat permafrost microbial communities from Stordalen Mire near Abisko, Sweden - II_Fen_E2_3 | ecosystem: Environmental > Terrestrial > Soil > Wetlands > Permafrost | place: Sweden: Abisko...
TTCAACAGAACTCGTATGTTTGGTGGTCTTCACTAGATAGCTCTTTGCAAACCTATCTACAAAAAATCATAGATACAAAAGACCAGTTAAGCGATCTAGATGATACCCTAAATGAAGCATTAACAGGTATTTCCTTTGATTCGACTTATGATAGTTTTGAAAGCCTGCTTCAGGATATGAGTAGTGATTCATCAGACTTTGCGAAAAACTTCGAAGAAGATATGCGAAATGCTATCATCAGAATGATGATGACAAATACATACGAAGACAAATTGAAAGCGTGGTATAAGAAGTTCGCTGAATACACTGCGAGCAACGATAAGCTAACGGCTGACGAAATAACTTCGCTTAATGAGGAATACACCGCAATTGTTCAGGCCGCTGTACAAGAAAGGGACGATTTACTTTCTGCTGCCGGAATTGACAGTAGTTCAACACAGTCTTCTACTTCGGGAGGATTTGCATCAGCCAGTCAAGAAAGCACAGATGAGTTGAACGGTCGATTTGCAGCATTGCAGATGTCTGGTGAGGAAATAAAAGATCAGAACGTAAAGCAAACCGATCTTCTAAACTCTGTTTTAACCGTATCAACTGCTCATTGCAATATTGCGGATGAAACTAGGACGATTGCAGTTAATTCTTTTCTAGAACTTCGAGAGATAAGTCTTAATACAGCTAATACAGTAAAACAGCTTGTTGCAAGCAATGAATTTTTAAAGGATATTAAAACTAATACGAGCAAATTATGATTGAAATGCTAATTAATGGAGTAGATGCGTCTACTTTAGGTGTTAAGATGGGAGATAACTTTTTGAACGATATCGACTCTTTAGCACCATTGAAAGAATTTATAGAGAATAAATCAAGGCTTATGCCGGGTAAGCAGGTTTCTCATAATAATCCTCAGGTTGACGAAAGAGCGTTGACATTAACATTCCATATAGAGGGAAGTACGACTGCTGAATATAAATCTAGAAAGAAAGCTTTCGAATCTATATTGTACGGAGGAAACGTAGAAATAGAAGTTCCAGAATTGGAAGAGAAATATCGTCTGACGTATCTTAGTTGTGCGAGTTTCGCTCTTAATACAAGAAGAACTTTTTGTAAGATTTCGGTGAAGTTTAACGAACCTAATCCGTCTAATAGGAGTTAATTTACCACAAACAAGATGATGTGTAAAAGGGGGTGTCTGAAAATTCGGACTTCCCTTTTTATTATGCGAACTTTGTACTATGGTAACCATCAAAGACATATCCGGTAACGTCATTATATCTACTATCGCTAATAGCGGAAGTATATATAAGGCTACCATAATGTCCGAAGAATATGTAACTATTAAGTTTACAACATCTTCTGTGATTAATTTCAAACGCGGTAGTTACATTGAATTAGTTGGTGAAGAATACGATGCGCAGGGAATTGCATTTGGTGTGTTTGAAATTATAGACAAGCAGCATCCTACATACAACAAAACTACCGGAGGCTATGATTATGAATTAAGATTTGATGCCCCTTATTGGAAGTTTAAGCATAAGATACTATTCTATGATCGTTCTGCAGGTCACGAAAAAGAATGGAGTTTAACAGCAAAAGCATCTAGACATTTAGATATAGTGATATCTAACATATCCGCCTTAGGATATAAATATGGGGGAATACCATATTCCTACGTGATAGATGAAACCGTAGTAGGCACAGAAGCGAAATACTTGTCATACGATGCTACTAACATCATTAACGCTCTAAACAACATAGCAGAGGCGTGGGAATGCGAATGGTGGTTTGAGGGTAGCGTACTTCATCTTGGTAAATATGAAGTAGGAGAGTCTGTTTTACTAAAAGAGGGTGATAACCTATCAACCATAACTCGCAATGACAGTAGCTCTGCGTATGCGACCCGTATATACGCATTTGGCTCTACAAAAAATATAACTTCCTACTATGGCAAAACACTAACGTTTACTATAGGGTCCATAAACGGCATTGCGGGTGGGTTGGTACATGGTGTAAATGTGGGTAGCGAGATTCTAGGCGTGAAATGCTTTTCGGATGTTTCTTCCGACAAGTCAATGGCGTACATAGACATCTTATTTCTAAATGGCAAAAACACAGGGAAAGCCTGCCGGGCTGTTTACTATATTTCAACAGATGGAACATTAACTACAGATGAAGGAGAATTTAAGTTTATAACGGATTATAGTTATGAGAATTACCAATCAGCTGTTGATGTTGACGTTGAAGTAGGTAACAGATTTACAGCATTGAATGGCATTGTTCTAAGACATGTGCCAAGCATCTATTTCAGTGCCGGCACAAACGATTCCTATATAGAAAGCGTGGTAACTACACGTCTTCATCTTCCATCTTCTACGGGTGGATATATTGATACGGAAGATAATCTTTCTACAGAAGATGTTATTGATGATATAGTTATTTTTGAAGATATTTATCCGCGTACCGTTTGTAAGGTAGATAAATTAGATACGAAAGCGCGTAAATTAGAAACTACTGAATCGGACGGAACTACTACTGTGGGTACTTTTTTAGCGTATCAATTACACAGCAATGCACTTGCCGATTTTACAAAAGATTATATCTTATCAGGGGAAACGCTTTCCATCGAAATGACTAGCGGCCAACTGAATGGAAAATCCTTTGAAGTTACTTTATATTCTGCGGGAGATATAAACGGGCAATCATCATACAACGTCTTTGAGATTGTGCGCGATGATGAATGGGGGATAAATCTACCTTGCGATACTATGAAGCCTGTCGAGGGGGATGAATTCATAGTTTATGGATTTGATACAAGTTATGTCGATAACAGCCTTGTTTCGCAAGCGGAAAATGAGTTGAAGGTAGCCACTATAAAATATGCTAATAAAACAAAGATAGACCCAAACACATACGAGTGTAAGGTAAACGAATATCAGATGTCTGAAGAGCTTAACCTTTCACCTGAAAATAGAACTCTTTTTCTCCCCCTTGGTAATATTGTACAGCTAGAAGCACCAACTTATCTAACAGAGATAAGAGAAAGTCGCATTTATGGTTTTGAAAAACAGCTAGACGGTTCTTCTATCACATACACGATTGGAGAAAGTCCAAAATATTCATGGATATCTGAAACAGAAGATGATATTGAGGCTTTAAAGTATAGTGGCTCTAACACTTCATCCGGTGGGGTTTCTACCTCATCAAACGGATCATCTATTAGTGTTATAAAGTCAACCGACACAAAAGCCCCAACTGATAGTAATGTTTATTCTTCACTTCGTGCTAACAAGCAGTTTCTAAAAAAAACAGAAGCAGACACTGCCTCTGAAAAGATAACTTTTGAAAAAGGTATAGCATTAGGAGAAAAAGACATAACAGCAGTAAAAAGAAGCTCCGATTCAGATACAGACGTACCTCTTGACGATAAAAGCATAGCTACCCCCGCATGGGTAGAGCAAAATGCTCTTTCAAAAATCAAAGAAGATACGGCTGCCGAAAGAATTACTTTCAGAAAAGGCTTAACAGCTTATTCCACCTCCACAGAAGGCGCAGGAAATGGAATAATTGAAGGAGAGGAAAGCGAAATTATAGAAGTCGATGCCTCTGAATTTTCAACTACTATTGGCGGATTAGAAAATGTAAGTGATGAAGCAGATAATGCAAGTGCCGGGTCAATACTTGGCTTTGACGGCACACAATGGGCTGTTATACCATCTCAAGCAGACATTGCAACTGATATTGCTAACATGCTAGTTCCTGTGTGGCATACGGTACTTCAAAAAATGATATTTGTTCCGTGCTCTATATTCGGATCCGGCCAAGTTATCACTAATAATAAATTTCCATACACATTACCATTAATACTATCATAATTATGGCAATAACCATATCAAAACAAACCGGTGATTCTTTCTCTGCTGCTGAGCTAATGCAGATTATAGAATTTATAAATGGGACAGATTCATCTCTTACTTCTTTAACTACTACGGTGGCTAATAAGGTAAATGCCATTGTAGGGAAAGGGCTTTCTACACATGACTTAACAGCAGAATTATATGAGAAATTAAGTAATTGTACCGAGTATACTTCTGATCAGATTGATGCTGCAATAGCGGTAGTTCAGAATCGTTTGGATGCACTTGTTGGAACAAGCTTAAGTAATGCAATTGATACATTCCGTGAGATTGAGACTTTTCTAACTTCAATTACTGATCAGGATACTCTTGTGGGACTTATGAATACCCTTCGTACCACATTGGAGAATGATTATAATACTAAAATAACAGCTCTATCACAAACAGTATCTTCTAACGATTCTAACGCAGTTCACAAAACCGGTATTGAAACGATTGATGGAGCTAAAACATTTTCTGTCGGAGCTTATTGTGAGAATGAACCAGATGATGAAAATTCCTATACAAATAAAAAATATGTTGACAATAATTTTCTTCCGTTGGAAGGAGATAAAACCGTACGAGGGGTAATTACGTACGATCAGAGCCCTTATATTCCTGACCCTGCAGATAAACTACACGGATCAAACAAACAATATACCGATAGCCTTACATACACTATGTTTAAGGCGTGGCTACCAGTATTCGATGAGTCTAAACTAGCTAAAGGTTTAGCTAGTACTAGTGAATACGCACCAACTAGCCCGACTGCAAATGATTGCTACCTTGTTGTGAAGACAGGAACCGTATTTGGTGTTTCCGCAACGCAGGGGCAGGTTATATATTGGAATGGCACAATATGGGTTACACAGACACCCGTTCGTGATACATTAACAGAGCAATTAACTGCTCTAAAATTGCAAATAGAAGCTGAATTCCCCGCCGATGAACTTGTAAACACTTCTAAAAAAGTATTCTGTGTAGCAGATAATACTGGAAATATAGGCATGCAATATTCCGAAGATGAGGGATTTGATGCTGCATTAGTTTCAGATCATTTTAAATCACTTTTAGGATTAGATTCGGCAGGAATGATAGTTGATTCAACCGGAGAAAATGTAATCGGGAAGTATAAGTATTTGCTTTCTGGCGTGGTGACATATCTCCCAGTTTATGAGCAGAAAGTTTCTATATCTGCGGCATCAATTACGGCAGGAACTGATATCACACAGGTATTTAGCTTCCTTGATTACATTGACTATCAAAAGTATGTAATTCTACATAACATCACTGTGAAAAGCAACTCGGATGAGATTGTTTATAATAATCCATTCACTAAAACAAAAGTAACTAACACGGCAGGAGGTCTGCAATTTGTGCTCACTCCCGCAGAAACGATATCCACGGCCGTAACTATTGAAATTACATTGCGATACGTTAAAACCGATGATGGTGCGGACTACGTAGGATTAGAATTCTCTATAACGGATAGTTCCATAGCGGACGTAGATGCACTAGGACTGTCGATCGCTCCTTTAAAATTCGACAAGGAAATTGCAATGACAGTCAGCATCGATGATAATAGCTCGGATGCTTACGATAGATTTTTTGCCCTGTTTAATGGGAGGGAACTCGCAGCGACTAGTAATGGCAATATCTATACACAGAGCCAATGGCTTAGCGGTAACCTAACTACGATAAAGGGGAAAGGACTATCTACTGTTAGCTATGCCATACCTTTATTTACAGACGGATGCGGATTAGATAAGAGGTACAAGTTTACTGCTATATTCATGCCGCAATCGGTGTATAATAGTGTTCCGCGTTGTTTAATGGCATCTTCTGATACAACTTTGTATGGTGGGTCAATGAACTGCCATTACACGAATTATAAAGAGATGTACATGTATGGAAATTCGCTATCTAGCCACAACTGTAATGAAAATAGCAGTGCGGCAATTAGCTATCTAGGTACTACATTTACGCTACCTCAGGTTACGAAGGGAAGTTATACCTCTATGCCCGCAGGATTCGAGATGGACGATACTCTATACAAATTCTTCGGATTGCCCGGATGTCGCATGCACGCTATACCTGATGGAGATACAGCAGGGTATGGCCATGCGGCACGATTGTTTAAGAAGTTCAGTTGCTACACAAAAGGAAGTCCACAAAATAGCTTGTCGTACTGGCTTGCTAGTGATGCATACAACTCGTTACAACCATACATTAAATGGTTTACCGGATCGACTTCTGAGTATAACAACATAGACAGGCCTCCATACAATTCGGCCTATGCAGCTCAATTTTATGTAAATTCAATCGGCCGCAACTGGTTTGATACCGCTTTTTCTACATTTGTAAGCGACTTTACAACCGAACTTGCTGTTGCAGGAAAGGAGAATAGAAAATACATGGTAGTCGGAACGCATGATGCGGTAGATGCTAAGATTACTATGCTGCGTGATTTCGCTACTTCGCATGGAAAAGCAGGAACTGATGTAATGTGGGTTCCTTCACAACTGGAATTCTTCGACTACTATCGCATTAAGAAGTATTCTAAAATTAGAGTGTATAAGTTGGGAGATACTTTTCATGTTAAGGTATATATGCCAACTGCTGATGCCAACGGTAATGCCCTTGAATTCATGGAAACCACATTGAAGGCAAATTTAACAGCTAACAGTGTAGTCTCATTTCCTGATTCTTCCTATGACAAAAAGCTAATTAATGTGACCTCATCTACTTCTAAGGGAATTATTAATCTGTACGGTGATAGTCGCATATTAACGACTATCGATACTATTATCGAACGTGTACGGGCTACTTCTACGAGTTATGTGCGGACTACTTATTTAGCCGACTTGACTTATTTCGTAAGCCAACTTAAACCGAGTTTACAAACATATTATAATAACATAATAAGTACATTATAATGGGAAAATATATATTACTATCAGATTGCATTTTCGCAACTAATCTAGGAAGTATCTCTGCTGCTGCAATAGCACTTACGGGTATTTCTATTGCCAATAAGACATCAGTCGGCACATTGGCTATTGGCGGTACATTCACATTTACGACCGCATTCACTCCAACGAATGCGACAAATAAGGGATACACATATTCCTCAAGTAATACGAGCGTTGCTACAATTACATCCGCGGGAGTGATGACGATTCTCGCATACGGCACTACAACTATTACCGTTACCTCAAGCTATAGCAATACGATCGTTGATACGGTGAGTGTGACTATTAGTGAGATTGCAGTTACGGCCGTATTAATTACGAATAAGGCTACTTATGCGTCGACTCAAAAAACAGTTGGTTCTACATTCAATTTAACAAGTTCTGTAACTCCTTCGAACGCGGGTAATAAGAATGTATCTTGGTCTTCTTCTAACACGGCAATAGTAACCGTAGTCGGCGAAGGGTCTGTAACGATCACATTGACCTCTTCATATAGTTCTGCCATCACGGATTCGGTTGCATTTACGGGAATAGCAGCTACTTCTGTTATTGCACCTACTGCAATCGATATAACTAATACGCCTGCATCTAGTTACAATGTAGGAGATACGGTACAATTGGCAGTATCGATCACACCGTCAAACGCAACCGACAGCACCGTGTCTTGGCTATCTTCCAATACAGCGATCGCAACCGTCTCTAATACAGGATTAGTCACTATCGTAGGCGCAGGAAATGCAACGATAACCGCTACAGCGAATGGAAATACATCACTTACAGATACATTCTCTGTTGTTGCGGTAACACCCGTTGTCGCTACTTCTTCCGTAGAGATTACTACAACCATTGCAGCTAGTTATAACGCGGGAGGTACGTTGCAATTAGCAACGACTGTACTTCCTTCTAATGCAACAGATAAGAGCGTTTTATGGAGCACCTCTAATTCCGCTATTGCTACTGTATCTAGTTCCGGACTTGTAACATTCATTGCAGCAGGAAGTGTGACTATAACCGCTACATCGAATGCTAATTCAGCACTTACCGATACAGCCGATATGACTTGCGTTGCAGCTTCTTCCGGTTGGAAGATGCTTCTGCAAGCGAGCTATGATAATAACGCAACTCAGAAGGTTGCTTCTCCAACGAATGGCGATTATGTGAACTTGAACTTCGAATTCGATCTAACAAGAAGTCTGGTTGACACGACCAATACGGCAAGGGCAACGAGCATGTCTAGGGCAGCGTTGGCGACAGCATTGGGAGCAACTCCAGTAAGTCCTACCAAGCAATATAACTCTGATAATAAGAGCACTCTTGCTACTGCAATTATTGCAAATATACCTTATGCTTATTGGACTGCTGTTAGTACTCAAACGAGTTTAGGAATGGTTTGCTACGGCAATACTAATGCATCTTCTCCATACATGGCAGCAGGCGGAATGACAGGTTTACCAAATGGAAATTATAAGATTAGGTTCTTCCTTAATAGATATTCAGGAGGTAATAATATGACAACAGGAACTATCTACGTAAATGGTACAGCATATCCGCTTACGTTCCAGGACGGACAAACACAGGATACCGCAACAAAATTCTGTGCAGATATGGCGGTAACCATCACAGATGGAACACTTACGGTAAGGTGTCAAGGTAATACAACCGGTGCACTTTATGTAGGATATAACATGTGCGAACTAGAATTCGTATCGTAATAATATCTAACTATGGCAGAATTTTACAATACAGGATTTCACGGCAAAAGCTTATTTTCGAGCATAAAAAGTGGAACTAAATATGTAGAGCGTTTCCTCTCCGGATTCGCGGGCTACGGATGGAAATTATGGGAGTACACTTCGGGCAAATGGAAGCTTGAGGTGGATGCCCTTACGGTTCGAGGTCAGATGACTATTTTTGAATTACTAATATCTAAAATTAGAGCTATTAAAGGTGCATTAGGAATTACTCAAGCATTTGGAACGATTGCTACTGTAGAGTTGATCACTCCAGAAGATAGTGATCCGTACTATTCAATCACTCTTGACGATAAAGATCAATCTTTTATCGTTAATGATTTTGTACGTTGCCAGACTTTTTCAGGTACCTCGCAAAAAATGTATCACGTACAAATTGCGAATATTGAGGGAACTGCTATTCAGATATTACAAGATCAGTTTACCGATTCTATTCCTGAAGTTGGTGATGATATTGTTCAGTTCGGTAATTCGGTTAATACGGCAAGACAATCGGCAATCTACCTACATGCAGATGAAGATGGCCAACCTGCTATTGACGTTATGTTTGGAATTAATTCTAAAAATTGGGATGGATGTGTTAAGATAAGAATTGGCGGAGATATACCCGGAACGGATGGGCTGAAAGGATTCTATTGTGTAAACGGACTAATAAAAGGAGTTAACGATACAGGTACTGTCATGTATCAAATAAACCCTGACGGATCAGCTTCTTTTGCTCAGGATGCTGTAAATTTTAAGGCAGATAAAAGCGGCTTTATTGCGGGTGGTGCTATTTCGTGGGCGTATAACGCAACAACGGCCAAGTATGAATGTACATTGGCTAGTAATGTTGTACTCACATGGAACAATCTTTCTACCGAAACACAAACTAATTTAAAAGGAGAAAAAGGAGACTCTGGTGCAGTTGGCGCTACCGGAGCAACAGGAATAGCAGGACATACATTTAAGTGGATGTTCTATGCTAGTGATAGTTATGAGCAATCACCTGAATTCGGCCAAGGATTGGTGACTAACCCTAACGATGACCCCGGAGCGAATAATAAATGGAGCTATACGCCTTCAACATCAACCACATTCATTTATATATGGATGATTCAAGCTGAATTTGACGGGTCAGGTGTTATCGTCAAAAAAGCTGATAATACATACTGGACGGCTCCCGTGTGTATTACAGGTTCTGATGGTCAAAATGGTACTGACGGAACCGATGTTGAATTTATATACAAATCTTCAACTTCTGCCACAGCGCCCACAACACCAACATCCGTTAATACAGATGGAAATATTCCTACCGGGTGGACGGATCACCCAACAGGCGTTACTTCGACTTCCATGTATGAATACGTCTGTGTAAGATATAAGAAGAATGGAACTTGGGGAATCTATTCAACGGCAGTACTATGGGCAAAATGGGGAGAGAAAGGACAAGATGGAGATGGCTTTGAATATGTCTATAAAGGAACTGCTACCAACACATCGCCATCTACTCCTGTAGCCACTGGAACATCAGATGATGAAGTGCCGACTGGATGGACTGATAATCCTACTGGAGTTACGTCTATATTACCCTACGAATGGGTATCTGTACGCAAAAAAAACAATGGCACTTGGGGAACATTTTCCGCACCTGCCGTATGGGCAAAGTATGGAGCTGACGGCACTAATGGAACGAACGGTACCAACGGGGCTGCGGGTGTAGACGGGTCAGATGGCACAGATGGAACATCTATTGTATGGAAAGGTGATTTCTCTGTTCATCCAAGTAGCCCTTCTGATGGTTGGGCATATAGAAATACAACCGACAAAAAGAGTTATACATATCGAGATGGAACTTGGTATCAGATGACTATTGACGGTGCAGCCGGTGTTAATGGTACTAATGGCGCAGATGGTTTAAGCATTGTATGGAAAGGTGACCTATCTTCCGCTCCTGCATCTCCAGTCAAGAATTGGGCATATCGAGATACGGATAATGGACTTGTTTATATCTATACAGGCACTGCTTGGGCATTAATGGTAGCTGATGGTAGCGATGGGGCTGATGGTACTAACGGTACAGATGGCCTTTCTGTTTTTATTACGTATAACGCAATCGCCACAGAGCCTGCTGTACCTACCGGAAATGGAACGCTTAACGGGTGGCATACGTCCGCAACATCTTCAGATGTATGGATGAGCCAAAAGGTAGCTGCTTCTTCTACTTCCGGAACATGGGGGAATCCAATCAAGATAAAGGGAGATACTGGCGCATCCGGTGCTGATGGCAAAGATGCAAACCTGCTTCCATGGTTGGTAGAATGGGACACTAACGCCACCTTGATAGATGGTACTAAGGTTGTTTCCCCTAAGGCTTTTTTCGGTACGAAGAATGAAACAACCGGAAAGCTAACCGGCTTCGGTATGGGTACTGGAGTAATAGAAACGGGAAAGAGTGATATCATCGGGGTAAATGAGGGTGAGGTCATGACCCGACTCTCTGCTGAAACGGGTAAGTTGGAAGCTAAAGATGCAAATATAAGCGGGACTGTTAACGCCACAAACGGGACATTCTCCGGGCTTCTTCGTAACACTACTCATACACGCCTATTTTCTGTTAACGAAGCTGTTACAAGCGGATTCTATTACCTCACAGGTGATGATGATTTCAACTTGACAGTAGGAAGTAGCTACAGCGAGGGAAGTACGCTATGCTTGCCCACAGAGAAAAAATATGATGGCGTGAAATGCACGATAGTTAACTCAGGTGTGTATGATGCCAACGAAGACTTCCAAGGCTATAACATAAAGGTGATGGTTAAGAATTCGGAGGTTGAAGGACAGAAGTCTTTCTATG
>Ga0302208_10001188_pt1 | contig 11421 bp, 9 predicted proteins | sample II_Fen_E2_3_FD_194577 | JGI IMG/M metagenome (GOLD analysis project Ga0302208, IMG submission 194577) | Peat permafrost microbial communities from Stordalen Mire near Abisko, Sweden - II_Fen_E2_3 | ecosystem: Environmental > Terrestrial > Soil > Wetlands > Permafrost | place: Sweden: Abisko...
AAGCCTTTATCACGAGATACTTAATTCTGTTGAAATTGAATTAGAAAAGAGTGAGTTACTAACTTCTGTAAATGAGTCATTTGAAAATTGGTCTGGTTCATATAATGATTTCATGAAAGAAATTCCAAATTTTAGTTATATAAAAGCTACTGGTTGGGGAAGCTTTGAAGATTTTGACAGATTAAAAAGAATTATGACTAATTTCAATGATATTCAACGTTTAATTTTCGGCTCCTTCCTCCTTGAAAATTCAGAAGTAAAAGCACTCAAAAAACAATTAGTCGATGCAAAAAATGTTGCAAATAGTAATAAAGATAGGAATAGTAAAAACAAAGAATTGGCTTTAATAAAAAATTTAGAAAACAAAATTGACAATATTCTTACCGAAAAAACAGACATCGGACTTTTTGATGAAGACTGGATTCATAAAATGAAAATTTATTTAGATACATTTTCTCCAAATAGGCTAAATTTCAGATTATTGCCATTTGACAACTTTGCTGAATTTCAGATTCTTTCAAACTTAAAAGACAAATTTCTGCTTGACGAGAATATTGAAAACACTATTTTTACATATGGTACAAGACCCAATATTAAACTGACTATTTTAGGAATTATCACTTCATGTCCAAGAGAAGAGGATATAAGAGTTCACCCTAGTGACGAATTCTTGGGATGTAATGATTCTGATTTATCAGGCGACAGAATTTATGACAAAGCTTTTAGAAACGTTTTTGACTCTTTTGAAGCATTTGAAAAGTTCTTTTTATTTCCGAATTACCCTAAAATTACAATCAGTCCAATTGCCATTTATCGAGAAGTTAAAATGAAAGAAACAAATGCACAGACACCTAACAAATAGACTATTGTACGAATGTGACGACCCAGCATGAAAGGCAAGTTTAACTATAACAGTGAGAATTATTGGTTTGTGAGAGTTAATGATACATAAAAATATCGTGTGGAATCTTACTTTTGATTGTTATATTATTTTGCCTTATATTAGTCTATTCATAAAAGGAAGTTCAGGAATGAACTTCCTTTTGTTTTGAAAGAATAAAAATCACTCAACTTTATTTTAGGTAAAATTGTTATAACATTTGAAAATTGAGATTCTTGATTTATATGAGTTTAAATGTAGGAAAATATAAAGATACATTTACAGGCAAAATAAATCTAAGAACAGTTCTCATTGTAAGTTTTTAAATATTAAATGATTTTTTAGTTGAAACATTTAAACTTAAAATTATGAAACATAAAATTCTCATTATTTATAGATTCATAGTTCCATTTAGCTGCATTTTTTTTTCATCATGTGTAACCTATGGTTGCATGGATTTTGCAGCTAGCAACTACAATCCAGATGCAGATAGGAGTTGTTCTAATTGTTGCACTTATCCTCCTTCTCCTCCAAAACAAGGAGGTGTTTTATTCTGGTCTGAAGATCCTAATGCATATTCAACTTGTGGTGCTTTTATTATTACTCTTAGTAATGGAAAACAATCAACTATTACAGGTTACTACATTAATCCTGGTCCTCAAAATTGCATTAATCAAGTGGGCGGATATTTCCTTCTCGATGTTGGGACATATCAATATACGATTACAAGAAGTAAGGGTTGTGTTGGTGGAAGTGGAACAATAACAGTTGTTGAAGGTTGTAACAGATTCAAGATAGACTAGTTGACTACGCTTAACAATGCTTTGGTAAAAAAATCCATAACCCCAAAAAAGCAAGCATTTATACTCTCGCGGAATGATAGAATGAAATGGTTAGACCAAGACTAAAAAACTAACAGGATCTAGGAAATGATTAAACCTTAATCAGGGACAAAATTGGTAGCCTATACCATTTCATGTCAAACTAATAATTCTGCAATAACAGGAATATACTCCACATTCTCTCTACCATCTCTACCCCTCATTTTCAACGAAGGGTATTTGGTCTTTCGTTTGTAACGCTTAAAGATTATTCGCTTGTTTATAGTCCTGAGATTTGTATACAGATTATGGTTTGTATATTATTGGAAACAAACTATCATTGTCTGAATCAGAATTTACAGAATTATTGAATTGACAGAATAAGAGCTGGCATAAAGAGAAAAGGATGAGACAGGAGCAGAGATCTATCTTCATTCTGATAATCCGTACATTCTGAAAATTCTGATTCGGATAGTTTCTGGGCAATTGGCAGGTTTAGCTACTGCATTCACATGTGGGTAATTGTCTGAACCCGGATTAAGCTGATGAATCAGATTAAAACAGAGAGTCTGATAAATCATTTAATCTGATTAATCGTGGTTCAGACATGTGGAAGATTTGCTCCGGCTTCCACTTTGTGGGCAATTGAATGTTCTGATTTTCATTTATTGAAAGCAACAAGTACAATCCCCATATTGCAAATGATAAGAGTGATTGGAGCTGAATACTAAAAACGTTTCATATATATGCACAGGAAATTATTCTATTTACTGATTTTATTGCTACCATTGACTGCCCAATGTGCTGAAACTATTCGGGAGCTGGAAGGAAAAATGTATTGGCATTTGGGCGACAGGAAAGGTGAAGATAAGATGGCCATTGCCAGAAAAATTCTGAGATTGGATCCTGTGAATAAACGTGCAATAGAATTTGTATGTGAAAATTATCAGACCCGTGAAGTAAATCCTGTCAGCAAAGTAGATTCTGTCAACGTTTTCCTTGATGAAATTATAGCAAAGCATCCGAATAATAAGGATTTGTATATTCTGAAATCAAAATATATTAATTCAGGGTATCGTAAACTGACGGATAAAGAATTTGCTTTAAAACAAGTATATTATCTGAAGAAAGCCTATCAGCTTGATTCGACAAATGCTGACATTAATTATTCATTGGCACAAGCATATTACTACGATTTTCTGAGACCCTATTATAAACTAAAGTTTGGGATTGGCATAAAACCTTCGGATGATGAAGCTAAAAAACCGACCATAAAGCGGCAGTCAGTTCTTCCAGCATCAGCTGTAAACGCATTGCATTATTTACAGAATGTAGAAAAACAGGGTAGTGACAGTCTGAAAATGATTGCCTATTTTCCGATACAACAGCTGAGGTATCATCTGTATAAAGTAAAACCAGAGCCACTCTATTATCCCAGACGAGTATCGGACATTTCCATATATCCTCCGTGGTATTACGCCAATCTTAAAACAGATTGGCATAAGGATTTGAGTGAAAATTATATGATTTTAATTGAATGGTCGGCAGATGCCATTTACTCAATGGGGCGTTTTTACCAATCCATTAATGAATTTCCGCTGATGCACCGAAAAATAAAAGCAAATCAGGAAATTATTCGGTTTAGTTGGTTTAGGAGTTTTCAATCAACAATATTTGTACGATTGGATAAGACCGGTAATGATATTGTATTGAGTTGGAAGGAAATATCGTGGAGCGACTCGTTGAAAAAAAAAGTTGTTCGAAATGGTAAAAGGCATATCTCATTACCGGACTATAAATCATTCTCAAAACGGCTGGATTATTCGGGATTTGACAGGTATGCTGTTTATGAGTATTTTCCGATGTTTGATGGAAAAACCTGGGTGATGGAAAGGCTTCAGGGAGACAAGTTTAAAGTTTACCAGTCGAACGAACCTCCGGATGATTTTGTCAAAGCATGTTATTTGTTAGTAAGCTTTACAGATATAGATCTGACTCATGATCTGGATCGAAAGGTGAGCATGGAAGAAATTAAAAATATGCGAACAGGTTTAGCCCCTACAGCCATCATGATGTATGGAGGGTTGGGAATAGGGTTGATTTGTCTGATTTTGATAGCAATCTATCTTCCTTTTTACAGTAATAGGAAACCGAAAAAATCTAAAAATTTAAAATCCAGCTCTGCAAATGCTGGTAATAGTCTGTGACCTTGTTGTGCGTAGTGGGTGATTTTAAGTTTGGCCAGGCGTTATATCATCTCTCCCCCTCGTTTGTAACGATGAGAATATGGTCTTTCGTTTGTAACGCTTAAAGATTATACGCTTGTTTATAATCCGGAGATTTGTATACAGATTTTGGGCTGTATAGTGTTGTAAACAATTTACCATTGTCTGAATCAGAATTGACAGAATTATTGAATTGACAGAATAAGAGCTGGCATAAAGAGAAAAGGATGAGACAGGAGTAGAGATCTATCTTCATTCTGATAATCCGTACATTCTGGAAATTCTGATTCGGATAGTTTATGGGTAGTTGGGGCAGGTTTATCTACTGCATTCACATGTTGGTAATTGTCTGAACCCGGATTAAGCTGATGAATCAGATTAAAACAGAGACTCTGATAAATCATTTAATCTGATTAATCGTGGTTCAGACATGTGGAAGATTTGCTCCGGCTTCCACTTTGTAGCAGGGATAAACCGAACATTCCTGCAGATGGAGCATCCCGTGAAACGGTGAATGCCAAAAGCCCTGGCCTTGGTAGTTAGCGTTAGCACTGTATGAAATAAATTTGAGCAATGCACTATATTTCAAGAAGATGATTTTAAGAAAAGCGACCTTACCGGAATTACCGATTATTTGGGTCATTTTACAAGAGGCTATAGAGCAACGAAAACAAGATGGCAGCGAGCAATGGCAATATGGTTATCCCAATGAACAAACCGTCGAGAATGACATAGCCAATGGCTACGCTTACGTACTGAGTGACCAGGATGTGATTATTGCCTACGCAGCAATTATTTTTGATATAGAACCTGCTTATACCGACATAAAAGGGAAATGGCTTACCAATGACGACTACGTAGTAGTGCATCGTGTGGCTACATCCAACGCAGTAAAAGGAACAGGTGTTGCAACACACTTATTTCAAGCAATAGAAGATGTGTGTATTGAGCAAAAAGTGTATAGCCTTAGAGTGGACACTAATTTTGATAATGTTCCGATGTTGAAAATTCTGGAGAAATTAAGCTATACTTATTGTGGGGAAGTATTTTTTCATGGTAAATCACGAAAAGCCTATGAGAAAGTATTAACCAGACCCTGAATTCACAAATGATTGAACAAACAATGAAATGAAAACATTTTTAGAAAGTTACAACTTATGGAACAACCGCAACATTTGAAGACAACTCATTGACTCTATAGAGCATTAAAGACTTTAGAATGGAATTTAATTGAGAATAGTAACTATCTTGGCATTGGCGTCAATGCGCTGAATTAAAAAACAAAACAGACTATAAATCTAAGGGGCTGGAAAAGGTAAATTACATTACCATTTCCAGCCCTTACTTCTGATATAAATTAACGTGAGTTCAATATAAGCAAGCAGACATTATTTTCATAACAAAATGAATAGTTCGGTGCTCTGCACCTCTTTTCTCTCCTGTTAATCTAAATTCTACAAATAGCATGGTGCTCTGCACCTTTTTAGGGACAGAGTCCCGTACTATTTGTAGTATATTTCCATAAACAGGCAATCAAAGGTGCAGAGCACCATCCTATTCTGATTGTTTTGAATTGATTGTCAGTGTATTCTGAACCTACTATTCTATTTCTTATGTCGAACTCACGTTAAATTAAGAACAGAATACATTTCATGACAAAACGAATTTATCTGACAATTCAAACAATGTTATTGGCAGTTCAGACTTCAAAAATGACAGCTTACTCCATAACTGGATATTCTAATGTTTTAACCACATATCTTTGCATCGTCAAAAACAAATGACAAGTTATTTACTATAAACATTAAAAAATTCAGATTATGAAAAAAATTATTTTATCATTAGCATTGGTGATTGGAGTCGGAACAATGCACACATTTGCGCAAACTACTTTCGGGGTAAAAGCAGACGCTAATTTGTCGAACTTCGTAGTTTCGAAGATGGCAAATACTGATGGAAAGCTGGGATTTGGAGCTAATGTCGGTGGATTTGCAAATATCGAAGTCAGTAAAATGTTTGCATTACAACCAGAGGTAATGTTTATGCTGGAAAACTCAAAACTTGAAACAAGTGGTGTAAAAAACAACATTCGCACCTGGGGTGTTCAAGTTCCGGTTTATGCTATGTTACAGTTCCCATCTGCCAGCACAGGAAAAGCTTATATAGGTGTAGGCCCTTATGCCGGTTTAGGCTTCAATGCTAAGAACACGACAGCGGATGTAGACTTGTATGACAAAAACGGCGCAGATAACGCAGCTTTGAAACGTTTCGATGTAGGTCTTGCAGCAACTGCCGGTTATGAATTTTCTAACAGAATACAGATTAATGCAAGTTACAAACATGGTCTTTTGGATCAGCTAGATGCAGGCAGCGAGAATTCTACTTTCACAAATCAGATGATTACGCTGGGATTAGGTTACAGGTTTTAATAAATAATAAAACAGTCTCAGAGATAATAGCCTGAGACTGTTTTTAAATAAACTGTCACGTCTAAAAAAGAAAAAGAGAAAAATCAGACAATAATTAAAAACCGGATGTGGTAAACAAAGAATCTAAATCGGGTAAATTGAATGTATACAATGCTTAAGTGCAGCAATAATTGCTGCACTTTTAAGCATATATATTGTATATTTGTTTTGTGTTTCGAATTCAATTCGTATGCACATCATGTAGATAAGAATCAAATGACACATTTCAACTATCAAAAGGCAATATGAAAAAACAAAGAGCTATGCATAAAAATCATATGACAACTCGTTCAGCAGTTGTACTTTCATTGGGGATAATTTTTGTTTTGCTGTTGCCATTTCTGATGATGCTTGTTTTTGGTAATTTTGGTGTTTTCGGATATGACCCACTGATCCCGACAATGGATACGCTAAGTTCCAAGATGCTAATATATAGTTTTATCGAGTACTTTACATTCCTATTCTTAATGTTTAAGTTCAATTTTAGTATTTTAAACAGAGACATTGGTATAAAAAAAAGAACTGTCACATTAATATTTGGGACTATATTGGGGGTAATTATTTTCACTTTTCTTTTAATACTATCCCGATTCGGACGATATCATTTGCCGGAACATTCCTCTTTACTATCATCTCCTATTATGTTGGAAACATTTATCTTTAATTTGTTTTTTGCTATAATTGTTATCTTTATTTCCCAAATAATTTATCTCTCTCAAAAGCAACAGAAGATCGTTTTACAATACGAGGCACTCGAAACTGAAAATATCCGGATTCGATACGAAGCTCTGAAAAATAAGGTTGATCCACACTTTTTCTTTAACACCTTAAGTATTCTCGATTCTTTAGTCGCTATTGACCCTCAAAAAGCACAGAAATACATACAAAAATTTTCATTAATATTTAGATATATACTTCACAACAAAGATGTAGTAACTCTCAATGATGAACTTGACTTTACCTGTAATTATTCTGATCTGATGAAAATACGTTACGGAGACAGTCTAAAGATCGACTTTAGCATCGATGAGAAATATGAAAGTTATCTTGTTGTCTCGTTAGGATTGCAGACATTGGTGGAAAATGCCATAAAGCATAATATTATTTCTAAACAAAAGCCATTGCTAATTACGATTGAAACTACGAATGATGGGATGCTGACGGTAAATAATAACTATCAACCCAAAGATGTATCTCAACCGGGTTCAGGCATTGGTCTTAAAAATTTGTATGAAATGTATCTGTTAAAATGGGGGAAAGGGATACTTATCGAGAATACTAAAACTTTTTTTACGGTAAGCTTACCATTGATTAAATCTTAAAATATTTATTGTATGAAGATTCTTATTATTGAAGATGAACAGCTCTCAGCAGTGAAATTGGAAACATTATTGCGTGAACTAATTTCAGATATTGAAATAGTAGGACTTTTACAATCAATAAGTGAAAGCATTGACTGGTTCAATCAAAACGCTATGCCAAACCTGGTTTTTATGGATATACAGCTGGCTGACGGTTTATCATTCTCTATATTCGACAAAATAGATGTTACTTGTCCTATTATTTTTACGACTGCTTATGATGAGTATGCCCTTAAGGCATTTGAAGTAAACAGCATTGATTACCTTTTAAAACCGGTGAGTAAAACCGCAATAAAAAAATCACTGGATAAAATAGAAAAACTTTCTACATCACAACATTCTTTGGAAAAGACACTGCTTATTCAGAAAGTAGCTGATATGATCATGCAGCAGGACTCGACAGCGTATAAATCTTCGTTTTTGGTTTCAGTAAAAGATAAGCTGATTCCGATAGCAATAAAAGACATAGCTTATATTTACCTTGAAGAACGAAATTCAGTCATAGTGAAGTTTGATGGAAATAAAAGCATTCTTAATATTTCTCTCGAAGATATCATGAAGCAACTTGATCCCTCTCTTTTCTTTCGGGCTAATCGTCAATTTATTGTATCCAGAAGTGCTGTAAAGGACATTTCGTTATGGTTTAGCAACCGGATAGTGGTTAATCTGCATGTGGCAGTGCCGGAGCGCATAATCGTAAGCCGCACAAATGTTGGCGAGTTAAAAGAATGGATTACTGAATAAATGATTTTGTCATAATTCTTTTACGTGAATGTAGGCAAGCTCCGCAAATCAGAAAAAAAATAAAGATATCACGAACTTGCTCAAAACGGCTAAATCAAATTATTTCTCCATTATTTTAAGTATTCCCTGGTCAGTCAGATAACCCCTGACCTCTTGTTTTAAACAAATTTCTATAATAAGGTCTGCTGTATATAGTAATACCCGAACCCATAATCGGTAGTACGGCTTTAAGTTGTGCTACCACTTTCTTTAAAAAAAAAGTGTACGAAGCAGGTTGTTATTAGGTTATAGCACAAAAAAGTCTTATTTTTGTATCACACAAAATAAAAAAATACGATTATGATTCGATTAAATGTATTTATCTCGGTAGAAGATGTAAATCGCGCCAAAGTATTGGGTGCTGCCAAAGAGTTGACCGCTACTTCGGTGAAAGAAGATGGCTGTATTGCGTATGATGTATTTGAAAGTGCTACCCGCCCCAATGTGTTGCTGATTTGCGAAACATGGAAAGACAGCGAAACTTTAACAAATCACGAAAAGGGAGCTTCTTTCATTAAGAACATAGCCATTCTGAAAGAGTTGACAACTATCAAAGTCGAGAAATTCGAATTTTGATGTAGCCGGTGCCGGCAGGTTTAATGTCATCCTATTACTCAAAAGGGGAAGACAAAAAAGGGTAACTTAAAGTTACCCTTTTCTTGTTTTGGCATAGAAAATTTATTTCCGCTTGCCGGGATGGAATATGAACAGTTTGCTGCAGTATTACTAAGTCCCTGCTATCAAAGATCGAACAACCATAAAGATAACCGGAAATGGTTTAAAACGCCATTTATGATTCTTTGATTAATTTACAACTAGTGTTGTGTTAAGTAGAAAATGTCGTATCTGTATTCGTAAAGCCGTCACTTCTTATGGTGCTTAATTATTAAACCTTATTTTTTTGTTCAACCTTAGTAGCCGGATTATAGCCCCTAAACACAACCTTATTCTTTGTTTGATTTACTGCATTGAATATTCTTATCAAAGAATAAGGTTTAATATTGAGGGTCAGCATTACTACTAAGGTTTAGCAACTGAAAATAAGGTTTTTCTTTAATGACTATCGGCTTTTGCACCCATAGTTTGTTTTTTTATCTTTTAGTAATGATCTGATCATTGGATCTTAATTGAAATAAACATTCTATCGATCATTACTCCGTAGGAGTATTCTGTACATAGCCCCCAGTTGAGTCAGCGAAACTGGGGGTTAATGAATGAAATCAAAGACAGAACTCTGTAAGAGTTCACCAAAAGAACCAAGTGTTTAAGTACTTTCTCTTTTGGTCAACTCCTCTGGAGTTGGGTAGTATATTTTATTTTCCCCCAGTTCCGCAGGCTTCACTGGGGGTTATTTATATTTAGCCACTTCGTGGCAATAAACTAGTTTTTCAGCAATTCCTAAATAGATTGAAAGAATAGACAAAAAACGTATTTTAAAAACCCTTTTCGGCTCAGGAACGTTTAGTAGGTAAATGAATGAAAATAGATGAAAAAGATGAAAACCATACTAGGTATACAAGCCCTCGGAGCGCAATGGACTATGGAAAATCCATTTTTATTTTGTGCACACCACAATGATCGATATCCACGGGCAAACGAAAAAATGGGACCCGCAGCATCGCTTGCAGGCAGAAATATAGGCAGTGACTTTTCCGGGCTCAACGGCTTTAGCATGTATCACGGAGAAGTGGTTCCGGGATTCCCGGCACACCCACACCGTGGTTTTGAAACAGTAACAGTGGTGCTGAATGGTGTAATCGATCATTTCGACTCGTTGGGTGCCACGGGACGGTATAGTAACGGCGATGTGCAATGGCTTACCACAGGAAACGGATGTCAGCATTCTGAAATGTTTCCGTTGCTGAATACCGAAGCAGATAATCCTATTGAACTGTTTCAGATATGGCTCAACCTACCCGCAGAAGGTAAAAAAGCAAGGCCCTATTACAATATGTTTTGGGCCGAGGATATTCCGGAAACGGAGTTGACCGATGCCAACAACCATCATACCCGCGTTAAGATGATTGCCGGAACGTTTAACGGAGTAAAAAGCCTTGACCCTGCACCCGACTCATGGGCCAAAGCACCGGAACATCATGTCAATATCTGGTTGATTAAAATGGAAGCAGGTGCACAACTGACTTTTCCCGCTGTATCGGAAACTTTATTGCGTAACCTGTACTTCTATCAGGGTGACGCCGAATTGCAAATTGACGGACAGCACATCCATTCCCCGAACCGAATCAAACTAAACGGAAACGAAACCATTAGCATTTTGAATGGTGAAAGCGAAAGCCACATGTTACTGCTCGAAGGCGAACCCATACACGAGCCGGTGGTGCAATACGGGCCTTTTGTGATGAATACGCGTGAAGAAATTACGCAAGCCGTGGATGAGTATCAGAAAAGTGCTTACGGCGGATGGCCCTGGGATAGTGCCGACGTAGTACATCCACGGGAAACAGGCAGGTTTGCCAGCTATGCCGATGGCAGGGAAGAAAAGAAGTGAGCATCATAGCCGATTGAATAGTAATAAGCCAACCACTCGTTGGCAGAATGCGGATAGTGCAGCAAACCATCAGCTGAGAATTAAAGGAGGTCAGCTAAGAGCTACCTGCTGTAATATCCCGGATATGGTGTTCCTGAAATCCTTCCTTCCGGATTTATCCATGAATGGATGAGTAAATTGTAGCAACCGGGCAAAACAGTGACTGGATAAAATTTAATTATTGGCGGCACCACTTCGAAGTGAAGCCGTCAAAAGAAAAAAGTGAAGATTTCATTTCAATGAAGTCTTCACTTTTTTTTGTTTGTAGAAGTTCAAAATACTCCGCTACCGGAATAATCCTTCCACCAGAAGTAAAGGGATTATTAAATAATGTG
>Ga0302208_10001190_pt1 | contig 11390 bp, 6 predicted proteins | sample II_Fen_E2_3_FD_194577 | JGI IMG/M metagenome (GOLD analysis project Ga0302208, IMG submission 194577) | Peat permafrost microbial communities from Stordalen Mire near Abisko, Sweden - II_Fen_E2_3 | ecosystem: Environmental > Terrestrial > Soil > Wetlands > Permafrost | place: Sweden: Abisko...
CTGATTTATGCAGGAAAAGCAAAAATTGACATAACTCTGTCTGATTTGATCTTTAGTAAAATCGACATTCGCTCATTCGGGTTGGAAGATGTTACAGTGAATCTGCGAAGGGGTTTAAACGATTCGCTTTATAATTTTAATTTTCTGCTGACAGCTTTTACCGATACTACCAAAAAAGCTATTCCAGTTCCAAAAGCACCCTCCAAATGGAAATTTATTGTTGGTAAAGTTAGTCTTGTAAATATCAGAGTTCATTTCGATGATAAATACGGTGGAATAAATGCCCGGGTTGTTTTAAAGGACTTGAAACTTGCAATGGATGAGATTGATCTCAAAAAATTAAGCTTTAAAATTGATGATTTAGTGATTGATGGATTGTTTGCCGATGTTCAAATGAAAGAATCGAAGAGCTCTAAAGATAAAAAACCAACAGGTAATTCCCCCAGCTTAACAGCAAATAAAATACGGATTAATAATTCAACTATACGTTATAACGATTTGCCTCGGAAGCAGTCATTCTTTGGATCTATCGATAATTTTGAATTAAAGGATGGTTTGGTTGATTTGGAGAAAGAATTGGTTACACTCGAACAGGTATCCTTATCGAAAAGTAAGATCCAATATAACAGCATCCAAAATTCTTCTACAAGTCCTGTTCAAACAAACAAGGGTAGTATTCCTGTGAAAAGTGACTGGAAGGTCGCCGTTAAGAACATTGATATGAAGGATAATTCATTGAGCTACCAGGTCAATAATATGCCGGTTATTCCAAATGCTTTTGATGCAAATCACCTCTATTTTAAATACTTTTCGTTAATTGGCATGGATATTCGGTATTCAGCAGCCAAAACTGAAGCAAAGATCCTAAAATTCAATGCTATGGATCAGAATAATTTCATTGTTACCCGCTTTGAAACTGATTTTAGTATGGATCAACATTCTATGGCAGCAAAAAAACTTAAAGTAAAAACTTCGAATTCCACCCTTGAGGCTGATGTGAACATCCGTTTTGCATCATTAAAATCATTAAAGGAGTCTATACCATCTCTTTTCCTGCATGCGGATCTGAAAAAAGTGAGCATCAGAAACACTGATATCCTTTATTTCAATCCAGTCTTGATTAAACAACCATTCTTTAAGAATAAGATGAATATCACTTCGGTGTCAGGGGTACTAAATGGTCCTGTGAATAACCTGAAAGGCAAAAATATAGTTGTAAAAACAGGTTCCAAAACCATTCTGAAAACTGACTTTACAATTACTGGATTACCAAATGCCCAAGTTGCATATTTCTATTTTCCGAATATGCTAGCTTCGACGGGCAAAAGTGATATTGAAATGATAGCCGGTCCAACCATTCCGGGAAGTATTGAATTACCCGAAGATATCAGTATGCAGGTTACTTTTAAAGGAAAGTTGAAGTCATTTGTAGCAACTCTGGGCATTCAGAGTAGTTTTGGAGCGGCTGATGTCAAAGCAGGTATCGATCAGAATGAAAACTTTAATAGTAACCTGACAATTTCCAATTTTGATATGGGCCGTCTGTTGAAAAATAAAGCTATGTATGGACCAATATCATTAACTGCCGACATAAATGGTCATGGACTGGATAAGAATGCTGTTAAAGCTACTCTGAAAGCACAAGCGTCTAAAATATATCTCAATAAATACACTTATCATAACCTGAATGTAGACGGAAAAGTAAATGGACGTATGTTTGAAGGTAAAGTAAACCTGAATGATAAAAATGCAGTATTTGATTTTAATGGACTGGTAAACCTGAATCCCAATGAAGAAAGTTATAACTTTAACCTGCAGGTACAGGGTGTTGACCTTCAAAAATTAAACTGGACTAAGGATGATTTACGGATCAGCCTTATTGCATCAGCTAACCTGAAAGGGGGCACTGTAAATAAACTGAATGGAAAAGTTGGAATATCGAAGATTATACTTGCACACGGCACTAAAAAATATATGCTCGATTCATTATTAATCGCGTCGATCAATGAACCTAAACGGACTAAAATTGATATCCGAAGTTCACTTATCAATATAAAATATAATGGTGCTGTTTCTCCGGCTGCGCTTCCTTCGTCTTTAAGTGATTTGCTGAATAATTATTTTGTTTTTTCCGAGAACAAACCTAAAAAAAGGAAGAATAATCTTTCTGATTTTAATTTTGAAATACAATTACACAATCATCCCATCCTTTCGGAAGTATTCTTTCCCGGATTAAAGGAATTTGTACCCGGATTAATTCAGGGTAGCTATGACAGCTTGAAAAATAATCTGAAATTATCTGCCAGTATACCCAAAATGGTCTACGGCACCACTGAAATGAATGATTTATTGTTGGATATTAATTCGGATTCAACAACGCTGAATTATAAACTTTCAAGTACCAGCATTACCAATTCACAACTAGAGTTGGACAATTTTATGTTTGATGGAAAAATTGCCGGTAATAAGATACTGGCCAATATTTCATCTATTGACGATGACAATAATAAAAAATTGGTCGTTCGTTCACAGATTACCAGGGATAAATCCAATTACAGGCTTATCCTCGATCCCAAAGAATTTTATTTAATGAATAATCAGTGGGATATATCTTCTGATAATTTTATTGAATTTGGTCCTAAAGGATTTCTTATTCATCATTTGTTCCTGAATCATGGTGGAAATCAAATTAATATTGCTTCGGTTCATGATAAATTCAATGATGACCTGAACATTGCCATAAAAAACTTCAATCTGAATGATATTTCTCAAATAGTAGAAAAGGATACCAGTCTGTTAGCAGGAAATGTAGATGGAAACCTATTGCTCAAACGAGTGAATAATTCATATGGAATCATTGCCGATGCCGTGATAAGCAACCTGGCGGTACATAATGTTCCGATTGGAAATTTATCTTTGAAGGCTGATAACCCCTCCGGTGAAAAGTTTGATATTAAGCTGAAATTATCAGGGTTGGATAACAATTTGACAGCAGGTGGAACCTACATTCCAAATGGAGGTGATAATTCAATCAATATAAAAGCAGATATTCAATCTCTCTCGATGAAAACCGTTGAAGCCTTCTCAATGGGACAAATAACAGAAGCTTCAGGTATGATGACGGGTAACTTTCTGATTACAGGAAATACCACTGCGCCCGATATTACCGGCGAACTCGTTTTTGAGAATGCTTTTTTGAAACCGGCAACGTTGAACAACAGGCTGGAGTTAAAGCATGAAACCATCCAGTTAAAAAAGGAAGGACTTTACTTCAATTCGTTTACAATGTATGATTCGGGTCATCATTCGGCAATCATCAATGGCTCTGTTCAAATGAAACAGTTCAAGGATTATATCTTTGCGTTGCATGTCAATACCAAAGACTTTATGTTGTTTAATACCACTTCAAAAGAAAATAAAGTGTTCTTTGGGCGGATGATTATCGATAGCAATATCGATATAAAAGGACCTATGTCCCTTCCGGTAGTCAACGCAAAAATAAAGATGAAAAAAGGTTCTAACTTTACGTTTGCAGTACCTGAGGACAAACTAACCACGGATAGGGGTGAAGATGTTGTTCAATTTAATGACTCCCTGAAATTCAATCCTATCATAAACAGAAAAGAAATTAAAACTATCAATAAATCTGGTTTCACCGGGTTTGATTTAGCATCCATCATCGAAGTTGACAAAGAGGCTACCCTGCGTTTATTGATGGATCCTGCTTCCACCGATTCATTAGTAGTAAAAGGGGAAGCAGCGTTAAGTTTTATGATGGACCGGAGCGGTAAAATGAGTCTGACGGGTGCTTATAACCTGAATGATGGAAGTTATCTGGTTTCCTTGCAGTCGGTAATAAAAAAGAAATTTAGCATTTCTCCGGGTAGTACCATTATTTGGAATGGTGATCCCCTGGTGGCTGAAATTAATATCAATGCTATCTACACCCAACGGGCTGCACCTATCGACCTGGTAATGGATCAGATGTCCGGGCTAAGTGAAACTGATAAAGGGGGATACAAACAACCCTATCCTTTTTTAGTGGTTCTGAAGCTGCGTGGTGCCATTTTGCGCCCTGAAATTAGTTTTGAGATACAATTGCGCCCGGAGGATAAAGGGATCTTAGGAGGAGCTGTAAATCAAAAATTGACCCTTCTGAATGCAGACCCTTCGGCCTTGAATAAACAGGTTTTTGCCTTATTGGTATTAGGCCGTTTTGTTCAGGAAAATCCATTGCAAACAGAAGGAGGGGGAACCTCTACACTGATACGTTCTACCGTAGGTAATTTCTTATCAGGAGAATTAAATAAATTAAGTTCCAAAGTATTACCGGGAATAGACTTGAATTTTGATATCCAATCCTATGATGACTATCAATCCGGACAGGCACAAGGCCGGACACAAGTGGGAATAGGGCTTAAGAAACAACTGTTCGATGAGCGTCTATCTGTCCAGGTAGGGGGTAATGTCGATGTGGAAGGTGCTAAAGCACAACAAAACCAGGCAGGTGATATTGCCAGTGATATAGCGGTTGAATATAAACTAACCAAGGATGGGCGTTATCGTCTAAAAGCTTTCAGGCATAATCAATATGAAGGGGCTATTGATGGGCAGCTGGTAGAAACAGGAGTAGGGGTAGTTTATGTTCGTGACTTCAATAAATGGAAAGACTTTTTTTTATCCCCAAATAAGAAAAAAGATGAAACACCCGTAAATTCGAAAGGAAAATAAAATACTGCCATTTCTATAATATAGTAACTATGAAATTCAAATCAACGATATTGGATGTAACTTCCCTGATTTCTCCTTTTTGGGGTTGTGGGTTTAAATATGTCCTGATCCTAGTCTGTATAATTCTGGCTGCTTGTAGCGGCACCAGTCATTTGCCTAAAGGTGAAAAACTGTATACCGGCGCAGTAATAAAGCTGGTTAGAACCGATAAGAATCCTACAAAAATGAATAAAGCATTGGTTAAAACCATTGCAAAAGAGGCTTTCCGACCAATCCCGAACGGTAGCTTTTTAGGTATGCGGCCTAAATTGAGTTTGTATATGTATGCCGGGGATAATCCAAAAAGTAAATTCAAAAAGTGGCTCAAGAAAATTGGAGATGCCCCAGTACTGATGAGTGCTGTAAAACCCTTGGCCACTGCTGCTGTTATTGATTCTAAATTGTTCAATATCGGAATCTTCAATAGCCTGACTGAATTCAGCATTGTAGAAAAGAAACATACAGCCTCGTACGTTTACACCAGTCATATTCATCAACGATATACCCTAAAAGAAATCGTGCAGACCATTCACGATGATAGTTTAAGCCATGCAATTCTTTTAGGAAATAACATGTCCCTGATCCATGTGGGTGATGACTATAACCTCGATGTACTGAAAGCTGAAAGAATCCGTATTGATGCCCTCTTAAAAGACAGAGGCTATTTTTATTTTAATCCAGATTATTTACTCTTTAAAGCAGATACTTCAGGCGTTAACCGTACTGTCTCGCTAAAGCTCTCATTAAAAGAAAACATTCCGGGCAATGCATTAACTGTTTACCGCATTAACCACGTTTTTATTGATCAGAACTACTCCTTGACCGAAGAACCTAAAGACAGCACCATAGATACAATTATGATCCGACGGGCTGTATTTATGGGAAAAGTTGATGAACAGAATATCAGCCCCAGAGTAATCATGAGATCAGTCTTTCTGAAGAAACATCAAATCTATTCCAGGCAGAATCATGACATTACCCTGAATCGCCTGATGTCAATGGGTAATTTTAAATTTGTACAGGTTAAATTGACTGAGAGTGATACAACTGCTACCGGATTGTTGGATGTTACCATTTTGTTGACTCCACTTCCTAAGTATACGTTTAGAACCGAATTGGACCTGGTCTCAAAAACTAACAATTATACAGGTCCTCTGTTGAATTTAAGTGTGTTGAACAGGAATACTTTTAGCGGAGCTGAACTACTCAACCTGACTATGGCAGGATCGTTTGAAGCCCAGTTGGGACAAAACAACAACAAATACTCTTATTCCCTGAACCCACAGGCAGAACTTACTTTCCCGCGTTTCCTGGTGCCCTTTGCTATCAAGTCCCGTAGCCGGTATAATCCCAAGACCCGGTTGTTTCTTTCCTACAATTATATGAAAAGGGTGGAGTATTTTGATATGAATACTTTTCAATTCATATACGGTTTCAAATGGAAGGCAAGTACCAGGGTCGAGCAGGAATTTAATCCTGTTAATATCAGTTATACCACAGTCACTAATCAAACGGATTCATTCCAAACAATATTGGGTAAATATCCTTTTCTTAAAAAAAGCTATGAAGAACAATTTATAGCCGGTGCAAGTTATGTCTTTACGTATAACGAAATGCTTCTTCCTGCGAAAAAGATCCAGTATTATTTCCAACTGTCAGCCGAAACTGCCGGTAATCTGTTTTCGGCACTTAAATTACTCAATGGCGAACATGCGAATTCAACACACCCTTCAAAAATAGTAGGTTCAGTTTATTCACAATATGGTAAACTAACTATGGAAGGGCGTGCCTATTACAACTTTGTGGATAAGAATAAAATAGCATTGAGGGTATATGCCGGTGTAGCCAATCCGTATGGAAATTCTTCCGTAATGCCCTACAGTAAACAATACTTTAGTGGCGGTCCAAACAGTGTAAGGGCATTTCAGATTAACTCGCTTGGCCCGGGGACTTATCCCCAGAATGATTCAACCAGATCGATCCTGCAACTGGGAGGGGATATCAAACTGGAAATGAATGCAGAATATCGCTTTGGCATCTACCGGTTTCTTAAAGGAGCTTTCTTTCTCGATGCCGGGAATGTCTGGTTGCAAAGATCCAACCCATCCAGCCAGGGAACACCCTTTCTGTTCCCTACATTTATGAACGAAATGGCGGTAGGAGCCGGGGTAGGGTTGAGGCTTGATGTGTCCTTTTTTATTCTACGGTTTGACCTGGCTATGCCGTTGAGAAAACCCTGGCTGCCAGATAATCAACGTTGGGTGATCAATCAGATCGATTTCGGAAGCTCCTCCTGGAGAAGCCAGAACCTGGTATTGAATATTGCCATCGGCTATCCTTTTTAAAAATAAAGGACATTTTATTGTTAATGCCAAAAAATGTGTGAATTATGTAAAATAATTAGAATATTTTGTAACATTTTATGTGATTATAATACGCAACTTTGTATTATTATAATTCACATAAAAACAGATAAAATGAAAAGAACATCTTACATTATTCTTTCTTCCTTTTTGATTCTAAGTATGGTATTTACATCCTGCGGCCCCGGTAAAAAGCTGGTAGCTTCCAGAGTGCATGTCAGTAATTTACAGTTAGACAGTACAACAACACATGGTCAGTTGAACGATTGCAACATGCAGGTCTCGAATCTGAATGCCGATAAATCCTCCCTGCAAAACCAAAAGGCTTCACTTCAAAATCAAAATGCTTCGGTATATAAAGATTTGAAGAATCTTTCCACTACCTCCGAAATGACTATTGCCGATCAGGCAACCCGTTTGAAAAACCTCCAAAATATCATACAATCTCAAAAAGATGTCTTGGGTAGGCTTAAAAATTCTATTTCTGATGCCTTGATGAAATACAAGACTGATGAACTTTCTGTATCCATTAAAGACGGAAGTGTGTATGTCTCGCTTCAGGAGAAACTGCTCTTTAAGTCAGGGAGTGATGTGGTCGATCCTTTAGGGGTTGCAGCGCTACGTTCGCTGGCACTGGTGCTGAATAGTACCAAGGATATAAATGTATTGATCGAAGGTCATACGGATAATGTGCCTATTAAAACTATCCATTTCAAGGATAACTGGGATTTAAGTACCGCGCGTGCAACATCCATCGTTCGTATCTTGACAAAAGAGAATGGCTTTGATTCCCGTCGTATTACAGCATCTGGAAGAGGTGAATTCCGTCCTTTAAATCCGAATGACACTTCCGTTGGACGTGCTGCAAATCGTCGGACAGAAGTGATCTTATCCCCTGATTTGAATGAACTGTATAAAATGTTGAACCAGTAGGACCAAATTAATACTTAGCAGCTTTTCAGTTGCTGATTTTATATGAATCAGTCGTTTGTCCTTAAAGAGACAAATGACTGATTTTTTTTTGTTCTATGTGCAATCTTTCGCACCTTCATAAATCGGATAAAAATTGTTGATTCTGTAAGTGTCAGTTTTCTAGAATATTAGAAATGTGCTTGTCCGTTCAATGGTAAGAATTATGTAACTTATTTTTAAAATTGTGTAACACTCTTGAAAGGTATCTATGGTAACTTTGAACTATTAAATAAACTCATTTATAGAGTGCAATTTCACCATATTCCTTCATTATTAAAGACTCGAATTATGAAAGCAAACTTCAAGATTATTTTACTTTTTGTCATCCTGTTGACATCCTGTATTATATACCCACGACAGACACTAGCCCAGGAAAACAATATCAGTTTTCAGGTCTTTTATGATGAATTGAGCCCCTATGGCCAATGGATCGATTACTCCGATTATGGCTATGTCTGGTTGCCCGATGCCGGATCTGAGTTTGTTCCTTACTCTACTGATGGACACTGGATACTTACTGAATATGGATGGACCTGGGCTTCCGATTACAATTGGGGCTGGGCAACCTTTCATTATGGTCGCTGGAGTTATAATAATTCCTTTGGCTGGTTTTGGGTACCCGATAATGAATGGGGTCCTGCGTGGGTCAACTGGCGTGAAGCGGATGGTTACTATGGCTGGTCACCTATGGAGCCGGGTGTTACCCTGAGCATGAGCTTCGACAGAGGATATGACAGTCATTCTGATCATTGGCTATTTGTGAGGAATAATGATTTTGAAAGGGATGATATCCATAATTATTATGTCAATCAGTCTGAGAATAACCGAATTGTCAGGAATTCAAGGGTAATCCGCAGAACGTTTAACGATCGATCCCGAAATGCCACCTATGCTTCCGGTCCTTCTCGTGAAGCTGTTCAAAAAGCTACCGGAAGATCGATCAGGCCCTATGTGGTACAGGAAAATACACGACCGGGACAGGTTATCAGCAACGGACAGTTGCGGATATACAGGCCTCAGGTGAACAGAACTACAAATTCAGGCAGGAAACCCGTTCCAACACGTGTTTCGAATATCAATAACGTGAAAAGGTCACCGGCCGTCAATTCTTCAAATCAAAACCAGATTGGGAATCCTGTTCACCGAAACGTTACACAACCAACCCGGACAGTGACACCACAGAATAGAAATTCTCAACCCGTTCAACCCCGGTTGATGAATCAATCGAATACCAGACCAGATCAACAAAACAGGATCTCAACACCCGCAAACCGTACGATACAGCGTGAACCGATCCCGGTATCCGCTCCGTCGGATAATAACAGGCAGGTTCGCAGACCCGAGGCTATCAAGCCTCAGAATAACAATCAATCCATTCAACAAAATAATATGAATGGTGATGATAAAAAGCAACAACCGCAAAACAGGATAGCTACTCCCTCCAATTCGACCAGGAGTATTCAACCCATGCAATCTCCTAAACCTACTCCTTCTGTGAATAACAGACCAGACAGGCCACAAAATGTTGCGAACCCTCAGAACAGCAATGCACCTCCTGCTCAGTCCAGGCCAGCAGCACCGGTACAACGTACCGATATGAATCAACAGAATAATAACCGCCCGGTTCAACGGACTTCTGCTCCGGACAACAACATGAACAGGACAAAAGCTGCACAACCACAACAGGGAACCCGCTCCATGAGTCGTCCTGCAAAACAGCAGAAATCAATTAAACAAGAGATTAAGAAGGAACAGGGGAAGACTCCCGATGCTGTTACTGATAAAAAATAAATACGAGAATTCAGGGTTGCTTATTTGTAAAAATAGGTTAGGATTCAAGTCTTAGAAATCAAGGTGATGACGCAATTTTCACCTTGGTTTCTGTTGATGACAGAAGATTGAATGCAGAGCCTGATTTCTTAAAACACTTCCTGTGAATTTATAAATACACATACGATTATGACAAATATGAAAGCCAACAAAAAACTTGGAATATATATCGATTATACAAGTGCCTATTTAATGGAATTAATCAATAAAAACATTATTTCCAGAACTATAGAATTTGAATCCGTTGATAATAATGCGGATACTAATCCCGACAACCTGGACGAAAAAGATTTCTCCAAAAAACAACATCACCTTCAATCGGCTTATTTTATTGAAATCAGCGATATTATCAGTAATTACAACCAGGTTATCCTGTTCGGCCCTTCAGAGAGTAGAACCGAATTGTTTAACCTCTTGGAATTTAATCATGATTTCGATCATATCCGGATTCAAAATGTAAATACCGATGAAATGACGCCCGATCAAAGCCATGATTTTGTAAAAGAGTATTTTAAACAAGCTAAGTAGTTTATGGAAAATATCTGGGCATATTCCCTCACCGTTTTTATGGCATTTTTTGCCATTATGAATCCGATTGCCAACATTCCGATCTTTGTGAAACTGACAGAAGGACTGAGTGATAAAAAGAAAAAAGAAATAGCTAAAACCGCCTGTATTGTAGCGTTTTTGATTGTTTTTGCTTTTATTTTGATCGGCCAGTATATTTTCCAGATTTTTGGACTTACGATTCCGGCCTTTAAAGTCTTTGGGGGAATCCTCATTTTCTTTATCGGGTTCGATATGTTGCAATCCAAGAAACATGGAGCAAATATGGAGGGGGATACTTCATTTGATGATGGTCTTGCCATTTCTCCCCTCGCCATCCCTATTTTAGCCGGTCCGGGTACTATTGTCACCGCTATGAACTTTGTAGTGAAAGCCAGTATCCTAAACTTGGGCATCACCATATTCATGTTTGCTGTCATTGTATTGATGACCTATTATGCATTCATTTACAGCGGCTATATCGTCCGGTTCGTGGGTGATAAGCGGTTTGTCATTGTGGGTAAAATCATGGGGCTTATTATCGGGGTATTAGGTGCAAATATGCTGATACAGGGTATCAAGCTGGCATTTAACCTCAATTGATTCTGATTCTTTACAGGCCATCCCAATTCATTCATCAAGTAGTTGGCCACAGTATTTTTTTTAATATAACATTCAAATAAAACAAATGAAAATAACAGGAATATTCTTACTGATAGCCGGATTAGGGCTGTCTATATTTACTGCTTTCAGTTACTTCACCCGGGAAAAAGTAGTCGAAATCGGGGCACTCGAAATCACCCGCAATCAACCGCATTCCCTCAACTGGTCACCCATTGTGGGCATTGCTGTGATGGTCATCGGTGCAGCCCTGATCTTGCAGGCCCGGAAAAAACAATAACTGGCAGT